>Ga0224501_10003298_pt1 | contig 12694 bp, 8 predicted proteins | sample SF_Oct11_sed_USG_4_FD_169105 | JGI IMG/M metagenome (GOLD analysis project Ga0224501, IMG submission 169105) | Sediment microbial communities from San Francisco Bay, California, United States - SF_Oct11_sed_USGS_8_1 | ecosystem: Environmental > Aquatic > Marine > Sediment | place: USA... | reverse complement strand
TGTGACAGTGATGACTGTGGCGGGCCTATCCATTAATCCTCTGGCTATCACGGTAGATACAGGTGACGCCATCACGTTTTCCGCTGTGGGAGGCACCGCGCCATACAGCTACTCTATTATTTCAGGTGTGGGAGGCACTATCACCTCTGCCGGCGTCTACACAGCCCCTGGGACCACGGGATCAGACACTATTCAGGTGACAGACTCTATTGGCGGAACAAATACCACCATAGTGCAAATTGGACATCCTGGCCTGCCGGTGATTTCCCCCTCAGCTATTACTCTGATAACCAATGCCACACAAACATTTACCGCTTCAGGTGGCTTTGCTCCCTATACATATTCCGTCGCGACAGGCACTGGAACAATAAATGCCACCACAGGACTATACACAGCCCCTGCCACAGCGGAATCCAGCACAGTAAAGGTCACAGATTTTCTTGGATACACTGCCACAGCTACACTTACTGTAAACGCGCCCTTACCATTAACTATTTCACCAACTAGCGCATCAGTTGCCTTAAGTGGCGCCGCATCTTTTACGGCCTCAGGTGGAGTCCCCCCATATACCTATACGGCGACATCGGGCACAATTAACGCTACCACTGGAGCATACACCGCTCCGGCAACAGCGCCAGCCCCACCCGCTGTCACAATTACAGTCACGGATTCCAATATGCCGGCCAGTACTGCCACAGCCACCGTTAATTTAACGTCCGGATGCGGTCAAACCTTTGCTGAGACAGAGCCTAATGATGCCTATAATCCTAATCCCTTTACTGATGCGAATCAACATGGTATCATTCTGGCCCCTGGATGTACCGCAACAGTGACTGGAACAACAGATGCTGGGATCACTAATGACACATTCCAGTTCCACAGAGGCGTCTCGGCTGGCGTGACTGTGACAGCTACCTGGGCAGGAGTCAATGATATTGACCTAGAGATATTTTCCGGAGCCGGTATCTGGTGGACCAGCGGGCTATCCACAGCATCGGGCTTTGATTCTTTAACTTACACCTTTACAGCTACAGATATAGCTGACGTTCCTGTGGACACTTACTTCATTACAGTGAGAAACCTGACCTCTTCTGGGGTGGCTTATACCGTTACAGTCACTGGCAATTAAAGCGTTTTCTCACCGTGAGGCATTATGTGAATGAGGGCATAAAACCGGTTTAAAACAGAGTGTCACTCACAGATAAAGCGTCATCACAATGGGGCGCTCTGCAAATTAACCCTGTAAAAAACAGGAGATTAGCCCTCAGATCAGCCAATCCACACTAAACTAGTTCTTCTTTTTCAGGTGCTGATCAAACCATTTAACCATCTTTCTATAGTAAATTAAGCGGTTTTCCAGCTTGGCGGCGCTATGACCCTCATCGGGGAATATCAGGGATTCCACTGTTCCACCCGACTTCTTAAGGGCTGATATCACCTGTCTCGCCTCTCCTACAGGGACGCGGGGATCATTTTCTCCATGAACCACAAAGAGAGGGGTTTTCACCCGGTCAATGGTATGTATCGGGCTGATGGACTTCAAAAAAGCTATGTCTGTCAATGGACCATACTCTTTTTCCCGGATAGCGCGGCGATAGCTTTTGGTTTTCTTTAAGAAGCTGACGAAATTCACTATCCCCACTTTATTTATAGCCGCCGAAAAAAGATCCGGATATCCCGTGATGAGAGCCATGACCATGTAACCGCCATAACTCGACCCCTTTACACCCAACAGGCCTTTTTTGCTGTAATCGTTATCAATAAGCCATTTAGCGGCGTGATAATAGTCTTTCACCGAGTCATTTCGCTTTTTATAATTGTCCAGGGCCATATAGCCTTTCCCATAACCGGAACTCCCTCTGACATTTGGAGCGATAACCCCATAGCCCCTTGAGTTCAGATACTGAAAGTGTCTGTTAAAGTAGGGTTTAAACTGGGATTCCGGCCCGCCGTGGGCATGGATAATAAAGGGTATCCGGGTCTTAGCCTTATAATCCGGCGGAAGATAGAGAAACGCCGGGATCATTAACCCATCAAATGATTGGTAGTGGATGAGTTTTGGTGTATTAAACCTCTCTAAAGGAATGCCCTGTGTGTCGCTATTTGTCAGCTTAACAGGCTTATAGCCTTCAAAATTCCTGGGGACGGAATAGGAATCCTGTGTGGCTCTGGCGCTTTGATAGGTGAAATAAATTAAGTCTTTAGTGATCTGACTGATACCATACATTCCCTCTCCCAGGGGTTGGAAAAGTTTAATCTTCCAGTTATTTGCGGGACCCGTCACATAGATTTTATTGAGGCCTCCCTCGTTAAGCACTAAGGTATAAAAAGTTCTGCTCCTGTCGCTGGCTATTCCTTCTATGCTCCATTTCCTGGTGAGCTCAGGATGAATCTGCTTAATCCTGCCGCTCTCAATGTGATAGCTGGTCAGTCCCATATATTCCGAAAACTCATTGCTGGTGTAATAGATTTCTTTTTCATTGTCACTAAAAAACATAGAGCGATACTTGCTCTTCTTTCCTTTCTTCCAGAGAATAGGGCGCATGCTTTTCGTTTTTCTCAGATAGAGAAAGGGGCGGTTTTCTTCATTACTTATCATTCTCTTGACAATTAGGAGCTCGCCATCCTTAGTGCTGTCCGACACATAATAGATACCCTTGCCGCCAAAGACTTTCTCAGACTGACCTTTCTGGATGTCATAATAATAAATATCGAAATGTTTGGGGTTTGCTTCATTGGAGGAATAGAAAAATCCTTCTTTTGTTCTGTGCCAGTCCACCCCGCTATACCTTGTATTCTTTTTGGACAGTATCTTTCGCCACTTATCCTTATCTCTTTCGTAGAGCCACAGGCCGGTATCCTCATTTCCACCCTTGTCTATTCCGACCACAAGGTATTTTCCGGATGGGCTCATAGTCCTTCTGTCGACTCCTTCTTTAAATCGGGATACCTGACGATGTTTTGACCTGTCTGGATGCCATTCATAGACCTGTACAACGCCACCACTCTTTGTGGACCAGGTATTATAGATCCTGAATCCATTCAAACCCTCTTTGAAACTACCAGAATAGGGTATTTTTAAAAATTCATCAATGTCATGGTCCAAAAGAGAATTCTTGTTTCCGCTATTGCCGGTTTCGCAACTAATTATGCCTGCCATCATGAACCACAACAGGGCTGTCGAAAAAAGCCTCATTTCTGCTTACTCCTTTTAGAGAATCATCTAATACTTGGTTATGGGTAAAAATAATCAATATCTTAAAAAAAGATAGCCCTTTTCACAATTATTTTTTTCTTTTAATGGGTCAGAACCAGGCTCAAACCCCGAAGGCATTCTCTAACTTTCGACTAAACAGTGAGGAGGCTGAATATCCGTTCCTTAAGGAGAGGGAGTTCCTCGTCCGGATCAATGGTGTGTCCTTTATAATAGCTTTTAAATTCAAGGTTTAGACCAGATTCCCGGAGCATTCTCACATGTTTTTCTGTTTCAGAAAAGGCTAATACCTCATCCTGGGTTCCGTGAGTTATGAGCCAGCTGGACTGTTTCGCTGTCTCAGACAGTTCATTACCCAGGGCCACCGGGTCATAGCAATAGCCCGACACCCCGATAAATCCCGCTAATTTCCTGTGAGTTCTGGCGCCCCACTCCAGGCACATGAGGCAACCCTGACTGAATCCAAAGATCAAAACCTCAGTGGATGGTATACCCTGGCTTTCGAGTTCATCAAAGAGGCTGTCCATAAGCCTTCTGGATCTCATGATTCCCGGAAGCTGCATTGGGGGGAGGTCATACCAGCTATAGCCTCCATAATAGTCGTCCGGCGCGTTCACCAGGAGATAGTTCAGGTGAGGACTGGCGAGTTCCTCTACCAGCCAGAGGAAACCGTGATAGGAATCCCCCCTTCCGTGGAGGACAAGGAGAGTCCGCATTGTTGGTTTTTTCGCGGGAATCCACAAATGGTCCAGGCTATGGATAGTCATAGTATTTCTCTCGTAAATAAATAACTCGCTGATAGTTCCATCCCCCAGCCCCGAAACGGGACACTATCACTATGGGAGGCGTAATTACGGTTCCCATTACCATAGTGTGGGGCCGGGTTGAGCTGGCTATGTTATATCATAAGTAGTGGGGATTTATCCGGTATTGGCCGGCTTAAGTCCACTTGATTAAGACGATAGCGCCGCGTTAAAAATCAAGGGAACCCAGCAATCTCCACAATGGCGGCTGACCCCGCATATCCACCGCTTCACGCTTGCCCTTATTGCCCCAGCGGTATTTTGTGGCGCTTGCGGGAATCCTGTATCTGGCAATTTCCTTTGGAGAAGGGCTTAAGAAATCAGGAATCACCTTAATCACCGCCTCGCCACTGGCTGGTGCCAGGACTTTAAATTCAGCCGGCTGGTCGGAGGATGTCAGGATGCGGCTCAGCTGATAGCGTCCTTCGCCTGAGCCCACTTCAATAAATACCTTGAATTTACCGTCTCCTGTTCTCTCCTTGAGGCGCACAAGGATGGGTGAGGCAGGCTTTGGCACGTCAAGATTAAAAGGAATAAGATCCACAGAGCGAATAGTGGCGGCATAGGCCCATTCCTGAGCCTTATAGGCAAAACAGACAGTCTTCATGTTCTTAATGAGTGGCCTGTAGTCAAATCCCTTGGTGACAAAATAGGGATATCTCAGCCAGTTTCTCTGGACATCTTTGGTTTGATAGCTGTTAATTTTATACCAAACAGAATTATAACGAGCGTCATATACCTTGTAATGTGTGTGGACGACAGCATTGTCACCCTCGCCCTCGCTGATAACATTGGTATAAAGACAGTTAACTGTACCGCCACTGAGCTTTATGTCTTTCAGCATGTAATAGGGAAGGTTCTTTAGGATGGTATCTTCTCTCACAGAGGTATTCAGCCTGATGGCATCGCCTGTTTGCATTTTATTAGAGAGTTCCAGGGTCACATTGCCGCCACCCGAGGACTGGCCGGGTTTTGAGGAGTTAACCCGTGTGGCGAGATTCCGGGCGTACTTCAGTAAATATCCCCTTGGAAAAACCTTAGCTATACCCCGATCAAGGTCGTCGGGGGAGATGATCCTATTTTTGGACTCATTCCAGACCACCTGTCCTCTGTCAGTATCGATATCCCAGGATTTCAGCTGAGTGGGAATTTTCCCATATGGCATCCAGTCAGGGATTTTAACGCGTAATTCAGTGCTTTTATTCCACCTGACTTTACGTTTGTCCAGTCTCAAGGGGGCGCCGGAACGGTCTTTTGCATCTATAATCACTGCACCGGCAGACATTAAGGGGGTTATGTTCCCCCATTTGTTTTTTGAGAGCATATCCATGCCGGGCATGGCCTCTAAATTTCTATATGGATCTATATAAGAAAGACTAATTGTGATGGGATACTGTATTGCCCTGTTATCCAGGCGTTTAACGATATCCGCCGGAACGGTGAGCTGAACCATGTTTTGAGAGTCCCGGATGGTCTTTGTTTCTCCACGACGCAGGCTTATAGCCCTTGAGGGTATGAGAGGTATGTCCAGAGCAGGGCTGGCGTTCTGAAAGTTGACGGATTTCGCTGTGGGAGTGTATCCATAGGCTTCCGCCTTGATAATTAGCGCCTCAGTGTAGATTTTCATATCTGGTAGCACAAAAAGGCCAGCCTTATTAGCCTTTACGGATGCGAGCTTCTTTTGTTTAGTGTTCCACACGGAGATTAACGCATTAGAAACACCTCTCTGGCTGTTTGCATCAAGCACCCGACCATACTTTATGAATGAAACGCTTTTCAGGCCGAGGAGTTTGTCGTCCATGTTCCGCATAATCCGGACTTCATCCGGCTGTTTGCCGTAATACCAGAAGCTTCTGTCAGTGTCTCTATCCTTGTTGAAGGCCTCGATACCTGACAGAGCTATAACAAGGGATATAACAAAAAATAAAATAGATGTTTTCTTCATAATATGCTACCTCAAATATTGTTTAATTTCTGAATATGAAGAATAAATTAAGACACCGCACATTCAAAGACAAATGTAAAAGTTAAAATGACAGCGACAGAGCGTTTATCACTGCCGGGCAGTTTTTAATCTGATTAATGACGTCCTGAGAGGGTTTTTCATCCACACTGATAAAGATTAAGGCTTCAGAACCCTTTTTCTGGCGCCCCAACTGCATGGTGGCAATGTTAATCATGCTTTCACCGAGAATAGAGCCCACTTCGCCCACCACGCCAGGCATGTCACGATTACTGATCATGAGATACTCTCCCACAGGGACCAGCTCAAAGTCATAGTTGTCCACCTCTATGATTCGTGGGTATTTATGATGGTATAGGGTGCCGGATACCCGGTGATTACCTTTGTCAGTCTTTATTTCAATGGTGATAAGCTCCGGAAAGAGGCTCTCAACGGGGGAAAAGGATTCCTTTAGCTGGATACCCCGTTCCTTAGCGACACTCAGGGCATTTATAAAGTTAACTCTTTCTGATAAAATGGGTTCCAGAAAGCCTTTGATGGCGGCCAGTTTCATAATGTGTGTGGGCTTGGATTCCAGCTCTTGGGAGAAAATGATGGATAGCTCAATCATGCGCCCTTCGCGGAGATTGGCCAGCAGGTAGCCCAGTTTCTCGCTCAGATCAAGGAATGGTCGGTTAGCCTCGTAAATTTCCGGTGCCACAGCGGGAAAGTTGATGGAGTTTCTTGTTGTGCCTATTGTGAAGAAGTCTACTATCGCCTCGCATGTCTCGATGGCAACACTGACCTGGGCTTCAGCAGTAGCGGCTCCGAGATGTGGTGTAGACAGGAAATTAGGAAGGTGTACCAGTGGATTATCTGTTGGAGGCTCTATTACAAAGGTGTCGAAGGCCGCACCCCCTATTTTACCAGACTTTAGAGCATCCAGTACATCGCTTTCCACATAGATACCGCCCCGGGCACAGTTTATGAGAAGCACGCCTTCTTTCATGCTGTCTATCTGAGCTTTGGCAATGAGGCCTCTGGTTTTGGCTGTGAGAGGGGTGTGGGTGGTGATGATGTCTGATTCTTTATATATATCTGTTAGTTCAGAAAGCTTAATGCCCAGTTGGCTGGCCTGTTCACGGGATACATAGGGATCATAGCCTAAAATCCGCATCCCAAAAGCTTTTGCCCTAAGAGCTACTTCCCGGCCAATCCTGCCCAGGCCAATGACGCCAAGAGTCCTTCCAGAGAGCTGTATGCCCTTAAATGACTTTCTATCCCAGTTTCCATCAAGGATTGATTGATGTGCCCAGCTGACTTTGCGAGCCAAACAGAGTATCAGAGCAAAGGTCTGCTCAGCTGTGGATATAGTATTGCCTTCCGGAGCGTTCACCACCAGGATACCTCTGTCAGTGGCGGTATCGACATCCACATTATCAATACCCACACCGGCACGGGCGATAATTTTAAGGTTTTTGCCTGACTCAATCACGGTTTTAGTGGCTCTGGTGCCGCTTCTCACTATTAGAGCATGATATTCAGAGATCAGGCTGGCGAGTTCATTCTCCGGGACAGCTTTATTTAGAGTACACACATCAAAGTCTTTGCAGGATTTGAGAATAGATATCCCCTCATCGGATAAAGGGTCAGTCACCAATATTTTATACCTATTGCTCATTTGTGGCATCCTCTGGATGAAAGATATATCTCCTGACAAATAAAGTAAAAAATCTTTGAGATGTCAAATAAACATTTGCCAGTTAAAGTTGAATAAAAAAGTTCTTTATTTACAAAAAAATAACTTTTAACCTGCTGACTTTAATCACTTTTTTATTTAATTTCATGGTATAGCAATTTATTTAAAGGAGAGCCCCATGAAGATAGCGATCTATCTATTTATCACATTAGCTTTAAGCTTTTCAATAATAGCCTGCGGGAAGCCCAAAAAGCCGATAACACAAACCGAGACCATGAAAAAGATCATGAATATCAACTGGAAGTTTGATGTCAACGCCAAATTAGCTGACAGCTCTAAAGCGGCTAAAGAAACCACTGGCATCAAGATGAATCTTAAGTTTAAAGGTGATGTGGGTAGCTTTATTAACGCCGCCACTGCCGAAACAATTTATCTTGGCTATGGCAAGGGAAAAACAAGCCTGGTCTATAAGAAAATCTCAGGTAAAGGTCTGCTTAAGTCAACAAAGACTGGCTATTGGAGTTTAAACGAGGCGACAAAAACACTCACACTTGAAAAAGCCGACGCCAAAAGGAAGGATATCGTCTTCACAATCAATGAGATTACAGATAATAAGCTTATCATGATGAAAAAAGGGAATAATCTGCCATCAACTTATATTAAATGATTACCTCACTTTACCCCTGCGAGCTAATCATTTAAATCATGGCAAGCTCCGTGTGCAAACCGCCCGGAGCTTTTTTCTTCCTAATACTCTTATACCTGTCACTAACGAATAGGATAGTTTTTATACTCAGCGTAAAGCTTCTCTTGAATAGCTTTTTGAGAAACACCCCACTCAAACTTATGGCCCAGTTCTGCCAGGCTAAACTCTAAAGCCTGAAATACCACAGCAAGATCCGTCTTATCAATATAGCCAAGATGCCCAATACGAAATATTTTCCCTTTCACATGGGCCTGCCCGCCGGCGATGGCCACACCATACTTGTCACGCATGAGTTTAGGTATCTTCCCGCCGTCAATCCCCTCTGGAACCTTAACAGAGGTCACTGAGTCAGCTGGCGGGCTGGCGAAAAGCTCAAGACCCAGGGACTGCACGCCAGAGCGGACAGCCTCTGCTATAAAGGCGTGGCGCTTGTGGACATTCTCCAAACCCTCTTCCTTAACCATAGAGAGCGCTTTGTGGAGACCGATTATCAGTGTGGTAGCGGGAGTCCAGGCTGTGGTGTCATTGGCCTGCGCTTTTTTCTCGGCTTTAAGGTTAAAGTAAAACTTTGGGAGGCTGGAACTTTCATAGGCCTTCCACGCTTTCTCCGAGAAGGACAAAAATCCAAGCCCGGGGGGCAGCATAAGAGATTTCTGAGAGCCGCACACAAGGATATCAATGCCCCAATCATCTGTTGGACAGGGCGAAACACCAAGACCTGTGATGCCATCCACCACCATGAGGGCTTCCGTGCGGTTAACCACCTCACTAATCCCTTTTATATCATAAACTACACCGGTAGACGTCTCGGAGTACTGGGTGAATACGGCTTTCACATCGGGATTCTCCTTTAGGAGAGCCTCAACCTGCTGTGGGGACGCTGTTTGGCCCCATTCCACATCAATATAAATGGGCAGTACCCCGTATGCTTCGGCAATTTCGCCCCATCTCTCACCGAACTTACCACCTCTTATAACAATTACCCGATCGCCTGCACTCAAAGTGTTGACCACAGCGGATTCCATTGCCCCGGTTCCGCTGGACGCCAGTATAAATACATCATTCCTTGTTTGATACACATATTGCAGCAACTCGAGAGTCTCCCTAAAAACACGACTAAACCGTGGTGTTCTATGATGATACACCGGCATAGCCATCTCAAGTAAAACCTCGCTTGGAACAGGGGTTGGACCGGGGGCCACCAGAAAATCTTTAAGCATATAACTTTACTCCAGTATGTGATGGTTTGCTGAAAGGCCTGTTTTATTTTCACGTCACACAGAATATTTGGCTAAAGCCCGCTAAACTTGCGACACAAACAACTAAACCACACATTTATCTTACTTTTGTGAATAATATACTAAAATCTCCTTGAATTATTGGTATTTTTTCTATAAATTTCAATTGGTTTATAAATAATACGGCGATTTCGGGAGCTCTTATGCTTAAAACGTTTATCACACATATCTTGTTAATCCTTACGCTGTCTGTTCCCTGTTTCAGCTGGTCTTCTGACTTTGATAGAGGCTTTCAGGCTTTTCTACAGGAGGATTACGAAACAGCTATCAAACATTTAAAAATCGCCACCAGGGTGGACAGAAACTCCAAAAGCTGGCATTATCTTGGCTTAAGTCAATTTCATCTCTATCGTTACCGAGAGGCCAAAGAATCCTTCAGCATAGCTCTCAATCTGAACAGAACTGATAAACTCATGGATCCTCAAATGATAATCAAATATCTCAGCAAAACCATCGCCACATTAAAAGCCAACGAGCCATACGCCAATCCTGGAGAGTCCACTGACAAAACTTTTTACTTTGTGATTATTCTTGGGATCATGGGTGGCATTGCTGTCACGGCAAGTATAGTGGCTATATTCTTTTTCAGAAGGCAACATGGCGGCAGGGAATATAAAGAGCATACTCTGGGACAGGATCTCATTGCTATTCTCACCAAATTAAACCATGAATTCAAGGAAGCCAAAGCTCTTATCCACAAAAGTGACAGTCAGGACGCCAAGGACGACATTGGGGAAATAGAAGATCGTTGTATAGCGTTAAATGACAAGCTTGAGGAATTGAAATATGGCCTCAGGGCACTGGATGAGGAAACCTTTAAGGATGAGATAGAAATAACCCGTGAAATGATAACAAAGTGTGTGGCCGCGGCTAAGGAAGTCCAGGAAGTCTAACTAACTCTTTCATAAAGACATCTGGCTCTCAAAGCCCCAAAACACCCTATCGGAAGGCAAATATGAAGTTCACTAAAATGCATGGTGCTGGTAATGACTATGTTTATATCAACTGTTTCAACGAAACGGTGGATGACCCGAAAAACCTGGCTATTGCTATGAGTAATCGTAATTTTGGGGTGGGTTCTGATGGACTCATTCTCATAAAACCTGGCGAGAAAGCCCCTTTCAGGATGGATATGTATAACTCAGATGGATCCTGGTCTGAAATGTGTGGCAATGGTCTTCGCTGTGTGGCTAAATACATCTTTGACAAAGGGATGACTAAGGACGAGACCTTCCCCATAGAGACTGGTGCGGGTATTTTAGAGGTCACTATTTTCCCAAATAATGGTGAGGCGGAACTTGTGGAGATCAATATGGGCAATCCCATACTGGAAGCTAAAGACATACCCATGACAGGCTATAATGGCCGTGTGATAGATGAAAGCCTTGAGGTTTTAGACCGGACATTCCAGTTCACAGCGGTTTCTATGGGCAACCCTCACTGTGTTATCTTTGTGGATGAGGATCTGGACAGCTTTCCTGTCGCCAAGTACGGCCCTGTCATAGAGAATCACAAAATCTTCCCCAACAGAGTCAACGTGGAGTTTGTGAAGCTTATATCTTCAAAAGAGCTCTCCCAGAGAACCTGGGAGAGGGGTTCCGGCGAGACTTTAGCCTGTGGGACAGGGGCTTCGGCGGTTCAGGTAGCTGGAGTTCTGACTGGGAGGACAGACCGGGCGATATTAAATCATCTTCTAGGCGGCGATCTCTATCTCAAGTGGGATGAGGACGACTCGGTATATTTAAAAGGACCTGCCATCACAACATTTGAGGGAGACTGGCTCCTGTAAATCTTTAGTTATCACTTCCTTTCACCAATCATCTCTGCTTCGCCAAACCTCTACATCCCTCCTGTAACCTCTCCCGCTACACCCTATCTCCCTATCCTACCATTAATAAATTCCCCACCCCTGAACCCGGTGCCATCTGTGGCCATCATCTCCAAATCCCGGCAAACTATACTCATCTCACATAAATCCTTACCCCGGGACCTCATCGCTCACAAACATATCCTGTCTCAGGGATCACCAAATCACCCGTTTACCCTGTCCACATTGAACGCCTTATTTCCCACATAATTATACCAGTCATCATTATCTCATCATTTCATCTCATAGCCATCACACAGGAGGGTCACTGAACCATCACTGAACAAGCCCTGAACAAAATCCAGCCGTACTATTCTAACATCATACGGTTACCCTTTCACATCTCTTCGATACCTCTCTGCATTCCAGCAAAGTATAAGCGGGCTCAAGAATCTGTCTATTAGAGCTATAATCTCCCAACTACACCTTATACCCGGGAGCGGGTCGAAATCCATCTCGATTAAATCGAAAAATAATTCTATTGATTCTTTGAATCCTGTGCTAAATAGTTAATAGAAGCTTTCCATTGATTCAAATGTATGTGTGGGGGGAAAGGTTTAACTTGGGAAAACCGGTCCAACGCAATATAAAAACAGGAAAGAATAATAGATTATCCTCTCTTTTCGTCAGATTTTTTAAAAAAAATGAAGAATATCTCGATTTATACTTGCCTTGCGATACCATAATATGTTACATTTAGGGATAGGTTAAATCCGTTGGATATATTTTTTTTCCACCGGGCGATAATCTTTTTTTTTCCGATCCACAAATATATTAAATTGCTATGCCCTGAATGGAAACAAAAGTTTTTCCAGATGGCAAAAAAAGCATACTTATATGAAAAGGAGATGGTTATGGCCAGAAAAATGAAAGGTTCTGCAAAATTTATTATCACTTTATTAATCCTTGGCGGCTTATTTTTAGTCGTAAAATACACAGGACTCTGGGACAAACTCACTAAGGATTCCGGTCCCAGCACTTCCACCGTGCCAGTTATCGATGATATTGCCGCTCTGCCTGGTACTAAAGAGATCAGACTGGGGCACTGGACCTGGAACTCTCATCAGGCGTGGTCTTTCGCTAATAATGGAAAAAACACCAGCCAGGGAAGCATTTTTAAAAGAAATGGCTTAACCGTTCGCTTTGTTAGAATTGAAGATATACC
>Ga0224501_10003297_pt1 | contig 12696 bp, 11 predicted proteins | sample SF_Oct11_sed_USG_4_FD_169105 | JGI IMG/M metagenome (GOLD analysis project Ga0224501, IMG submission 169105) | Sediment microbial communities from San Francisco Bay, California, United States - SF_Oct11_sed_USGS_8_1 | ecosystem: Environmental > Aquatic > Marine > Sediment | place: USA... | reverse complement strand
AAAGATGCGATTGTTTTTGCCTGCGCCAATCCGGTCCCAGAAATCTGGCCGTGGGAAGCGCAGGCCGCCGAAGCCCGCATCATCGCCACCGGGCGCTCTGACTTCCCCAACCAGGTGAACAACTCGCTCGGCTTCCCGGGAATCTTCCGCGGCGCACTGGACGTGCGCGCCAAAACCATCACCGATGAAATGTGCTATGCCGCCGCCCAGGCTTTGGCCGACCAGGTTCATGACGAAATGGACGAAGAGCATATCTTGCCCACCATGGATGACTGGGAAGTGTTTGCCCATGAAGCTGCCGCCGTGGGGATGAAAGCCCAGGAGCAAGGCATTGCCGCCCTGTCAAAATCGCATGAAGAACTGCTTGACCATGCCACCTCTATCATCGCCCGCTCCCGCAACCTGACCGAATTGATGATGGAAAAAGGGTTTATTCCTGAACCAAAGGAATAGCGAGGTGTAAAAATGTATGACCTGATCGTCGTTGGAGGCGGACCGGCCGGCTTGACCGCCAGCATTTACGCCATCCGCAAACGGCTGAATGTATTGTTGGTTTCAAAAGATCTGGGAGGGAAAACTAATTTCAATCTGCAAATTCCCTGGGTCCAGGAGTACCAGGTGATCCGCGGCAAAGAGATCATCTCCAAATTCATAAATGAATTGGAATACCTGGACTTTACCCGCTGTATGGAAAAGGTAGAAAAGATCGAAAAGACCAAAGACGGTTTTCTGGTGAAAACCGCCGAAGGCAGCAAGATGGAAGCGCGCGCCGTGATCATTGCCAGCGGGACCCAGCAGCAGTGGCTGGATGTTCCCGGCGAGCGGAAATATCTATCCAAAGGATTGTGCTACTCCGCTCTGAGCTATGCGCCCCTCTTTATTGACAAAGTCACCGCCGTGATCGGAGATGGAGACCTGGCCCTGCGCTCCGCCGCCGAACTGGCCCTGGTGGCCGAACATGTCTATGTCGTCGGGCCAGACGATGCCGCCCTGGATTCTCCCCTGGGGGGAAAACTCAAAGAGTCTAAAAACGTGACCATCTTGAATGAATATCACGTCAAAGAAGTGCGCGGCAACGGCTTTGCCAACCAGCTGGTGGTGGAAAGCCCCGCCGGAAAAATTGAGAATATCAATGCAGACGGTTCCTTCGTAGAAAAAAAGTTGATCCCGAATACCGGGTTTGCTGCCGGGCTGGTTGAGCTTGACCCGGAAGGGCAGATTGTGGTCGATAAATATAACCGCACCAGCCAGCCGGGCATCTTTGCTGCCGGAGATGTGACCGACTCGGTCTCCGAGCAGGTGCTGGTCGCCATCGGGGAGGGCGCCAAGGCCGCCTTGAGAGCCTATGAATATCTGCTGCCCTATCTTTAGAAAGGCTAACCTAAACGATTGAGAGGAACACACCATGAAGATTGCGATTGCCGGAAAAGGCGGCGTTGGAAAAACAACATTATCCGCAGTACTAGCACACATCTATGCCGATGATGGCAATCGCGTCTTGGCCGTTGATTCAGACCCGGCCCCCTGCCTGGCAGAGGCGCTGGGATTCCCGCCTGAATTACGGCAGCAGCTCCTCCCGGTCAGCCAAATGGACGCCCTGATCGAAGAACGCACCGGCGCTAAACCGGGCACGCCCGGCGGATTCTTTACCCTCAACCCCAAAGTTGACGATATCCCCGACCAATTCAGCGTGGCGCATAACGGGGTGCGCCTGCTGGAAATGGGGACCGTGCAAACCGGCGGAGCCGGCTGCATGTGCCCAGAAAGCGCCATGCTAAAAACACTCCTGACCCATCTGCTCTACCGGAAAGATGAGATCTTGATTGTTGACATGTACGCCGGGTTGGAGCACCTGGGGAGGGCCACGGTGGATTTTGTGGATGTGCTCTTGATCGTTGCAGAGCCAACCCGCCGCAGCCTGGGCACCGCTTCCCAGATCAAACAGCTTGCCAATGATATCGGCCTGCACAGACATTACCTGGTAGGTAATAAGATCCGGGAGGACCAAGAGGTTGATTTCATGCGGGAGGTGCGTGCGGATATCCCCTTGATCGGATTCCTGCCCTATGATGAGGGCGTCCTCACTGCAGACCACAGGCAAGCCCCAGTTTATGCGGAATCGCCAAGGCTTTTGGAGGCCGGACGGCGGATCACCGGGAAGCTGGAAAACATCATTCAGCCCGAAAAGGAGGGCATCTCAAAATGACCCCAACAACTATTGCTCTGGCCGGGAAAGGCGGGGTGGGCAAAACAACCATCGCAGCCATGGTGGTCAAATATCTATCTGAAACTCAATCTGGCAGCATCCTGGCAATTGACGCCGACCCCAGCAGCAACCTGAATATGGTCCTGGGATTGGACCTGGAGTGGACCGTAGGGGATATCCGCGAAGATATGCTCAGCAAGGTAAAGGACTCTCTGCTGGCCGGGGGAGCCGCCATGGGAGCGCTTCCCGGCGGCTTGAACAAACACGATCATCTCAATTACGAGATACGCTCTGCGCTCAGTGAGGGCCACAATGTAGACTTGATCGCCATGGGGCGCTCGGAAGGGCCGGGCTGCTACTGTGCCGTGAACCACAACCTGCGTGAAGTGATTGACGCGATTGGCAAGAAGTACCAATATACCGTGATCGACAATGAAGCCGGGATTGAACACCTTAGCCGACGCACCACGCGTGACGTGGACCATCTATTAATTGTTTCCGACCCTACACAGCGGGGCATATACGCCGCCCAGCGCATCATGCAATTTACCGGTGAACTCGATATCAAGATTGACCAGGCTTCCCTGATCCTCAACCGCGTGCCAGATAAGATCCCGGATGCTTTGCAAGAACTGGTGGAAAAATTGGAGATCCCGCTCCTGGGGATGGTTCCTCAGGATAAAAATGTAGCCGCCTATGACCTCAGTGGGGAACCATTGGTGAACTTAAAGAACGATTCCCCCGTGTATCAAGCAGTCGCTAAATTGATGGAAAAGGTCTTATCATCCCAACCGGCAGCTTGAAATCTTAAACATCCGCTGGCTGCGAATAACCAATACTTTACCGGCCTTGTTCCTCAGCTGGATTTGCTGCCGTTCGGCAGGATCACGCCTTCCAGGATTTTAGCTTTCATCAATTGATCCGCTGAAACCGCCGCCCATTTCAAATCGGTGAAGATCAGGCTGGAAACATCATCCGACAGTCTTGCCCCGCCCATCAAGGCGCCCTCCAGGTTGACCGCCTCCAGACTCGCTTTGCGCAGTGAGGTGCCTCCCATGAAGGCTCTAGATAAATTACATGTTTTTAAAGTGGCCTTGTTTAGATTGGCATTGGTCAAGTTGGCATTCTGCAAATTGGATCCCTCAATTTTAGCCTGGTACATATTCGCATAGGTGAGATCAGCCCCAACCAGGGAGGTGTTTTTCAAAGTTGCACCGTTTAAATCAGCGCCTTTAAGGAAAGCGCCGTCCAATACCGCATCGGTAAAATTTACCCCGCGTAAATTTGCGCCTTCGAATATCGTCCCGGTCAGGTCCTGCCCGCTGAGATCAAATTCATGCAGATCAACCAATGACAAATCCACACCTTTCAAGGAATGTTTAGAGGCGTGGGTCAATTCCTGGATTTGCTTAAAACTTTGTGTATCAGTCGATAAACTTATCATTGTTGTAGAGGTCATATCAATTCTTCCTTATAAAATCATATATCTTCTGCATACGAAGCAAACTAACACTTTCGCAAGGTAAACCAACAAATATGAAAGGAGATAAAAGCTGCGAGATCATAATTTAAACTTCCTGCTTTAATACTTCAAGAAATGCTTGAACAACTTTAGGGTCAAAATCTGACCCGGCTTTTTGCTTTATCTTCTTGATCGCGTCCTTTTCCTGGTAGGCTTTTCGGTACACGCGGTCATCGGTCAGCGCGCCAAACACATCTACCACCGCTAAAATGCGTGCCCCCAGCGGGATATCCTCTCCTTTTAATTGGTGCGGGTACCCTGATCCGTCATAGCGTTCCTGGTGATAGCGAATGATTGGGGCGACATTGGTAAGACCCTTGATCGGTTCAATCACATCCGCCCCCAGATCAGGATGTTTCCGCATGATCTTCCATTCATCGTCTGTCAGCGGCCCCGGCTTCAGCAGTATTTTGTCGGGGATTCCTATTTTCCCGATATCATGCAGGATCGCGGCGCGCTGCACGGATTCAACCTCATCTGAGGAACATTCGAGCAGCAGGGCAATCTCCTTGGCATAGTATGCCAGTCGCTGGCTGTGGTCATTCGTATAGGTATCGCGCAGATCCACTGCATTGGCCAGAGAAGCAATTGTTTGCAGGTATGAATTTTCCAGTTCTTCGTACAATTGGTTGTTTTCAATGGCAATACCAATCTGCCTTCCAATCATTTCAATCAACAGATGGTCAGACAGGTCAAATGAACCTTTTTTATTCACAATCCCCAGCGCGCCCACCCTGTTCAACCCGGAAAACACGGGTGACCCCAAGAATTCCTTGTTTGCGAGGATATTCTTATGATCAATAGGTTCTAAAAAGCTGTCCTGTTCGGCATGGTCTTCTTGAAAATACACCTGACTAAGCAGTCCGCCCAACACCTTGGAGGTTTTCTCATCACCGGCTTTAATCGATCCATGATGGACGGTCTCGGTGAGCTTGCAATTGTCTTTATCGAACAATGCAATCGACACAATTTCGGCGTTAAAAATATTGCATATCACTTCCACAATACTTTCCAGGACCTTTTTCTCTTCAAAAGATCGATCCACGGCGCTGATCACTTCTTTTAATTTTCTTTCGCGCAGCAGGGAATCCGTGGTTTCCTTGTATAAGCGCGCGTTTTGAAGCGCAATTCCCGCCTGGCTGCCGATTGATTCGATCGTTTCTAGATCGCGTGTCTCAAAGCGCTTATCAGGGCTGAAGCGGAACAACACCATGCCGCCGATATTGGTTTCTCCAGCGCGTACCGGAGCCCCGATCATTGAATAAATTATTATGCCCGCCAGCTCAGGGATGGCATCCTGGTTGAATTCCACGGAATTTGAAAAATGGGGTTCCCCGGTATTAATTATTTTCCATACCATGCCTTTCCCATTTTGGGCCGGAAACCTGAACGATCCTTTAGGAAGATTGTAAATATACGGGTATTGAATTTTCTGGTTATTTTGATCGGCAAGCGCAATCAACCCACCTTCTGCGTCCACAATTTCACAGGCCTGTTGGACAACCTTTTCAAACAATTTCTCAAGGTTCAAAGCCCCGCTGATCGTCTGGGTCACCTGGTTGAATTGTTTTTCCCTGGATAACGCCTCTTTTACCTGGTCAAAAAGACGGGCATTTTCGATGGCCACGGCGGCCTGATTCGAAAGCGTGATCAAGGTTTGCTGGTCATCCTGCGAATAGGGCAGCTCAGATAATTTGGGTCCCGCTGCAAACATGGCGATCAATTCACCCTGTACCTTTAACGGAATATAAATCTCTGCTTTCAACTCGTGATATTGAACCCACTCGGTCTGCCATAATCCGGAAAACCGGTGAGAAACCTCCAGCTCCTGTTTGGAAAGCGGGGCGCTGGAAATTGAAAAGTGTTTTATGATCGGGTGGTCAAATTCAATTTGAAGATCCAGCTCTGGGTCCAACCCTCTTTGTGAAAATAATTCAAATTTGCTGGCTTTATCATTTTTGATAAAGAACGCGATATTCTCAATATGAAGCGTATCTTTGACCTCGTCGATGATAGTATTGATAAGATGTTCAAGATTCAGCGTGGAAGAAGCGGACAGCGAACTGATCCTCTGCAGCATTAATCCCGAATCATATTTAACCCGAAAAAATACGCGGTCCACCAGAGCCTGGGCGCGGTCGCGCACCGGTTGGACGATGATCGCTACCATGATGGAAAGCAGGACAGAGAGCAAAAATATTTGGGATTGGGTTTGGACGGTGAAGATTTGCAGCATAACGCTGAGGATCATGAAATAGGCAGCGCCGATAGAACCGGTCAGCAGAGAATAGGCCAACCCCCGGCGGATCACAATGGTGATATCAAGCAGCTGGTGGCGGAATATCGCATACACGATGATCATGGCCGAGAGCACATTCAGCGAAATATCTACCGGGTATCTTTTAAGCGGGATGATATTGGTTAGGCTGCCAATAAAAATAACCAGGATCACAAAAAACAAATAGCGCAGGCGGTTGCGGTATTCCGCGTTCCTTGATTTTACGTATTCGTCATTAATAAATTTGGCGGATAATGCAATATACACCATCCAGATCATGCTGGGCAAGACCACCCCCCAACCGATCTCATACGTCAGAACGCCATTTGATACAGCAGATGATGTGACGATGTATCCCAGTTGGTTGATGATCGTGGTTGCCGCCCATGCAAGGATACCAAAATACCGCCAGCCCCGTTTTTTCCTGCCAAGAAACTGCTCTAAAAATCCCAAAAAAGCAACCGGCATGGCGGTGGACCCCACAACCAGCAGCCGGTTCCAGCCCAGGGTGGTATACAGATCCAGATCGGCGAAGATCATGAAAGAGCTGAAACTCCACAAGATCATGGCGGCCATATAAATTGCAAACGATTGGATTAACCTGCTCTTATTATCCTTTTTAACCACAAAAATGAGCAGAACGCCGTAAGATACGAGCGCCGCAAATGAAACCAAAACAGAAAGGTTCGTTTCAAATATCATTATTTAATTTCTAAACCAGAACGCGGATTAAGCTTGGGATCGACTTAGTTCAAGAATTTTCTCAACGATCTCAATTGATGCGTTCATGTGTGGCGGTTTTAGATGTGCAAGATCTGCGCCAGCCTCATACATGGTCCGCATATAAGCTTGATATGTCCCCCGGTTTAACAAGGTCACTTTTAATGGGTTGATTTTAATGAATTGCTCGTAATCGCCATAATAGGGATTTAATTTTTTCAAGTTTTGGTGGATCTTCTCCCATACAACCGGCTTTTCAACTGGGCTGATCAATTCAATATAGATATGCAAGATCGGATGTGTTCCATTTACCTCCTTCCTGACCAGCCATTCCTCAAATTTAATGCCGGTGCCCAAAATGGCCTGCCAAATCATTTTCTCGTCCATAATGCCCGTGAATCCCGCCAGATCAATTAGGTCATTCGACCGCCCGACAAATGCCATTTGGGGAAGCTTGATCCCGGTATACCCATCTTCCAGGGAGGTAAACTTGATGATGTCATTGGTCCGGTAGCGGATCAGGGGTTTCTGGTAATAATTTGTGATCACCAGTTCATACGGTTTATCCACTTCAACTTCATCCATCAACCGGGTTTGCGGAATTTGCCCGTTGCTGTCTCCCATTTTGTCCCATTCTTCCACCGGAACAAATTCCAAAAAGGCAGCATCCGGGAAGAAGGTGTATTTATCCTTGGTCCAGGTCTGGGTGGCGATAGAGCCTTCCTCCGTACTGCCGTACTGTTCATGCGGGTAAATTCCCCAATAATGTTTGATCCTTTCGCGGTAAATCGAGGTATCCATACCGCCGGATGGGATCGCCTTTACACGCCACAGATCTTTCGGCAGAATATTTCTTCCCTGGATCTTGCTGGTCAGGTATGCGCGCAGCAGCCTGTATAATGTTTTCGGGTACAGCATCTCCCACGAAAACCCCTGTGTGTTTGCGCCTTCTTCAAAGCGCTCCCCCATTTTGACAAGCACCACAGCCAGAGACCCTAAAATATCCACCCCGGATTTCATCGCCATATTAAAACCCATCTCAATTCGTTCTTGGAATTCTAATTCTTCGGTGATCTCCAGCGGGGGCAGAAAACGAAAATCAAATTGATCCGCAACGGCGCGCAGGGCCACGCCGCTGATATACGGCCGGGGGGGTGTATTGTATAAAAGAGCATCGCCCTCGGCAATATGCACTTCCCCTTTTTCGCGGGCGGCGGCCAGCAGCACGCCGGCCAATACCCGCTCGCCGAGCTTCTGGTATGCCTCATAGGTATACGGAATCCATTTCATTTTTCCTGAACGCCCAGAGGTGTGCGCCCATAAATGCGTTTTTTGGCTGAGCCCGTCCTCCTGCTGGCAGTCAAAATGGTCCCGGTAATCCTGGTAGGTTGACAGCGGAACCCGCGCCCGGAATTCGTCCAAATCTTTTGGAACACTGCCGTTCAACAGCCTTTTCCCAAGCTCGCTTGCGGATACCTTGGAGATCTGCTCCAACAAAAGTCTTTCCTGGATGGTCATAAACTCAGCGGTAGATAGGTCCAGGAACCCGCAGTATTTTTCCCAGATATCCTGTTTACGTCCCTGCCGGAGCAGTTGAGCAGCCGTTGTCATCGTCATGTCCTCATTAAAGTTTTTGGGCCTGCAAAACCAGCGCGTCTGGAGACCAAAAATGTGCGGTTTGCAATTTTGTGATTTTGATGCCGGTGAAATCATATGCCTTCAACAATTCTCCCCATTCCTGTGCCGTTCTCACATTCGATAATGCCGCCCCCTCCGACCACGCTCTGGCAAATCCATGGCCGGGAAGAAAATATATAAAAGCGGCAGCTCTTATCAAAGTGTTGATCACCGGCCATTTCCACAGCGGGACGCCTCCCACATCGGCCAGCGTGATCCTGCCCTTTGGCCTGGTGACCCTGGCAATCTCCGCAAGCAAGCCGGGTACCTCCATATGATGGGTTGCCAGCCCGCAGATCACAAAATCAAAACTGCCCGACCGGTAGGGCAGGTGGACCCCCGAGGCGCACGTAAGTTCAAGGTTTATCTGGGATATTGCGGTTGCCAGCTTTTGCTTTGCTTTTTGCAGCATGGACAAGGTGATATCCAGCCCGTGGATCGACCTGCTGCCTGGTTTGAGTTGATTAATCGTGAAGGGGATCACGGCCGTGCCCGTGGCAATATCTAAAACGCGGTCCTTTTCATAAATTTCACTCATTCCCACCACAAGGTTCATGAAATCCTGGTAGCGCCACCCCCAAAAGGCAGACAGCTCTTTGTCCACCAAGTTTTCATAGTCCGGCGCCATTATCGTGAATGCGTCGACAATCGTTTTTTGATCCAATCGGGCGGCCTCCCATTAAAGCTATTGAGCAATCAAGCACACTACTAGAATGATCTGTTTTGCCAGCTTCCCTGTATATTATGGCATAAATCCTTAAAACATAGAAACCTGGGAGGAGACCAGGTTTCTATGCTGCACAGGTGGAAAATGCAGGAAGTGGTTTTAAATTTTTATGTTCCGGCGCTATTTCAATTTGATTCTGGATGCTTTGCTTTTAGAGCGTTTGAAGCCTTTCCCGCTGGGCAAAGCGCCCGCTGCCAATCCTCCCAGTCCTGGAAGGAAGAGCAGCAATCCCAATCCCCCCAGAAGCGAGAAAAAGAAAGCCCAGGTTGCGGGCGCTTCAACTTCCGGTACCAGACCGCCGGGATTGTATACGATCCGTTCTCCCTTCTGCGCTGCCAGTCCATCGCTTTCAGAAATGCTGACACTGATCGCACGATTGAACCCATCTCGCAGCAGTGAAGGAGAGGTATAGGTGATCACATACTCGCTTTGCATCGCAATTGCGTAGTTTGCATACAAATTACTTAAACTTTTTTCGTCATTGGCATAGCCGTAAAGGCCGCCGGCATTTTTTGCCAAATCCCTCAGGGCGGCTTCGTCCAGCGCTGTGAGAGCGGCCGTACTCTGGCCGGGTTCGCCCAGCCCGACGGTTGATATCGAGAGGCCGCTTGGGCCGATCAGATCAAGCACATCGGCTGCTTTGTATTGGCTTACATTATCGAGGCCGTCGGTCAATACAATGATCGCCTTACGGCCTTGCTCGCCATCCAGAATTTCAACCGACTGCACCAGAGCATCATACATGGCGGTATCATCCATCGCCCGGAGTCCCCTGACCACTGATTTCAGCGCTTGAGGGTCATTGGTGATCGGCTGGACATACTTGATGGCGGTGTTGAACACCACGATCCCGGCCCGGTCGCCTTTCCTCATCTGGTCAACGTATGCCGCCGCGGCGGCCTTGGCAGCTTCAAGCTTCCCGGCCGAGTTCATGCTTCCAGATACATCCATCACCAGCATGGTGGTCAGCGGGCCTATCTCTCCGATCCCCTTGGTCTGGTCCAGCTGGATGACCTGATCATTTTCCATCAGCACCAGTCTGGACGGGTCAATATTAACCGGCTTGCCATCCTGGTCTACCACAGATATATACACGGTGACCTGCGGGAAATTTGAGGTGTCCACCTGGGTGATCCGCACCAATTCAGAGCCATCCCCCTCGCCAGACTGGGGCGCCACGCTGAAGCCGCTCATTGACAGCATCACCAGGACCACCACCATTATATAGGTTGTTTTGATCAATATTTTCTTCATGGGTCAGCTCCTCTCATGATAGACAAATTCTGTATTGCCCATCTTTACCTTTTGGCGGTTGCTTAATTGAGACAGCTCAATCCGGCGGTTGTTGATAAAGGTTCCCTGCAAACTCATGTCCTTCAAGGTGAAATGTGTATCGTTTCCCTTGAGCATGGCATGCTGGGGAGACACATCCGGATCAGGAAATACGATATCGGCTTTCAGAGAGTCGCTGCCAAAATAAGCCGAGGGGCCGTTTTTCTTGATGAACTTATCTAATATGAATTCGGATCCCTTCAATTTACCGGAAACAACTTCGATCCACGCCCGTGAAAGGAGCATCACGATCAGCGCAATGAAAATGCCTAAGGAAGCCCCCATCATGCTCAGCCCCAGGGCTTTTCCGGAGAGGGGGTCAGAAAGCCAGTAGCGTGAACTATCCAGCAGAATCCCTCCCAGCAAACCGCCGATCAAACCGCCCAGGGCAGGCTTCCAGATATGGCTCTTGGTGCTGAATCCGAGCGCAGCGCCGATCAACATCCCGAAGATGCCCCAGCCGAGAAAACGGCTAAAGCTCTCACCGCCCAAAAACTGGAAGAGCGCTTCGGCAGCCGGCAGCCCGATCCCGCCGCCCAGCAGGCCGAGCAGCCCGCTGATCAAGCCGGATTTTAGCGCTACCAGCACATCTTTATTGAAGAACCCTTCGGACAAGCCGATCAGCATACCGATGCTCAACCCGATCAAAGCGCCGACAACCACCTCGCTCAGGTAAACATTCCCGGTGAAAGAAAGGCCGAGTACATTGCTTACCTGCCAGCCGATCAATCCGCCCATCGCCCCTAGAATGGAATAATAATATAATCTCATGCCTCTACTCATGATTCATCCTCCTTAGGATGTTTAGGTGTTTCTTTGTTTTCCCTTCTCATATTCTGCCAGTTGACCACCGACTGCCCTTTACCGTTCTTGAGTTCATAAAAGCCGTAATAGCGGCGGGGGTCTAAGGCTCCATTTTCGTTTCGTATAAAAAATCCGCCCAGGGCCGTATGCGGTTCAATCACCAGGGCTACCTGCCAGGGCTGGAGAAAAAAGTTGTCATGCAGCCAGGTATCGTATCCTGAGAGGAATATCCCCATACGCGGGTGGGTATGGTACCAACCCACCAGGTCTTTCCCGGGGTAATTCTCTTCCATGATCTCGTACATCGCAATCTGGCTTTCAGTGGTGAAGGTTAAGAACGCGCTTCCCTGGCGGGTGTACAGCGCCGGCAAGATCACCTCAACCACAATGAACTTCTGCCCGGTATCTGGGTCTTGGCAGGCTTTTCCAATCAGCCAGCCACCGACCTCGTTATCCATATCGCTGACGGCATGCGCGCTGAAGCGAAGGTATGCCTTGGGTGTTACGAACACAGTTACCGGCGGCTCTGGGATTTTCTCTTCGCCATCGGCAATCCAGCGGTGAGAACGATTTTGGGGGAATCGATTGTTCCGCAGCTGCTGCGATTCGGTTGCAGTAAGTCGAATTCTTTGCTCAGTCATTGTCTTGTTACCAATAGCGGGTGGGGCAAACAGGGCTCACCCCACCCATTATGCAATTGGTAATTACCCGGCGGTCACGTCTGTGGTCATCATCAGACGATCTTCTTCGGGAATTCCCGCATCGGCCAGGGTCTCTGCTTCCTGCAGTTCCCGGCCAAGCGCTTTGCTGTCCAGACGGTAGCCCATGGGGCGGCCGTCCGGCCCGGTGGTAGGAAGCTCCAAGAGCGTGGTCAATTCAGGGATCAACTCCTTGATCACAACATCATCAGGGACTTCTGCGTTGCGGCTTCCTCCAGACGGAAGTATCAATGTAACTGGTATATCAGACATCCTATAATCTCCTTTCTAATTAGATTGCATAATTTGTTATCTGGTATGGTCCACATCAACTTATTTCAAATTGATGCGCGGTTTGGCTTTTTTAGACGGTTCCTTTATTAGCTTTACACGCTCCGGCCGCAGCAGTTCACGCCGGTCGACCGGGAAGGTATTTGGGTTTTTGCTGCGGTACTTGCGGCTCCACCGGGCCGCTTCCGGGTCCCACGGGAAGGGAGGTTTGGCCGGATCATCGTGGAAATTCTTGTACTGCACCATTTCCCCGATCATGATCACCAGGCGGTCAAGCGAACGGCTGGCCGTCCACCAGGCGGCATCAATACAAACGCTGCCGTTGGCATGGTTGATGTTGGGATGCCAGATCGGGGTCAGCCATTTCATCCCCGGCCAGCGCTGCGGATATTGGTTGTGCAGATAAATTTCTACCTGGTGGAAATTACCAAATTTTGGGTT
>Ga0224501_10003296_pt1 | contig 12696 bp, 11 predicted proteins | sample SF_Oct11_sed_USG_4_FD_169105 | JGI IMG/M metagenome (GOLD analysis project Ga0224501, IMG submission 169105) | Sediment microbial communities from San Francisco Bay, California, United States - SF_Oct11_sed_USGS_8_1 | ecosystem: Environmental > Aquatic > Marine > Sediment | place: USA... | reverse complement strand
CAGCCACTCCACGCCTACACCTCAATCTGTTCCAGCCACTCCACAGCTACACCTCAATCTGTTCCAGCCACTCCACACCTACACCTCAATCTGCTCCAGCCACTCCACACCTACACCTCAATCTGCTCCAGCCACTCCACAGCTCTCACATTCACACACTTCGGGTCCGTGTGGAGCTTGATTTAATCGTCAGTGGTGGTATCTGGTATTGTTTGTCTTTCTAGGGTTTGTGGTTCATGATCGGTCAAGTGCAGCTGAGTTTACTAATTATGGGGGCCCCCACTGGGTCATTGAGAACTATAGGCTGTTTAATTATCTTTCTGATTTTGCTGAAAATTGGCTGAAAGGTGTCTACATGTACCAGGATGACACCTGTGAAATCATTTCTCAATCAGACCACTCATTCAATGGTTATGGTCCAAAATCCAAATGCTCTACATATGTTTATCATTGGATGAGGCTTATTAGGTTCCAGTATGAAAATCTTTTGACACAGAATCTGATTGCGCAATACACTATACTTAGTTAAATGTTGTCAGTCCACCTGTTCAGGTGAGAACAGCGCATGCATAGCAGGTCTCCAGAAAGAGATAAATATATAAGGGCATGTTAAAGACTTAAGTAGCGCTTTAAATTGAGTTGAGTCATTATTCTTTAACATTTTTAACCAGTCAAAGCTAAGCTTTTGCTCAAAAGGCGTTTTCGAACAAGTAAACGTTCCTTGCGCGTCGCCTGCCACTAATCCAACGCACCGGCAATGCGCTGTAATACCCGAACATACGCGTTGGAGTTTTCTGCTCAATCGGACAAGCCAAACGGACGTATATGGACGAGGCGACTCAAGCTAAATGTGTGATAGCGAGAAAATTACGTTGACTCGCCGTCACGGCTGTTCGGACAGACTGACGCATTGGACTTTCGCTTTTTATTCGGTTGCCAATGGAAACGCCTTATGCGGCTGACAGTGCTTAATATTTAGGGAGGGGACGCGAAAGTATGAAGTCCCAAAGAATCTTTTAGCAATGAGGGCACCAGATGGTCGGCCTTCCTCTCCCCTCTACCGTAGCGTCTGCTCAAAGACCTTCTAATGTCCCACTTTCACACTTGAGAACACTTGAATTGGGTGACTCTGTTAACCTACTGAAGCTCGCCGATGGCTGGCTGCCGAGTCGTGTACTGTCATTAGATGTGCCGCGACCCATCCGGACTTTCCCCTCCTTATAACAGTCCTGTCTATCTCAAACTTTATGCTTAAACGCTGATGCGTTTATAGCAGCGGCTTAGTGCACAGACAGAAAATGAACTTCTAACCTTGAAATAATGGTCAACGTGACAGATTGCTGATTAATGGCCTTTAGCCACTAGCCAGCCCATCTGCCCTATATCACCAGGCCAGCGTATGGGCTCCTTCAGCAGGGTCTGTCACTGTGTTGTTCTCGCGCGCGCGCTCGGTAATAATTTGTACAAACTCCACTATGAGCTTTGCTTAATCTCTGCGAGTGTAGGAAATCTCAATATGCGGAGCTCTGATTGGAGTTGAGCGGAGTATTTCAAGGGATTACCTTTGCTGATCAGATGCGCAGCCCTGTATATATAGGTCTGGGAGTACCAAAGGTTCGAATCACAGCACTCGGTACCTGTAGAGGCGTAGACCTTTCAGTTACCAACCTTCTCCTCTGGCCAAGCTGTCGGGTCAGGCACATGTTTTGAGGTCAGTCAAACTAAGCCAGATTAACATCAACCGCCGAGACTCGGCTACCCTTCTCAAGAAGGGAGCGGTGAATCTTTAACAATGGTGGAGTGATCTTGACCCTAATTTTCCGTTGGTTGGAAGTGGGACCTCTATAGATTGCGAGTCCAGGCCTTCCACCAACTGAGCCATCCCAGCCCCCATATCAACCTCCACCTGCCTAATGCATATACGCAGAATGCATTGCAGATTGTGTACATTCTGCATTATAGCACTGTGGCTGTAACACATGCACCTGTCAGGCATAGCAGAGTAACTCAATGGTGGGGTGCTGAGATTGCAACTATGAGCATCGGGGTTCAAATCCCATGCAGTCATAACAGGCTCTCTTTAGAAGTGTGAGCTCTTCACATTCTTATCCTGGCTCGAAACAATGACAAGTCTCACCATGAGGTGAAGCGTTGATACTGACCCGCTCACGATGCTCCATGCTAAGCTGTGACTTATAAAAACGCAATTATTTCACCCGGCAGCAGGTGCCTAACCCGGCAGCTTCATTATAACAGTGGAGATGTTATCCAAGAAGACAGTCTTTGACAAAGTAATTCAGGGCATCCCTCACATGTCTGTATAATCTCCAAACAGCTTGAGTCTGTCTATTGGGAATATTTTACTAAGAACTCTCGAAGCTTCTTTCAGCGAATTTGTACTACCGTCTACTGGCCGGTATACATGTAATTAGTAAGCGGATTCAACCCGCTTCGTTTTATTTTTTCTCCATACATGTGTTATACATGAGTGCAATGGCACTTGAGCAATGAGCGCAACTAGGTAAAAGGCGGATGAGCTTAGGAGTTGTCCCCCACTGTCATCATACTTGTTGCTTGGAAGACCGATGGTGTGGCTACTCAATGAATGGGCTTTATTTTATTTTCAGTCATTGTCCGTCCATAGTTGAACTTCAGCCTTCCTCCTCACTGTCCACAGGCTGTGTGGTGCCATTGAGGGGAGATTGAGTCATTTTTTGCTCCGTGTTTAGAGCGCTATGGGATAGTGGGATAGATCAGTGGGTAGAGCGTTATGGGATGGTGGGACAGCTCAGTGGTTAGAGCACTATGGGATAGTAGGATAGCTCAGTGGGTAGAGCAGTATGGGATAGTGGGATAGCTCAGTGGTTAGAGCACTATGGGATAGTGGGATAGCTCAGTAGGTAGAGCAGTATGGGATAGTGGGATAGCTCAGTGGTTAGAGCACTATGGGATAGTAGGATAGCTCAGTGGGTAGAGCAGTATGGGATAGTGGGATAGCTCAGTGGGTAGAGCACTATGGGATAGTGGGATAACTCAGTGAGGAGAGCACTATGGGATAGTAGGATAGCTCAGTGGGTAGAGCACTAAGGGATAGTGGGATAGCTCAGTGGGTAGAGCACTATGGGATAGTGGGATAGCTCATAACAGGAGCACTAGGCAAACTAATTAATGTACCTGGTCATATTAGTAATGTGGTACCACTAATAGCCAGAGTTGATTCTAGAAGGATTTTGGCAGACCAAACTTAAATTGCCTAACTTGGAAACTAATTAGGAAATGGGTACATGAAATTTAATTGTTTACCAAAAGAGTGAGAAATAAATAGTATTAACATCATCTTTTACACCTGGGGGGAGGGGGTTGGGTGGAGCTGTGGCTTGGTCATTAGTGCAAAGTCTGTGTCACTGGTGTACATTTAAACAATAGCTATGTTTCAACTGTTCAATGTTTCGAATGCTTGTATTCTCACTGCACCCCAACTTTCTGCCTTCTCGACCTTTGAATTGAATTTAGTGCAGATTCAGTTTGCCAAGATTCTATGCGATTCTTTAAAAATTGCTAATCGCTCCTGTTGTGAGTATGATCTCCTCACATTATTCCTAGCTCCTATTGCTCCAACAAGCCTCAGGCTTAGGAGGTCCATTAAATAGGATGGCCAAGTGCCCCGAGTAGAAAAAAAGAGTATATTTTGTTCTCTAAAGAGAAAATTTTCTGCATGCATTACAAAAGCTTTTTTCACTGTGGTAACTAATCAGGAGAGAGACGATTTCAACACAATCCTTCATTGTGATCACCTCCGCCTCTATAAAGAAGTGATCGGATGCCTAAATTAATGCAACAAATTCGTCTCGAGTGATCCAATTTTCAAACACAGCCGAGGCACACGGCGTGTAAAATCGTGCTTTCAAGGAGTTGGTTGAAATAGCGTGTGAAACCATGCTCAAATGTATAAAAAAAACAATCACGCAAATGCACCCATAACTTCATTTTGTTTTTGTTTTTTAGTCTCTCTATGGAGTCGGATAAAGAGGGCATGCTGGAATCAACTAACTTCCGATCTAAGTGAGTCGCTTCCGAAGGCTGTTATTGTTCTCTTCTCTTCTCTTGTTAGCCATTTTAGTGAAGCTGTGGGTTTGGATACTTCATTTTTCAGTCATTACGACTTCACGGAGCACCACGAGCGGGTCAGTATTAACACCCATCTCATTTGTTATAACCTAAGATTATTGTGAGAAGGCCATACTCCGATGAGACACCGCCTATCACTGATGTGTCCCGCTATCCAATACTCTGGATGAAGCGAAGACTTATTAGTTAGTATTGGGATCAAAGCTTGCGTGTAGTGGAGTCCCGGCATGGTTTGATTTCCGGTTTCCACAAGATTCCAAGCATGATCAGGAGATCAATCAAACACAGGCGATGAACGCAAAAGGGCAGGGAGGATTCTCAAGTGGATCGGAGTTGTCCTCTCTTTAACGTCGGGATAGCTCAGACGGTAAAGGAGCACCCGACTCTAAAATGTTCCATGTCGGCTTCACGGCGGCGGTCACGTGGAGCATTCTCATGAGACCTCCTTCAGCAGGATATGGAGTCAGTTCTTTGAAAGTACCCGTTTGACCCGACGTGTGTCTAATAACTTACCTCATGGGCGGCGGAACTAAAGAGAAAAATAAAGAATACATACTGGCTCAGCATTATGGAGGGACTAGACATCGAGTGCTCGAGTTTTTCGCGACCGAAATAGATTTCGGTTGCGAAATCTGCTAGATTGCTCAAGAGCATTATCGAAAAGAGCGATGCAAAAAAAAGTATCTTTCACTTTTGGTCGCGATCTGCGACTGAAAACACGCGAACAGAATTCCGCAAGTAGTAGTTTAGGCAAATTTCAAGGTTACAGCAGTAAGTAAAAATTTACTTACTTACTTACTTACTTTGCTGTAACCTTGAGATTTGCCTAAGCTACTACTTTCGGTTGCGGAATTCTGCTAGCGTGCTTTCGGTCGCAGATCGCGACTGAAAGTGAAAGATGCTTTTTTGGATCCCGCTTTTCGGTCGCGCTCTTACGCAATTTAGCAGATCTCGCGACTGAAATCCATTTCGGTCTCGAAAAACCCGAGCACGCGAACGCAGCTATCGCGAGACCATGGTTTTTTAGTTCACTAACACTTTAAGGTCGAACACCTTTTCCTGCTACTACCACTGAATTTTCCACCCGCCAATTGCTGTACATTTATTGTAACCACAACCTCGATACTTGTAGAGCGATGCAATATGGCCGACTGATTCCTCTTATCGCCAGCGTCGTGACATTAGTGGTGCTTGTTGGAGTTATCTCCTTCGGTGCCGTACACATGAACAGGATGGCTAATCAACTCGAGAGACTTCAACAAATACCGTGAGTTTTGGTTTTCTTGTCTCCATGACAGAGCAACTGCCAAGAGTGGTGCAGAAATTGGCCTACTGAGTAATAGGCTCAGAGTTTCCCAGTGTGCATCATTACAAGACTTTCTGCTGACACCTGCGTGTTAGCAGCCAGGGAAAAATCCCTTGAAATACTCGGCCACGGCTGGAAATTGAACCTGGGCTGTGGGGAAGACAGACAGTGAGATACATTCATTCTCCCACTGAGCTATCATGGCTGAATTCTGTGAGGGAAAACTGAGAATATGCTCTGATCCACTGTGGTGCTGTGATGTTCTCACTATTATAATGAAGCTACTTACACAAGGCCTGGAAGGGGTTAAATTTATAATGGATAGAGTTATCAGGGGAGGATAACTCTATGGATCATACAGTAAACACCCTGTCTGTGTACGGGTGCACGCTGTAGTGTTATATCTATCACTAATGATGGGGGGGGGTTGGGTTTAGAGAGAGATACAAAGCATTCCTTCTTCGGAAAACTGGAAACCTTTACAATTCCCAACAGAACCAAAGATATCAAGCAAGATGGCGCAGATAGTGCGGCCTTTGTGTGTTCTTGCTCTGTCGATATTAGCTTTGTTAACCAACTACAAAGTCGTAGCTGAACCTACACTCTTTTATCTCACCTGTTTAGTCAGTGTGACAATAAACTATTCAATCAATCAATCAATCAACAAGTTTTCGAGCGGTTTGTGTCACAATCAGTCGATTTCATAAAATCATGTTACTTTTACAGAAGAGGGACGACATACATTCACTGGGGTAAAAAGAGCTGTTCAGGAGACGCTGAGACAGTTTATTCAGGTATGAATTTCCAATTGTATGATATCGTTATCGTTATAGTGAAGTAGTTGTCATATGTTAGTTTGAATAGTGAGTTGATCCCATAGGAGGATAACTCTATGGTTGATCCCCTGTTATTTTGAGTTGCTGTGATGAAGGTCCATGAATGGTTCCACCATTGAGGGAGTCAATCTATTGGCTGACTAGCTAACTACGGTTTATGATTGAGACACACTGAGAAACAGAGCGACCAAACACGTTAGCGGTGGTGTCCAGGAAAGCTGTTTGTTACCTATCTGATGCTTACTTCAAACGGCCGAAGGCGGTAACCTCAGTGCGAGCCAGGATGGGTAGAATGGTCAGGGTGCCCTGCTACTCCTCCTGGCTCGCGGTAGTGTGTGCTAAGAATGGGGCTTTAATCAGTGACATAACGTCCTTGCTTTGATGACATCGACAATTTGAAAAGGGGAGAACAACTCCGTATAAAATCTGTGATTTTTGAATTTATTACACTGAGTTGTCCTCCCTTGGGTGTGGATGGAGTGATTCCACCTTTGCTTCATCAAAGCACGAGCTTCGTCTGCTGGACACGAACCTTTGTAGTTCAGTACACCGTGCTGATGGTAGAACGTTCAGACTCGACCGTTTGAAGCAGACATGACAGTCTCTTACATTCTCAATGAGTCTCTCAATACATGGGTTATAATAGTTCAGATCAGTATGACAATAGAATATCAAATCATGGGGTACTACACAGGGAATTGACTCAACTAGATAGTCACACTTAACCAAAGGACCTTTGCGCCCTTACGGAGAGGCATGCGGGTTAGATGCTTTACTGCTCACCAGTTATGGCTTCGCATGGAGTGCCAAAGATGGGTCAGTATCAATGCTCCACCTCATTGTTAGGCTTTTTTTATTTTACCTAAGATTGGTGTGACAAGACCACCGCTGGGCTATCCTGTTATCTCATGCCCATTATAATACTTGAAAGGTTAAAAAAATATTTGACTGTTTTCTCACAACCTGTCCGGTCATTCAAATATCTCCTCACACCCCTTCCCCCTCAACTGCTGCCTGCACAAAGAATGAACGATTTCTTCACCATTATTGTGATCCACTGGTTAGATTACTGTTCTCCTTAGCTACAGCTCAGCAAGGTGGTCAGTATTAATGAGTGCATTCGCGTGATTGGTTTTTGTGCGTCTAAACTTGTTTTCAGTCACGGCTTAGCTTACCCGCTCATAACCCGACTAAAAAGTGTGATTTTACTAAGCATGTCAAAGACGGCGCTCAAAGTAAGGCGAACCTATTTTCGCGACTGAAAGTTTTGAAAATGTCAAAATTACCAATGTCAAAGCCACAAAGAGATTGGGTTATTGCACCGGAATACCGACTCGCGAATGGTCATATCTAATGAGTTTAAGTTGAGAGACGATAACTCTGAGGCGATTGAAACTAATGAAATTTTCCGACAGCGTATTCACATGATTGCGATTGAGTTTTTTTCATGTGAATGGATCCACACTTAGCCCCTTATATTCATCCCCATCCAGGTTTTGGTGCCGGAGCTTCATCTAACGCAAAAACTCTGAGAGGTGGAGGAGTCAATTATCTCTGTCTTCCTAAAAACCCTCAGTGGAATAAATTTGATATGAGAAATGACAGCCTGGCCTTCTCTTGGGTGAGTATAGCGTGCATAGCAATTTGCCAACCGTATGATGAGCTACTGAATGTCTAAAGTATAGCACAGTGTGGGAGGGGCACACTGAGCGTGTGTGCGTGTGTGTACATATGTACGAGCGTACGCATGTATGCACGTACATACATGCTATGTATGTATGTACATATGTAAGTATGTATGTATGTATGTATGTATGTGTGTACGTACATACATCCTATGTATGTATGTGTATGTGTATGTACATACTTACGTATCTTCTTTTTTTTCTGTCAAGAATGTGACAAATAAGGATGCTGGAAGGCACCAAAGAGTATCTGAATCAGAATCTTGCCGTGTTGCTTCCTCATATCCTGTCAATGGGTTTGTAATGACTTGGCGATGTCCATCTCCTCTCCAAGTGTGTGTGATCAGCGCCAATGGCGTGTCATCTCCTGGGCTTACTGTTGAAAGCTTCTGTGCCTGCCTTTCATCACTGAAAGAGGCACTGTGGCTGAGTGGTTCGACTCAGCACTGGTGCTGAACGCGCTGAGTTCAAAACACAGAATTTTTCTCTGTTCACCCATCAGTTGATCACCTAATTCTCTTTAGACCTGGGGAAGGTGACGGCGGTAAGAAAGAGGAGTGGCGCCCCACCTCAGTTAAACATCGCCGATATAAGTTGGCTCCTTAACAGCCACTTCCCCGACAGCCATTACTAGCTATGGGACAACCTTTACTCTTACCTTTGAACACTTATAGGTTATTCAGATCACTAGACAATTTTTTTCTTCTTGGTAAACCATGAACCATCCTGAAATACGCCCACAGGCTGAGGACTGCCATCTATGTAAAACATAACTGACTTTTTTATCGGTCTATTAGCTCAAATTTGTCTTTTCTCCTTGAAGGTGTATGCGGCTGAGTACATAACCCATAACATGGGTATCTTTCCCCCTGAGGCGTCTGGTCAGAATGTAGCCTGCAGTGTTTGCTACGTACCCCGTCTCACTAAGGTAAGTATTAGATACAATGGATGCCATGAGCAAGAGAAAACAACTCTCAAAAATTGTAATTGTGCTCATCATTGTCTTTAGTGAACAGTTTTAGTGGGGTTTGCCGACCTTGACCTCAACGTAAAAAGTACCGAGAATACACACCCAACAACGAGATGATACAAAATTTATAATTCGGATTGCGAAATATGAGCAAAAATCACGTTTCTAAAACCGAAGCTTTCAAAGATCGCTTCAAATACAGGTCGATCTGATGACTTTCTGATTATATGGAAAACTCTTGTGACTTTATCTATGCTAGAAAGAACCCAGCATAAAGAGTTGTGTCCCCACAACTTTATGCCAAAAAGTCTATTCACCCTGCTATTAGAATGCATTCAGAGGTGTGGTCTCTTTCCAGGTTATGGTGCCTGCAAGAAGAGACTGCCCTAGTGAAGACTGGACCAGGGAATATGAAGGGTACTTAATGACAAGCATGTCAGCTCAGACAAGACAAACATTTGAGTGCGTTGACGCTGAACCGGAATATATTGATGGTAAGGAGTGGGGGAAACTATAGAATTGGTGCAGGTATCAGTTATCCATACCATGGTGATCTGATGAAATTTGGAGAGAAAGGTTTGCTTCATCAGACTGAGCTACCCCGGCTCTCCTGAGCTTTTCCTCAGTAGGAAGTTATTGTAAATCCTGTTTAGTATGAAGGCTTATCGCTCTTCTCTACAGGTACTGGAAACATCACAGGGGGAGCTCTGTTCTATTTTTCTTCTGGTTTCTGCAACGGTAACGGGATGCTGGGACCGGATCACTGTCCTCCATATATCCATGCTAGAGAACTCACATGCGTCATGTGTTCTCGATAGCCGTCATGGCGGCTGGCGAGAACAGCTAGATGATTATACCAGTTGCGTAATGGATAGGTGACACATCACTGATTTGACAAGACTGGTGGCTGGCTTCTCCATTGCTAGAGAATACCTCGCAATACGCGACTAGGTGAAAGATGATGGCGAACTGAAATTAACCGTTCTCGAGAGGTTGCAGAGTCGTATACTTATGCTTGTATTATGGAAGAACATTTGAAATGGCATTATTGAGGTGTCAGTTGCAGCAAACAATTTACAATCATCTGTATAAACTTCTTTCTTTGTAACAGTGAAAAGTTTTCCACTTTCTAGCTTATCCGAGTAAAAGTTTATTTCAATTGATTAAGTTTATGTCCCATCCTTGAGGTTTGGAGAATAACTCCATTTCAAATTCAATGGCACCACACAACCTGTGGATGTTGAGGAGGAAAGCCGAACTTCAATTATGTACTGGCAACGACTTAACTAGCCCAATAAAGAATTACATGCGCGTGGAAACAACAATAAGCAGATGCCGTAGTGAGTACGCAACTCCACAACTTCTCCTAGACTTGGAATCAGACGCTATAGTTTTGTATGTATGTACATAATGAACATAGAAATATTGGACATTGTCCATACTATTTATGACCGATTTGTTGAGCGTTCATCGACTATGGTATAGTTCTGGTGCTAGCGTTGCCCTTTAACAATATAAGGATACCATTTATATACCAGCGCTATCATGTGGAAACACAGAGTGCGTGGGTTTTGGAGTAATGTCTTGTGCGTTAGACCTACATGTTTATCACTGCATGTGTCATTCATTAAGTATATTTTTATTCGCTAACAGCGCACAGAAAACAGTATTAATGTGATGTAATATTTGAAACATGTATAATTAAATAACTTCTTAACATGAATTAAAACTTTCTTGCTCCTCCCCACCCAGTAAATAAAATCCTTAGCTGCTGCTGGAGATTCTGGAATTCAAACTGGACTTAATCTGCTACCCAATGTTTTCGATTTGCGGTTCTTTAAGTATCAAATTGTGTAGACCACTACCACATGCTAAACTCTCAGTACTAACCCAGAGATCGGCACTCGCCATGTAAACTTTTCGGCATTCCAGCGAAATGGTTGCTATACAGCCCCTTAGAAGCTTCAGGTTAACAGACAGAGGAACCCATGGCTTGTTGAATCCATGAAAGAATTTAGTAGACACAGGGATTTGGGTAAAAATTTCCATGGCTGCCCATTAGAGGCCTATAGTTGAAAGGGGCTTTACTTGTAGTCTGTTGAGTGAAAGTTTCACGCTCCTATAATGCCTATCTCCGGGTTAGAACCGCTAAGCTTGGCATGATCTGATACCAAAAGAACCACAGTTCTAAAACATTGGCAAGCAGACTAAGCCAAGTTCGAGCTGCAGGAACTCAATGGTTTGGCCACCAGCAGCAAAAAAGCCGTGATCGTTTTCCTAATTATAGTTTAAATACAAAGGGACCTGAAATTGATACATTGTTATTCTCTAGCTCCAGTCACTGTGACTCAGAACAACTTAAAACGAACATTTTTCGTCGCCTAGCAGAGCGAATACAGTTCCTAGGCAATGGAATTATGCTGCATTCGCCCTTCAAGGTCAAGGTCAACCTATTTCCTCTCTCCTTCTCTCTCCAATTGTTGATCCAGCTTCTCAATGGTTTCTATCACCTGTGGACAAATGTAGGAACGAAGCTACTACCACGGTACATAAAATATGGGTCACACTCTTCAACCTACTCCGCTGTCCAAAACACCTTTCCCAAATATCCCAGTTGTTATAATAATGGCAGACAGACCCTGTTTATTAAACCGATCAGAGGATGTACTCATGATAAATTCAAGAAAAAAAATGAAATACGGCAGATCGAAGACGTGTAGGCTGAATGGAGAGGATAGTGAAAGCTGTAGAGTTTTTAGAGAGACCATCGTGTGATATTCAATTGGCTGAATGATCAAGTGAGCCCCAAACTCAAAAGCTCCCATCTGATTGGCCAAATGACTTCAAAGCTGCTAACAGACTGGCTAGTAGGATGGCAACTCAACTCTGGAAGCTGGCTACAGGACTGCGCATTGACCGCTTCCAGTCTTGATATCAACACCCACAAAAAGCATCTTTAGTACAAACCTGTGTTTCGTTATAGATGTAATCCACAAATTTCTCCTGTGCTAGGTAGTTTCCCTGTCCAAACTTTTTCTCGGCCAACTCAAACAGCAATGCTATATCATCTTCAATCCAGGCTTTACGCACTACGAATATCAACAGATTACGTTGGTAAAAACTTCAGCGGAGGCCCTGTGGTTAAGTAGCTAAAACATTCCACTAGTACTGAAACCCAAAGGCTCAAGGTTCAAGATGGGTCTTATGTGTAGTTTTCCAAAAAGATCTCTTAGCAGGGAAATGATACCTGGCCCTCTTCAGACCTCGGTAAGGCGAAGGAAATGATACCTGGCCCTCTTCAGACCTCGGTAAGGCGAAGGAAATTGGGTGGAAATGAATTTAGGTCGCAAATTCTAAAAAACGTGACCGAAAAGCGCAATTTTACAAAAGCGTCTTTCGGTCGCGATCTGTGACCGAAATCAAACGAACAGAATCTTGTGACTGAAAGTAGGCGTTCGCCTAGTAGTTTAGGCAAACTTCAAGGTTACCACAGATACTTGCTTACTACGTTGGGATAAAGAATGGCGAATGATTGTTCGACTCTAATCTAGGAGTTTAAGTTGCATGAGGGAGGACAACTCTGATCTGATAGAAATCCATCCTGAACTCAACTGTGCTTCCTTACCGGGACCATGTTTCCATAAGCATGCGGCCAAAAGATTTTCAAAAATTTCGGTCGCGAGCGCGCAAAGGCACCTATTGAGAAAGAGAAGCCCCCGCCTCATTCGAGTTATGTCGTTGTTGGGGAGAGTTGACTCTAAAACAGCCGCT
>Ga0224501_10003295_pt1 | contig 12701 bp, 11 predicted proteins | sample SF_Oct11_sed_USG_4_FD_169105 | JGI IMG/M metagenome (GOLD analysis project Ga0224501, IMG submission 169105) | Sediment microbial communities from San Francisco Bay, California, United States - SF_Oct11_sed_USGS_8_1 | ecosystem: Environmental > Aquatic > Marine > Sediment | place: USA... | reverse complement strand
GACAAGCCCAGTTCAAATGCTGCAACGCCCACGTTTTCAAAACACAGCTTAAGCATCCGTTTGATTTGCCTGTCTGTGTAATCTGGAAATGCAATGCGCAAATTAACCTGGCCAATATATCGGCGTTGTGGCAATAACCAGTAAACTAATCGGCCAAATAAACGTCCACAAAATTCAATCATACCCAGTGGCATCATAGATAAAAAACGCATCAACGCCAAAGCTAACCAAGTTGGCCAGTACTTGGGTGCCAGGAACTGCTTGACCTTCACTGCTTTAATCATAAATTATTTTTCTGTCAGCCACTGGTTAACCTGCTTAACATCCTGTTCTGAAAGGACACCTGCAGCCTGCTTTAGATACAGTATATTTAAAATATAATCATAACGTGCCCGGGCATAATCTCTTTCGGCACGGTACTGTTCGCGCAATACCGTTAACACCTCAACAGCTGTTCGTGTGCCCACTTGAAAACCTGCCTGTGTTGCCTGGTAGGCGGTCTGGGTTGAAATCAGCGCCTGTTTCAATGCCTTAACCTGGGCAATCGATGCAACTACACCCAGGTAACTATCACGCACCTGTTGTAACACCTGTCTTAAAACCCTGTCATAACTGGCTTTATTTTTATTTACATCGGCAATTGCCTGCCGGGTTTTAGAACGTGTCAGACCACCACTATATAAAGGCACATTTAACTCCAGCATTGCAGTTGTATCTTCTGTATCACGAACTACAAAACTACCACCATCAGGTGTCGAATACTCCTGGCTCAACTGAAAACTAAGTGATGGATAATGTCCGGAACGATTTATTGCAACCTGCTTTTGCGCTGATTCAACACCATAAGACGCTGATTTTAAAAGCGGGTTATTCTGACGAGCAAACGTAACCCATTGCTCTATATCAGCCGGTTCCGGACTGACTAACTGTAAATTGCTGGAAATATTTTCCAGTTCACCTGGAATGTCACCAATAATTACTTTTAAAGCCTCGCGTGCAGTTAACACTTTATTATCAGCCATAATTTCCTGGGCAACGGCAAGATCATACTGTGCCCGTGCTTCTTTAACATCCGTGACAGCTGTTAAGCCTACATCAAATCTTTTTTGTGCCTGCTCAAGCTGACGTTCAATTGCTTTTTTTTCAGCATGGGCAAAACGCAAATTATCTTTAGCGGCCAGCACAGCATAATAAGCCATCGCCACTCTTATAATGAGTGCCTGGCGTTCTGCTTCCAGTTCAACAACTGCCCGGGCAACATTAATATCTGACTGATCCAGTGCCAGGTAAAGACCATGATTATAAATAGACTGGCTTAATGACAACCTGTAACCATCCGTCTTATAACTGGTTTCACCATTCGCTATAGTTGCCGGATCTGAACTGTTACTGATTTCAGTCTGACTTTCCCGGGTATAAATATTCAATTCGAGCTGAGGTAATAAAGATGATTTTGACTGTGGCACAGTTTCCAGCACAGACTGGTAATGATATTCAGCTTCCCTTATGGCCGGGTCGCTTTTTTCTGCCAGTTTAATAGCCTGAAAAAAATCAAGCGCTGGTACCGGCCATGACAACATAACCAGTAACAGAACAGCAACTGTTCGAAAATTGATCATTAGTTTAAATTAAATATACTAATTCTAAAAAACAAATGATTTTCTGGTCTCAGCATTAACAAGTGGTTTAATGGATGTTTCAAATAGAACCTGGTTACTCCACTGATCCTTGGCAATACGTGTTAATAACCGGGCCGACATGACCGGGGCTTCACCAGTCACTATAAACATACGTCCATCTATGGCCAGTGCCTGTTTGAACATATCAGGGATTTCACTAACTGATGCAGTAACAACCACTACGTCATACTGCCTGGATGTATCCAGTACCTGTTGAGCATCACCACACAGCAGGCTTACATTCTGCATATTCTGGGCATCCAGGTTTTTAGCTGCCGCCTGGCTTAACGCCTCATCAATTTCAATACTGGTCACATGATAACCAAGGTAAGCCAGGCAGGCCGTCAGGTAACCGGATCCAGTACCTATTTCCAGAATGTTATCCATGGGCTGAATCTCCAGCGATTGCAGAATACGTCCAACCACAATGGGATGGAGCATAAATTGCCCCCCACCCAGTGGTATCGCTGTATCAGCATAAGCCAGCTTCTTATAGGCATCCGGGACAAAATTTTCTCGTGGAATCTGCTTCAAAGTATCCAGAATCCTGGCATCCAGCACATCCCATGGCCTGACCTGCTGTTCTATCATGTTGAAATGTGCCTGATCGAGAGTTGCTGTGCTCATGTTGTTCCCCAATTTAGTCATAATTTCTTTTCGATGATTCTAACCTGTGTTGATAATACAGGGAACCGGACATACTAATTGTGTTTAAATCTGCATACCAGGCCAAACAGAACTAGGTTTCCTATGCCAATCCATATAAACTTAGCAATCAAGCGAGGCAAGGGTCGACTGGTAACAGAATATGTAAATTACCCTTACCTCAAACGAGGCTAGGGGTGCCTGTAGACAGGCTGAGAAAATACCCTTAGAACCTGAACCGGTTAATACTGGCGTAGGGAAGCTTCGGTACTCCCCCGCCGTTGCATGCCCCTCGAAACCTGAGGAAATATGAATGAGCGCTATTCCAGAAGATTTTATTAACAAGACAGCAAAACTTTCAGAAAAAGTAACCCGTCCTTTTACTAATTCCAGAAAAATCTATATCGAAGGCTCCCGGCCGGATATTCGCGTTGCCATGCGTGAAATCCAGCAAGCGGACACCCCGGCCAGCTTTGGTTTTGAAAAGAACCCACCGATCCCGGTATATGACACCTCCGGGCCTTTCACTGACCCGGACATCGATATCGATTTAATGAAGGGTATGCCAGAGGTGCGCTCTGGCTGGATTAAAGAACGGGACGATACGGAATTACTGGATGGCCCTACTTCAGAATATGGCCAGGCAAGACAGAACAACCCGGACCTGGCCCATTTACGCTTTGAGCATATTCGCCAGCCCCGTCGAGCAAAAGCGGGTAAAAATGTTAGCCAGATGCATTATGCACGCCAGGGTATTATTACCCCTGAAATGGAATACGTGGCTATCCGGGAAAACATGCGCCTGGATGAACTGCGTAAAGACCCGGCCTATAGCAAGTTACTAAAACAGCATAAGGGCGAGAACTTCGGCGCCAGCATCCCCGATCAAGTAACAGCGGAATTTGTCCGTGATGAAGTGGCCCGTGGTCGTGCCATTATCCCTGCCAACATCAACCATCCCGAGCTTGAGCCGATGATCATTGGCCGCAACTTCATGGTCAAGATCAACACCAATATCGGTAACTCGGCGGTAACTTCTTCCATTGAAGAAGAAGTGGAAAAAATGGCCTGGTCTGCCCGCTGGGGTGGTGACACCCTGATGGACCTGTCCACCGGCAAGAATATTCATGAAACCCGCGAGTGGATTTTAAGAAATTCACCCATGCCAATCGGCACCGTGCCCATATACCAGGCACTGGAAAAGGTTAACGGCAAGGCCGAAGACCTGACCTGGGAAATTTTCAAAGATACCCTGATTGAACAGGCCGAACAGGGGGTGGATTATTTCACCATCCATGCCGGTGTGCGCCTGCAATACGTACCCCTGACCGCTGATCGCGTTACCGGTATTGTGTCACGCGGTGGTTCTATCATGGCCAAATGGTGCCTGGCCCATCACAAGGAAAACTTCCTTTATACCCATTTCGAAGACATCTGCGAAATCATGAAAGCCTATGATGTGGCCTTCTCACTGGGTGACGGTCTGCGCCCCGGCTCACTGGCGGATGCCAATGATGCCGCCCAGTTCGGCGAACTGGAAACCCTGGGTGAGCTGACTAAAATTGCCTGGCAACATGATGTACAGGTCATGATCGAAGGTCCTGGTCATGTGCCCATGCAGATGATTAAGGAAAACATGGATAAAGAACTGGTGGATTGTTTCGAAGCGCCTTTCTATACATTAGGCCCACTGACCACCGACATCGCTCCCGGTTATGACCACATCACCTCCGGTATCGGTGCTGCCAACATCGGCTGGTACGGTTGTGCCATGCTGTGTTATGTCACCCCGAAAGAGCATCTCGGCTTACCCAACAAGGAAGATGTACGCGAAGGCATTATCACTTACAAGATTGCTGCCCATGCGGCGGATCTGGCCAAGGGTCACCCCGGTGCCCAGGTGCGTGACAATGCCATGTCCAAGGCACGTTTTGAATTCCGCTGGGAAGACCAGTTCAACCTGGGACTGGATCCGGAAAAAGCCCGTGAATTCCATGACGAAACCCTGCCCAAGGAATCTGCCAAGGTAGCTCACTTCTGCTCCATGTGCGGCCCCCATTTCTGCTCCATGAAAATCTCCCAGGATGTACGCGATTACGCAAAAGAGAATGGCCTGACTGAAACCGATGCCTTAAACAAAGGCATGGAAGAAAAAGCCATCGAGTTTGTAACGAAAGGCGCGGAAATTTACAGCAAGGAATAACAGCAGATCACAGTCACAAACAGGGAAGTTTGTGACTCTGCCCCCAATGCTGCGCCACCGGTACTGTTTTGTGTGAAGAAAATGCTAGAATTGATCCCACATTCCTGATTCAAGCAACAGGCAAACCCAAATACTTTGAATGGCATAACAAGCTGACTATACAAATGATTCTAACTGACTGTAACAACCGTGCTGATATACTTAACTCATTATTAAATCAACTTTCATTTGAGGAAGCCGCTTGATGAAATTCCTGACTGCAATGTTATTCATTATTTTTTCCGGAAATCTGTTTGCAGAAGTTGCGGGCTATGAAGTTGAAATCATTATATTCGAAGATAAAACCAGGCATTACATCAAGGATGAAAACTGGCCATCCCTCACAGAAGATGGAACAATTTACGACAATCAGCCAGCACCCAAAAATACGTTTACTTTAATCAATAATAAAGATTTCAGATTAAACGAACACAAACAAAGACTCGCTAACAGCCCGGATTACAAGGTTCTATACCATATTGCCTGGAAACAACGAGGACTTGATGAAAATGATGCTGTACCTTTTTATATCAACAATGAATCCAAATACAACGACTCTATTAACTCACCTGCTGAGGAAATAAAAGATTCCATTATTAAAGGAAATATAACCCTGGTCTTATCACGATTCTTACATTTAAAAACTAACCTGATATATATGCCCCCAAAAGCTACTGAATCAGCCAGCCAAAACAAGATCGAAAACTCAGAAACCGAAACCACAATCGAGCCTCAGTCAACCCACCATACGTTTTATATCAATTCTGAACGCCGTATGCGAAGCAAAGAAACACATTACATTGACCATCCATTAATTGGCATTGTGTCATTAGTTACACCATATCATCTTGATGACACAAATACCGAATCATTAAATCTACGCTAGTTACCAACAAAGGCCAGATAATACTTAATTTTTAAATAATAATGTTAATTATTAAAACATCAGTCATTAATTATATAAAAGTTTAAACCAACCTTCGCCTACTCTTTAAAATATACTGAACTATAATAATCCTGCAAGGCCTATGCTCATAACGAACTAGAACCTTGTTTTTAAGAAACTAAAATACGCCCTATGCAACCCTGTTAGTTGCATGACCCAACTCACAAAAGAGGTTTACACATGAATCATTTTAAATTCTTCATTGTTATTGCTGCCTGCATTTCTATTTTATATGGGTGCAGCAATGCCACTAATGGCAAAGTAACCGGAGGAGGAACAATCGTTTCAGCATCAGGCAATGGTAAAGCAAATTTTGGATTTAACGGCGATTCATGTACTGGCAAAGTCAAAGGTAAATTTAATTTTCATGATAAATATCATAATGCTGACAAGGGCGGTGTAAAACTTAACGGCACAGTCACAGGTACAGATCACTGTATTGCCACTGGCACTGGTGCCCGTTACAGCGGTGATTGCACTCAATGTGCGAATGGCTACATAGTAAAATTAAATTACAAGTCAACTAATCCAAAGATACCTGGAACAGGCGAGGCTATAGCTTGTGTTGTTGATAATGGCCAGGGCATGAAAGCAACCAGTTCTGACAGCATTTGGGTGAAAGCCACCTCTGGCCCATACTCAGGATACTTTAGCAAAGGAAATGTCCAGGGAAATATTAAAGGACATGCCTGTGATAGTTAAACAGGCTGATTTTCCAGCATTATTATATTAACTATCCGTTTTACTTTATGTCACAATTGCAAGGATCAGAGAGAAATATTCTCTCTGATCCTGCTTATTTCTACCTGCGATTCTGTTCCACATACTTACGTTTAGTGCTGATCCATTCTGAAATGATGGCAGGAGTAAAATCATTATTCCCTGTATAAAGATCAATATCTGATTTTACAATACCTTCGCCTTCGACACTTTCGATAAATAAATACCCAAGCCAGATCCCACCTGACTGATCAATTACTAGATGATATTCATGCTCCCGTACGATGGTGATCTGTGGCGGACTATAATGTCCACTGATCACCAGGTATTCACCATTCATTATTATCGAAGGCTTTGTCTGTGCGAATACATCAGATAAAGACAATCCCACAAGTTTAATAATCGCCGCCTTAAACCCCAGGTCATCCCAGATAGACGCGTTGTTTTTACTTGCCATAGTGGCATAGCTTATATCCAGTTTTTCTCCAGCCCCATAAGCTGGATCAGAAAGTTTATTCAAAATAAGTAATCTTTCACCATAGGCCTGCACCAGACATGTCGTTTCCGCCATTGCGTTATTTGTACATTTCATGTTCCGCGCCTTAAACCAGTCTCGTTGACTGGAACGTAAATTTTTTGCTTTCTCCGGGCTCATATTTTTGCGAAGTTTGCTATAAATTTTACCCAGCTTTTGATCTGCATTTGCCAACTCTTCAGACTGGCATATAGCATGCTCTATAGCAGTACCGGCTTTTTCACAATCAAAGCTGGCCTTAAAAACACTCCGAACCACGGGAAAGTTCCTGGTAATATTTTCACTGATTACCTGCATCTGGATAGTCCTTTGCCATTTTTCCCCGTGCCCGGTGAGAGTAAAAACTATATTGTTATCCGTATCCTCAGCTTTGATTTTTTCTGCATCGATAAAGCGAGTACTACCCTGGTACATAAGCTGGGTATAACCTGCCGGCTGATCAACACTCTCCCTGAACTGGTTGCTGTAATCAAAACCATCATTTGTTAGATTGGTGATAAACAACTCATCATACTCAGCTGTACTTTTATCTCGCCATTCACCTTTCCAGCGCTGTACATCACCGGCCCAGGCAATAGTGTTCTGCAACAGAAAAATCAATATCACTTGCAGACATCTGTTTATCAACTGATTTTTCATCATAATTTCCTACCCTTCAAATTTTAAAACCAGTGGGGGTTTCACTTGTTGTATATCCCAAAACAAAACAGCTTATTCCGGGATATTTATTTTTTCCATTAGATAACATAAACAATCCTGGCGTATAGCAGTTGTATTCACTGTGAGCATGGATGGCATGACAGTTCTGTTTAAAACAATCTGGTTACCGGATAATTTGAAATACTCATGACTGACTTCATTATCATTTTCATCCATAACCTGTAAGAAGGCATTGCTTTCCGGTTCGATTTCCGCAAATACTTCACCCGGCTCCAGCTCGACAAAGTTATACATTTCCAGTTCGGGATGAAAATTAATAGTAGCATCATCGGCAAAACCAAAAGAATATTTTTCCGGTACATACACCCGTGCCACGGTGTGGTAAAGATTAATATATTCCGGCACATGATTCTCTATCTGATCCATGGCTAATACTGTATCCAGAAAACCAGTGGCATGGGCTACCCCATCCATCTGTCCCGACTGACCACATTCCAGTGTCACTGCCGGGCAAAGTCTGGCAAAAGCTGACGATTGCACTCCTCGTGGGTTGGTAAAATAAACCACGGTATTACTAAATAATCCTGCTAATGCAAGGTATTGTTTATCCAGCACATTAATACAACCATAATGAGGATTAAGGCCGGTATTATTGTGAATATCGATACTGGCAAAAACATTCTTCTGCTCCATAATTTCCATCACCTGTTTCATCATGTGCGCTTCGGCCAGGTAATCATCTTCGGTACCGGGCCAGATACGATTAAAATCTGCCTGTCGATCCAGCCGGCGCTGGTTTACTGCAGCTGCTTCTACATTACCAATAAAAATAGACACACTTCGGGGCAAACTTTGTTGCTGATATTTTTTTAATAGTTTTTGCACGGCATAAAACCCGGTGGTTTCATTACCATGTAATAAAGTTGAAATAAACAGGGGTTCGGTTTTTTCGCCAGGCAGGTGAATCAGCGTGGGCTTTGCCAGCAACTCCAGTAACTGGTCTGCACGTGCTTCAAGCAAGACTTCAGGCAATTCATGTATTTCGTTTAACAGGTTAGTCATAAGTCTCGAAATCCCAGTTATGTACCGCCTCCTGTGTTTGCTGGTTCCGGTAATACAACTGTGTCAGTCGATGCATATCTCTGCCATGCAGTTCCACAAATTTACGCTGCCAGTCACTACCGGTCTGTTTTTTTTCTGCCCTGTTTTCAATAACACCCAGGTATCGCGTGATATCATCACTGTCTATACCTGATGCGGACAGACCCTGCTCTGCCTCATCCAGTAAACGATTCAACAGTAGATGCCGAATACTGCATCGATCACAACCTGGCCAGTTAATTTTATCATCCAGGCCATGACGTGCCGCAGTATAAAAATTATCTCGTGCCTGAGAAAATTCAATCTGCTGCTCGGGCGGCTGTGGCTGATTAGCATAATAATGAACAAGACCGTAATAAAAAGCCATATTGGCCACGTTATCAATAATACTCGGCCCACTGGGCATCACCCGGTGTTCAATACGCAAATGTGGTGTGCCGTCTTCATCAAAACCGACCAGCGGTCGATTCCAGCGCCAGATTGTTCCGTTATGCAGGCTTAAATGCCTGAGCTCATTTTTATCCGAATCAAATGTCATGGGTAATAGCACCGGAAAATGCTGCTGGTTTTCCTCGAAACATTCCATTAATGACTGTCGCGCATAACCTGTGCCAAAACTCACTCGATGCACCGGACCATGGGCAGCGCCGGCGAACCCACCAACATCCACTGATTGTTCAAATACTGGAATACGTGTCTCTGACCATAGATCCTTAGTAAATAAATAAGGTGAATTTGCACTGATGGCGACCATGGGGGCCGATAGCAGAATCGAAGCATTGTAATATCGAACCGCTGTTTCCTGCGTGACCTGAAGATGTATCTGTAAAGAAGTGGATGCCGCTTCGAGCATCACATCCCGGTGTGTTGTTTTAATGGATTCCCGACCATTGATATTCAACTTAAATGCTTCACCACCTCGCTGCCTTAATACCTGTTCATTCAATGCTTTATAGCGCTGCTGATTAGAAATATTTTCCAGTGTTAAATGTCCTGCTTTTAAAGTGGGCAGAATGCCAATGCTCAGTAAATTACAGCCAACACCTTCTGCTGTCTGCTTGCAAAATGCCCAGTGCTGTTTAAATGCCTGTTCAAACTGCCTGAGAACTGTCTTTTCCAGCTGGGCCGGTTCCGCATTTAATTCTATATTGAACTGTGCCAGTTCCTGGGTCAGCAAGGGCGAATTGGCCTGGCGTAGAAATGCCTCATTCGACGAACTGGGACAACAGCCATCATCAACTAACCAGGCCTCCAGCTCGTAACCGGCCATCAATGGTTTCCTGGAAAAACAGTTGCTCTCAAACCAGTATGACAACAACTCAGTTTCCTGTCGCAACCTGGTATCAAAATTTGCAAAATCTGCGTCCACAAAATAACTGGTATCTATTTCCTGTCCCATCAGATATCTATCAGTCAATATGCAAAATTACATTAATCAAGTGTAGTTGAAATACCTCAAAAACCATGACACTTCTAGCTCTATTCAAACACCTGGCATGCTATACTTTTATTAACAAAACGTTAGTATCACTACAGTTTTTGTGACCTGGCTGTTTTCTGCATAAGCATGCTTTAAGACTGTATGACCTCAACAGCTGATACAACATATTTACGCTGCTGATAATAAGGAATAGATGTAAAACAGAGCCTTAGTGGAACCAAAATGTCAAAAGAACATTTAAGCAAATTCACATCAACTTACTTACGAAAGTTTTTTGACAAACATAATCTCCCGGTTGAGCAGTGGGAATACCAGGTTAACGGCCAGATAAAAACCATCAAAAATACTCAGGTTATTGAGCAGATATTATCTGCAAGCCCAGAAGAACAGAGCATACTTGCCGAAGCGCTACAGGAGCTGGATGCCAACCACCACGACATCAACCAGTTTTTAAAACATCTTGCCCTGGATTAAACGCCAGGAAGCCTGATAAAAATTTTCAATTTTAAGTACACTTGTCACCTGCTGCATAATAAGCTGTAAAACAGTCTATTACTGAATTGAAACAGGGCTGAATCACATTAACAATAATTCCCGGATAACACATGTCCCAAACCTCAGAAAATGGCTATACACAGCCACTGCGCCAGAATTTTACTGAAGATGAAAAACGTTTTCCCTGGCTTAGTCTCTTGCTGGATGCTTATTTAATTATTGATGAAGGTGTAAGCGAAGCCATTCGACGCGAACAGAAACAGGGGCATCCACTGGCCTGTGCAAAAGGCTGTTCCAGCTGCTGTAGCAGCCACCAGGATATTCCTGTCTATCCACTGGAACTCATGGGCATGAGCTGGTATATCATTGAAAAACTTCAGCCTCCCTTGCGACAACAACTTAAACAGCAACTGAAAAATCTCGATACTGTTAATAGCTGCCCATTCCTGCTGGACTCCGCCTGTAGCATACACCCCATGCGACCTATTGCCTGTCGCCAGTTCAATGTACTTAACAAACCCTGCGCCGAAGGCGAGGATGCTTTTCATACTCGCAGGAATGACGTTATTACGCCTATTAAACGTTATGCCGATGAGGCTTTTGATATTATGTTGCCATTTTATGGCATAAAGAAAAAAGCCGAACGTCGCAAGGCAATTAAACAGGGAGCCATACATTCAGCGGCAAAAGTTATGCGTGACTGTAACTGGCAAAGCATGCCAGAAAAAATGTCAGCCTTTGATAAACGGTAAGCAATCAACCGCATCAATCTGGCAATCTTGATACTGATTATTTTCTGGAATTTCTAATTAAATCGTAGGCCGATTTAATTTCATGTGTTTTTTCATTTGCCAGGTTAATCATTTCTTCTGGCAATCCTTTAGACACAAGTTTATCTGGATGATGCTGACTCATTAAGCGACGGTATGCCTTCTTAATATCCGCATCAGAATCATTTTCATCTACTCCTAGCAAATGATAAGCATCCGCAAGTTTATTAGGCGACTGTTGCCCGGCGTGAAAACTCTGCTGTGCACCCACCATGCCCAATAGCTGTTCAATATGAGCCGGGTTAAACCCCAGTTGCTGACCGATATGACTAATGACCTGGCTTTCACTGGCATGCAATGAACCGTCTGCCATGGCCGTAGAAATTAGTATTTCTAAAAACATCCGTAGTAAATTTGTCCGCCGATGGCATTCGACCCGGAACTGTTGCAGCACATCATCCAGGGGAAAACCCTGCTGTTTGCCTTCATTGAATAAGGCTATCGCTGCTTTTTTCTGGTCAGCAGATAAATTCATCTGCGCCATAACACGCTGCGCCATTTTAATTTCATCTTTTGAAACATGGCCATCGACTTTGGCCAGGTAACCCATAATCGAAAATGTTGCGGTAAAAAAGGCAGCCTGGGTACGCTGTTGATTGCCTACACCAAAATCATCTAAATTATCCAGCCCTTTATCAAAATGATGACCCAGTGCAGCACCCATGATGGCACCCAGTGGGCCGCCCATCATAAAACCAAAACCACCACCAACTATTTTTCCCCACCAGCTCATAATATTCTTTTAGTTCCGGGTTAACCTGTAAATACTAACTTAGTCTAAAAACTAAATTAACTATGAATTAATTATTTTCTGTTTTCGGACCTTTCCCTAACCACTTCAATTCAAACAATTCATCACGACGATCTTTTGAATTTCTCACTGAACCTTCATGTCGTAACTGAACTAATTTATCCAGGTCAAGATCTGCGATTAATGCCATCTCTGTATTTGGAGTACTTTCCGCCATGATGGCATCATGCGGGAACGCAAAATCCGACGGTGAATAAACGGCTGACTGGGCATACTGAATGTCAACATTTTCAACCTGTGGCAAATTTCCCACGCTACCACCGATGGCTACATAACATTCGTTTTCAATAGCTCGTGCCTGGGCACAACGCTGAACACGCAGAAAACCATTTTTTGTATCCGTCCAGAAAGGAACAAATAGTATTTCCATATTCTGCTTACTAAGAATACGGGACAATTCAGGGAACTCCACATCGTAACAAATGAGAATACCAATTCGACCTGCATCGGTATCAAACACCTGTAAGCTATCACCCCCTTCAATAACCCAGTCACGTCTTTCATGGGGTGTTATATGAATCTTGGACTGAATATCAACAGTACCGTCACGTCGACATAGATAAGCATTATTGTTCAAGTTATCACCCGACACTGCC
>Ga0224501_10003294_pt1 | contig 12702 bp, 6 predicted proteins | sample SF_Oct11_sed_USG_4_FD_169105 | JGI IMG/M metagenome (GOLD analysis project Ga0224501, IMG submission 169105) | Sediment microbial communities from San Francisco Bay, California, United States - SF_Oct11_sed_USGS_8_1 | ecosystem: Environmental > Aquatic > Marine > Sediment | place: USA... | reverse complement strand
GGGAGGACGGGGGTGGGGTGGGAAGGACAGCAGGAGCAGTACCTGATCCGATCTGGCGGTTAGTTGCACTTGTGTTCACCGGACAACCTCTCCAAAGTTATCTTCCCATTAAACTTATAACTAGATCTTTTTTCTTTTTGGGCACGTGGCCATTCTGATTAACGGACCTCCTTAGCCAGAGGCCTGTTCTACTCAACACTTAGCTGTCCTACTTTACGAACCTCCTGAAGGTGAGGCATGTTAGCGCGGTAGGAGCTAGGAATCATGCGAGGAGCTCATTCTCACAGAGGGTGCTCAGTAGGAGCTAGGAATCATGCGAGGAGCTCATTCTCACAGATGGTGCTCAGTAGGAGCTAGGAATCATGCGAGGAGCTCATTCTCACAGAGGGTGCTCAGTAGGAGCTAGGAATCATGCGAGGAGCTCATTCTCACAGAAGGTGCTCAGTAGGAGCTAGGAATCATGCGAGGAGCTCATTCTCACAGAGGGTGCTCAGTAGGAGCTAGGAATCATGCGAGGAGCTCATTCTCACAGAGGGTGCTCAGTAGGAGCTAGGGATCATGCGAGGGGCTCATTCTCACGGAGGGTGCTCAGTAGGAGCTAGGAATCATGCGAGGAGCTCATTCTCACAGAGGGTGCTCAGTAGGAGCTAGGAATCATGCGAGGAGCTCATTCTCACAGAAGACACCCACCACGACTAAGACTTGAACCCAGGATCTTTTGACCTGGAGTCTAACGTCCTAACTACTAGGCTATTCTGCTATGCCAGTCTCTGCTGCAGCAGAGAAGGACTAAAGTTAACCAGTGAATGAGCGAATGTCTCTTCTCCGTTCACTCATTCACATGCGCTTTCTTCCTTTTTTCAGTCATCTGTCTGGGTGGGCCATACGGGGGAGGATAACTCTACGGGTTGGACTTCAGCCTTCCTCCTCGATGTCCACAGGTTTTGTAGTACCATTGAGCCATTTTCTGTCATGCTGGCTCAGGACGGGTTGGCAAAGTGTGATCAGCCAGGGAAAAATCCCTTGAATTACGCTGCCATGGCAGGGAATTGAACCCGGGCCACAGGGGGGACAGTGAGATTTTTTTATTCTCACAGTGAGCTATGGTGACTGAACTGGCACTTACCATAGTTATCTCCGTGAGGGTCGATGTTGATCAGTAAGCAGTTATAAGGCGGCTGGACAGAGCATCTGAACACCCCCCCTGCTTCTATTACATCCTGCTGGGTTGTGTTAAGTTTGGGAGCTCCAACTAGCAACACAGTTTCATTAAAAAACGCCAGTGAGAAGCCAAACATTACATCATCATTTTGCTTCCTGAAACAAAAACCAAGCCAGCTTACCAAGAGTTCGGCTTCTCTTACACCGATAGAATCACTACACAGAGGCTGATTACCAAGAGAAATCGTGATTACATTATCCACTAGGCCATCTACGCTATTCACTACGCCGCCTATGCTGTACTGACAGAGCCAGGTGGGGCTGTACTGGGGCAGTGAGAGGGACTGTACTGACACAGCTAGGTGGGGTTGTACTGGGACAGTGAGAGGGGCTGTACTGACACAACCAAGTGGGGCTGTACTGGGGCAGTGAGAGCGGCTATACTGACACCGCCAGGAGGGGCTGTACTGGGGCAGTGAAAGGGGCTATACTGACACAGCCAGGTGGGGCTGTACTGACACCGCCAGGTGGGGCTGTACTGACACCGCCAGGAGGGGCTGTGCTGGGGCAATGAGAGGGGCTGTACTGACACCTCCAGGAGGGGCTGTAGGGAGAAAGTCTCCCTCCAGCTACAGTCAGATTACTGCTAACCACTAATTAATTTAAATCCCACTAATTTACAAGCAGTGATGGCAAAACAATACCAGACTATAAATAAACAAACTGACAGTGACTGAGTACTGAGTTAATAATACTGAGCACTGGTGATTAGGGAATCCATCACACATGTATGATCTTGTATTACCCTGTATTTTCTCTTGTCCACACATAGACTGTCATACATGCATGCGGTCAGTGGGCCGACCAAGTCCTTCCAACCATACAACCAATGTCTATGCCCGTACTATTGAAACAAAGTTTCATCACATATTTGTAAGATCTCCTCGACTAATTGATGCCTTTGACTGTCATTCAATGCGCTCCTTTTGCATTATTTTATTCAACAGATGGGGTGAAGCGATAGCCCAGTGGATAGCCTAGTGGATAGCCTAGTGGGCAGCCTAGTGGACAGCGTGCTGGGCTTTGGAACCGGAGTCCAGGGTTCGATTCTCAGTTCGGGCAAAAACTTCATCTTTCACAACACCCTCGTTGGATTCGAATCCTGACTTTAAATTAAGGCCCTCCCATAGTGTTACCTTCTCTATGGGGCACACGGATGCAAGCAGGAAGTCTCCTAATGATGCACCCTGGGAAACGCTGAGCCTAGCACTCAGTGGGTCAATTTCTGCATTAGCTCTTCTGTCATGAAGATAAGAAGACGAAGAGTCAACAGCGGGATCAGCAAGGATTGTTGATGGTGATTAGCGTCGTATAAATAGAGCCGAGCAGGGTCTGCCTGTGTTCAATGAATTTAAAAATACATTATCATCTCTTTATGATCTTGCTGTCTGTTGTCACCATTGCTGCCGTGGGGGCTACGTCTTATATAAATGGTACATCTGACAGCATTTCGTGGTCACACATCAAGCCATCTCTACCCCTCTGTGGTTTTAGTTTAGTCTGTGCTTTCAGTTTAACTAACTCAGCTAGTTAATTAATTGAAAAAATCAGTTGTACTTCTATTAAGCCATAGTTTACCTGCTCACTGATGGAGAACTAGACTGATTATCAGAATTTCACTCCCATCAGCATGTGTAAGCCATTATCAATGACTATGTTTGTGTTTCAGTATAAATATCCCTACCATGATTCAGAGGCTGGCATAGCAGTACTGACTGAATGGAGGGATGCCCTCCTGTAGTTTACGCTATGGGATTGAGGGCATGGAACAACATGATTGCAGAGGAAAGGGTGAAGCCATGACTTGATGAATTAGGCTGAGAAGCAGAAATTCCCATTACTGTGGGTCAGGCACGATATTCTCTTGTCAACCCATCCTCCCATAGAGTATCAAGGGACCTTCTCACTGAACTATCCCGAGAGTAAGTCAAGATTAAACTTTATATGCATGTAGGGTATCATAGTGAAATTCATAGAAGTTGATATACATGAGTGTATGTAGCCATGACTATCGTGTCTCCTTGTTTTTCTATTCATCCCGCCATCTCATAGAGTTATATACGCATAGAGTTAGAGGATAACTCTATGCATCATATAGAAGCCGATTAGTCCCTATATATCAACGCGTATCATTGTGTGATGTGTACTGGGACTTGATGAAGATAAGCCTAATGTTACTATTGGGAATAATAGATTTATAGGGATAATTATGGCTTCTGGTTTTATCAAACAGATACAGTCACTTATCATAAAGTGGCTACTTCACTTCCTGCACACTGGGCCCTGTGAAAACTCACGAATAAACGCCTATATAAAAATGATAATATACGTGTAGCGATAATACAGGGAGCCTACAAATCACCATATCATGGCCAACTCTGCTGCGGCGCGGCAGCAGCAGCCAATGGAAGCCACTTGAACCACAGAAGGTGCCACAACATAACAACATATGAGAACAACACGGGGATCTGAGCCAGGTATGGTAACCTGTATGGTAACCTGTATGTTACCTGTATGGTAACCTGTATGGTAACAGGTATGGTAACAGGTATGGTAACCTGTATGGTAACAGATATTGTACGGCCACCAGTAATAAGGAAACCTCATAGACTATAGGGTACTTCCCATCCTCGCTGGGGCTATCATTGATGGAAAACACTCTCTGTGATTTCTGCTATGATCTGTAGAAAGAACACAGTGAACTGAATAAAGTCACCAGCATTCAGTTAGGTATCATCTATAACTCGATAGGTGTATGATGTCTATGATCTCATACCAGTATAAAGTGCAGCCACGTAATCACTGGTCACAAAACAGTCACCTGTCATCACTAGTCACATAACAGTTACCTGCCATCACTAGTCAGAAAACAGTCACCTGCCATCACTAGTCACATAACAGTCACCTGCCATCACTAGTCACATAACAATCATCTGCCATCAAGCCTCTTGGTGATGTAAAAGCTTTATATGTGTCACTAGGCTTCATAAAACTTAGTTGTCACAGATTTTATGAGGAGGAGCTAGACACCAGGTGGTGATGGAATTTATTCAATGTCTCCTGGGTAATCAAGTAAAGAGAGTGAGTGAGTCAGCGTGAATTAAGTTAATGAGGACCTGCTGACAGCACCTGGGCACCGCGGACAGAAAAGAAAATGTTGACAGAGAGGTAAAATGTGTTCTATTTATTATCCGCCCCTCATCAGGAACTAGGCCCTCAGACATACCCAGAGGTGATAGGTATATAGATTAGGGATGATATGATGGGGGAATATATCAGTGATGATGTGATAGGTGATAGCAATCATAAGAAGGCTAGCTGTGTAAACTTTGGTCTCCTCAATCAGGTATCATAATCAGTCGTAATTAGATTAACCTATCATTAACCACAGGATAAATCCAATTTGACAAAGGAGCTAATTGCAGTCTGATAGCTATTAATGAGGGGAGCCCTTTTAGCCTCTCACTCTACCCGCTGTCCTTTCTCTGGCTGCTGTCCCCACCGGCCCATTGCCTTTACCCTCCCGCTGCCTCTACATGCCCGCTGCCGTTGCGCTGTCCCACCACTGCTGCCGGGTCATTCATTCTGCTAGGTTAGGTAGTCCATGGTGTATCTTGTAGAGAGGTTAGGACGAGGCTGGGGTGCGCAGTGAAATAACAAAATGATGCTCAACCTGCGCGTTGGACTAGTTTTTTCTAGTCCTTATCCCAAAGCGCTATCCACCAAGCCCGAACACATAGACACATAATACCTATCTGTATTTGATTTAATTTGATTTGTTTTATTTTACATGGATAGCTTAAATAAGACTAGAAGTCTTTTTTTACATTAAGGTCCGTGTCTATGAGTGACCATTTGACTAAGGCCACTATGCACTGCCTAACCCTATGGAGTATATAATAACTGGCCAGTAATATGTCAGTTGGAAGCAAGTACCCTGAATGACATCCTGGAGCAGGTTCTAGTTGGCTGGTCTTGGATTTTTCCTCCTAGGAAGAGACCACCCAATATCATGGCAGGTTTATGAGTCATAGACAGTTTAGCCACGAGTATGGTAGCAGCAGTATGATGGCTGACCAAAACTCACAGTGAACACAGTAAGACACAGGGAAGAGAAATCGCAAAGATAAGCTGATCCCTATTGGAAGCTGGCGGACTCTCGGCTGTGATCCAGCTAAATGGAGGTCTATGGAAGTCGTCTTCAAGACATGAAGGACAGCCCATAATGATGATGGTAGACTATGGTAGATGTCCATTTCACTGAACTAGATAGATCTCCAATAAGCAATAATGCTTAGACACTGAGCTGGCAGTCAGTCAGTGAAGTAAGTTCATATTGAGTTTAACTTCACTGTAACCCAAAGTATAAAGTAAATGGGGGTGTTTTCTAAATAAATACAAGTCACATCAAGGCTGAATTCTCAGCCACTGTTATTACAGAGCAGAGAGACAGACTGAGTAGACAGACAGACTGAGTAGATGAGTAAAACAAAACTCCACACAGATAATGCAAGGGACTCGAAATCTCAGTGTATTAAAAATGGCACCATATATAGAAGTATCCTCTATCAATTCATGTACCTGTGTCACTGCACTAGATAATGTGTCTGAGCCATACCAACACTGCAGTATTACACCCTGTGGTTACTGATTTATGAGTTAGATATACCAGGATGGCTGAACAATCGTGGTTTCCTGATCAGCTACATGGAAGGCTGCCTAGGGCTCCACCATTGAATGGCTCTACCCACCAAAAACTGGATTGATAGAAAGGCCAGTCGGTATGAAAGGGCTGTTTAGTCTATAATGGCATTCATTATGAACGACTGGTTTGACCACAGACTGTTAATTTTTGCATCAAATGAAGGTTACCTTGTAAGATAAGATCATCGTGTCCCTTGAAATGTTTGCTTCTGGGAATAGAGATTTTTGTAAAATTTACTAGGTAAGTTTTCTGAAAATCAAAGTCTAACTAGACAACAGTCAGTATGGCAGGTCACACGGAACCGATTTACTGAACAACTGACAGGGCTAATTTAGGAATTACTTCTGCTAGCTTCTATTACATGTCTGCTGGTAAAATATCTTATGGAGAGGAATTACTGGCCTCTTATATGAGGAGTTACTGGCCTACCATTTGGAGAGGAGTTACTGGCCTACCATATGAGGAGGAGGTATAGAGTGACTCATTGGAGTGCACATGGCTTATGACAAGCGGTTCCCAGTACATTGTGAGGAGAGAATGCGCAGCTCTCACAGAGAGCTCGGCATAACCTGTCTTTATATATATATGGTTAGATTCTATCAGAGATGAGTATCATTATACTGGTAGGATACCAATGCCCGGAGCCCTCCATGGGCTCTGTATATATATACAGAGAAAATAATCTATTATAGCAGCACAATAGCAGATACATCCTATAGGACACTAAAGTTATAGTCAAGGTGTTTCCTAGCAGCTATGGTGGGTCTGGTTGGTAAGCTGGGCAGTACACATATTTGTGGTAAATACTATAGGATCTCAGATGGGGTGTACCATACTCTGTGGGTAGGCCCTATAGAGTTATCCTGTATGTTTGTGGGTAGAGTATCGTTGTAGTAAAGGCATAGAGAATAACTCTATGAGCAAAGGGAATTACTTCATTCTCTGGTAGTCTTTCACACACCCTTTACTTCATACGGGATATCCCTATATGGGTCGGCGTGTCCCAGGTGCAACTCCATTGACAGTTTGCATCATTGCAATATTTCTAGGCCACTACCCCCCCCCACACATGCTTGCATAAAGTTGCATCTGTTGTACCCAGATGGCTGAAGATAGCTACATAACATCTAGCTAAATTTCAATAGAAGGTTGTTTGGACTTCCGAGCAGCCAAAGATCTTGGAACGAATGGAACCGTCCAGGCTGTATTATGGATATGGAGGCCAGGATAGCTCAGTTGGTAAAAAGCTTGAATCTGCATCGCGAGGATTGCAGGTTGGAACCTGACGTCGGCAGGGTGTTTTTCTGGTATGGACCTTTAGTAAGCCTCCTACTCCAAACAATTACTTGTGGGACTTCGTAACACCATGGTTAAAATAAGGGAGGTAGCAACCAGTGGATAATTGTAATGAAGATCACTCCATGATTGTTAAAGATCCACCTCTACCTTCTCGATAAGAGTAGTTGAATTCCAGCGGGTGATGTGTAAACTGACTTAGGTTGACTGACCCCCAACCCGGAGTGATGATACTGACCCACGCGTGGTGCTCCGTGCTAAGCGTGGTGCTCCGTGCTAAGCCTGGTGAAAAACAGGTATCTTATCTAGCAGCTGTGCCATATGCAAGACAAAGAAGAAGGTTGTATTAAACTTACATCGTATAGAAAGGTTGTGTTGTACTTCCAACAAGTAGGTAGGTTACAGTGTACGAGTTCACAGTGTGTAGATAGGTTGTATTGTACTTACAGTGTGTAGATAGAGGTTATATTGTAGATGATTGGCTGGCCTTTATCTATATCCACATTGAAGGCAGATAATCCGCAAATGTAAAGCGAGATGGTGAAATAAAAAATAGCAGCCATGATGGCCGCTTATCCTCTCCCCAACAGCGATAGTCCAACACGTTTACAGTGGTATCGGCAGCGTTATGTCAGCCAGGTGCTGCCAGTCTGCGTGATAGCTCGCTATAAAATGATGTGTATAGGATAGGACAAAGAATAGCCCTTGAGGTGGAGTTGAGCACTGACTAGTGAAGTGTGCCAGGGTGGGCATTGACAGCGTAATTAGAACTGGGGGCAGCTTAATATTTATGTAACTGTGTAAATAAACATTATATACTGCGGCTCACTGTGGGCCGGCAGCATTAGTCAGAGCCGGCAGCATCACTAACTAGTGAGTTAGTTGGTAGAAGCTGCTTATAATTTTCTCCTTTTAAGTTTTCGTGGCAGATATTATAACGGGAATAATGAATGTCAGCGGTAGTATATTATACATGTATGTGCAGTGATTGACAAGTACTCACGGTATTTAGCTTTGCTGTATTACAGATAACCCAGTGCTGACTCTTGGCTGCTTATAACTAAACACTGAACCCTTATAGAGTCAGCTTACTCAGTGGCTTCCAATAATATGCGGGCTCTCTAATACAGCAGCAACCGATTAGTTTGTGAGGTCAAAGGGCACACAAATGAATAACAGAACGTAAAAAATCTTCAGTAAGGCTTATTACTCAGCCACTGTTTTCGTTAGAGTAAGTGAAAGCAGACAGTGAATACTGAGACGGACAAACGATGGCTTACCAGTTGTTCAGGGAACGGTTTCGCTAGTAAAAAAATTCATAAAACATAAAGGTCAGCACATCTGCTGGGCAGCAATCACGAACTACAGAGAAGAGGGCTTTACCGGGCTTATACAGGACTCTAATAAAGAGTTACCCTCTCAGCCTCTCGGCTATACACTCTATCCGGATTCCGCTGCATTGGCTTGCGGCAGTGGCTTGACCCAGTGCATGCATTGCTACTATACATATACGCTCATAGCGCTACAAAGCTATGCGTATCAGTGGCGAGCACAAATATATTTGGAATCAGTGTCTTGGTCAGGGATCATGATCGTGATAAGCAACCTAGTTATGAGTATTGTTGAGAGGGAACCAAGCGGTGTCCCACGACAGCGCGACACTGCGTATAATTTCTAATCGAGCTCTTTTGCGAGGTGATGAAGCTGCGAGTTGTGATAAGTTAAGAGAGATACGAGCTGGCAATGAAAGGAACATCTCAGACATTCTCCACAGGGCAATGGATTTGTATATTTGAATTCCCTAGGCTGCTAACCATGAGAAGATGATGTCGTGTGACCAGCTGCATATGACTTCTTCAAAACTTCTTATGGCCTGAATTGAAAACCGCAACAATGTTTATTTACAAATGACCTATCAAAGACAAACGGTTGTTCAGTGCCCCTATTTCAGAACTGGGGTACCCGGACAACTCCAAATCATCAGAAAGGATAGGATAACTCTAACAGCCACCAGATGCTGACCTGCTCAGGTGACCGGACTCTTTGGCATGTGGTAGGTAGCGGGGAGAGCAAAACAATACAGTACTTGTCCCCATCACCCGCCACATGCCAAAGAGCCAGGACACTTGGCTATGCTGGCTTTAAAAGGACACATTGTATAGAGTAATTATCAGCCTAGTTATATACCACCGGTCTCGGTCAGAGTATAACCAGCCACTGTGGGTTTACATTAGTGAGTAGAGAAGATCTGACAGTAACATGGTTTATTATCAACAGACTGTCAGTCAGTATATACACAGCTATTTACACGTAGATACACCACCATTATATTAATCTCTCAGCTAAAGAAGTTAGCTGTGATTTAGATCAGTGTATAAAGCCACATCTGCTTAGCAGAGCTTGTTACTGTGAGCTGGGGTATAATTCTAGAAGCATTCATTATAATCAACTCATTAAAACCTAGCTGTGTCATCACCCCATCACAATGTTATAGAGACTCCAGACTATAGTCTCCCAGCAGATCAGGGTGATGAGTAGATTAACTGAACACACGCAGCTTTGACTGCGTGGTGACTCTCCCAGCAGATCAGGGTGATGAATAGATTAACTGAATACAGGCGGCTCTGACTGCGTGGTGACAAGCAGTACCCGAGTTTGTTTTTCCCATGAAGGTAATGTTACGTAGTTCAGTCGCTATCGCTTTCTGACATGACCTTTGACTTTTTCTTGGCTGTCTCGTCAGCAGAATCCTAAAATATATTTCACTCACATAACCCACAGAATCCTAACATTAACTGGGGATGGTATGATAACCCACAGAATCCTAACACTAATTGGGGGTGGTATGATAACCCACAGAATCCTAACACTGACTGGGGCGATGTGATAGTTCGCAAAATCATGACAGTGACTGTGGGTCACTGCGCTAGTCACGGAGTCAGGGGTCACTGAGCGCTAGTAACGGAGTCAGGGGTCACTGTGCGCTAGTCGTGGAGTCAGGAGTCAATGTGTGCTAGTCACGGAGTCCGGGGTCACTGTGAGCTAGTTACGGAGTCGGGGTCATTGTGTGCTAGTCACAGAGTTCGGGGGTCACTGTGAGTCACTGTGTTACCGTATTTATTGTAACCGTGAAGGAGGCGAAACAAGCCCATTAGTCTCTGTCCCAAGAGCAGATAACTCTAAAAAGTCAGGCAGTATAACTTTCCTTCCATCTTTACAGAAAAAGCCACAGCAGCGGGGTCAGTTGTGTTCCGCGGACTGATTGCAAATCCATATATTTATATAAATGGTAGTAGCTGCTCACAGGGTAAGCCTAATAATATGGGTGGTCCAGAAGGTGGCCATAGAAGAGATAAGTAACTCCAGAGGGCACCTGTATTTGGCATTGTGATCTGAACCAGAGTGGAGTGAAATGAGAAGGTTACATCACGCTGCCTGCTGCCGGTTACCTGTTGGCTGTCGGTATCAGAGTCAGCGAGACGTTTAGCTTTCTGCAGACGTTTTTGTCTCATATCATCCTCATCTCCATCAGACTCATAATCTTCTTCCGCAGAATCGGAGTAATCCCCACTCTGCCGCTTACCCTGTTGCTTCTACAAACAGTGAATATGGCATCCGTGGTAACTGTACTGTATTTTTTCTCTTTTCGTTTTCAATTCCACTCGAGCATTTAGCCATCTTATTTAACAGACCCCTAAGCCTGACAATTGTTGGGAGTGGTAGGAGCCAGGATACTCGCGACGGGAGCTAACTGTGACCCGGAATGTGCTTTTACCACTGAGCTACCTGCTATCCCAACACTCAAATTGAACTATATGTTATGGTGAGCTCACTCAATCTCATGGAACCTGGACGGGGTGATCCAGATGGGTGTGGGAGAGTGAGGGAGGGGTGATGGACTAACCTGGAGGAGGGAGAGATGACTGGGGGGAGGGAAAACCAACCTTGTATTTATTTTTTATGGCCGCGATGCTTGTTCCATCATCCTCATCACCATCTAGATAAGCAGCACTGAGACCATGGCGGGAGTGTCCACGCTCTCTGGTCCTCCTCTGCTGGTTCTCCAGACGGATGGAAGCTCTCAGCTTCTCTTCCTCCTTCTTTATATTAGCTGATTTAGACATCTCCGGGTCCACGCCTGCAAAACCAGCAAATATCCAGGGTCATGGCCTGCAAAACCAGCAAATATCCAGGGTCATGGCCTGCAAAACTAGCAAATATCCAGGGTCCACGCCTGTAAAACCAGACAATATCCAAGTTCCACGCCTGCAAAACCAGCAAATATCCAGGGTCATGGCCTGCAAAACCAGCAAAAATCCAGAGTCATGGCCGGCAAAACCAGCAAATAACCAGGGTCATGGCCTGCAAAACCCGCAAATATCCAGGGTCATGGCTTGTAAAACCAGCAAATATCCAGGGCCAATGCCTGCAAAACCAGCAAAATTTCCAGGGTCAATGCCTGCAAAACCAGCAAATTTCCAGGGCACAGCCTGCAAAACCAACAAATATCCAGGGTCCACGCCTGCAAAACCAAGATACACCGGCCCTGCAGTCTTGCAGCCTGATGATCACCAAGTGGTGGAAGGTAAACCTATAATTGTTACCTGCAATTGGTAGCACTTTAATCTTCTGTGATTTAGTTGATCTATCAGCTAAAGACATTGTCATCTTTCTGTGAGTGAATGAATCTGTGGAGTGTGGACTAAAAATAAGACAGACAGTGAATTCCATAGTAATAACAGCCTATTATTTTTTTCAGCCATAAGGTGTTTTCGCGTGATCGGGTTTTAGTGTCTGAAGCCGGAAAGTGGGCGCGCTAGCTAATGTAAAGGTTATCAAAATTTCAAGGCTAGCTATTGATCGCTTCAACAGATCGCTTCGTTGTTGCCAAGCAGACCTTAAAACAAATTTTCTGTCCTTAGACATGCACTACGTTGAGAGAGGACAACTCCAATGCACCCGAAGACAGACAGGCAGACAGTTTTTTTCCCACTGAGCTATCATGACTAACTACAGGCTGATCACCTCATCATTACTACTGGTACCCATACCGAATATCAGAGATGAAACACGACCAAACGCGCTGACATCACTTGGATATTAACCCTGGGAGTCATTTAACATCGATATAACACACCAGCATTAAACCGTCTCCTCCGGAACCTTCCTCACCTTCGACGAACAAATAGGAAAGAACTTACCGGAATGAGAGTTTATTTCTGAACATGGCCTGGCCTTGCAGTCCTGTGCCCTGTCTGATGTAGAGATGATTGTGATCCTGCATGGGCATGGCAAACATGTCAAAGATCTCTTCACCCAGGTGGAGTGATGAGCTTCCTGTAATACAAACAGCGGAAGTATTCACTCTGAGTCACAATTGCTAATCAGGTGCCAGATCAAGGGATAAATGTAGAAAAGAACTGTGAAGCTAACGTATACAGTATCTCATTGTTATAATACAGTTTTTCGGGTTATCTCAG
>Ga0224501_10003293_pt1 | contig 12703 bp, 13 predicted proteins | sample SF_Oct11_sed_USG_4_FD_169105 | JGI IMG/M metagenome (GOLD analysis project Ga0224501, IMG submission 169105) | Sediment microbial communities from San Francisco Bay, California, United States - SF_Oct11_sed_USGS_8_1 | ecosystem: Environmental > Aquatic > Marine > Sediment | place: USA... | reverse complement strand
CTCTTTTCTTTTTATTCTTACATTTGCTCCTATAATTGCTCAGGCCGAGCCGATTTCTGATGAAACGCTTGAGAGCCTGATTTTGCTTTCTCGCGTAGAGGATCAACTCGAACTCTATCCCGAGATTACAAAACAAGGCTTTAAGGATTCCGCCATAGGGCAGGCGAAAAATGCACAAATCATATTGGGCGCTTTTGATGACGCTGTGGACCGGGAAATCAAACCCTCGGATCTAATCGAGGTACTAAAGAAGAATTTAAAAAGTGATTTATCCGAGGAACAGGCTCAGGAATTTATGGACTGGGTCTCTTCCGATCTGGGGCAGGAAATTCTTGAGGCAGAAATTAAAGCCTCTCAGGTCACGTCTGCACAGGAAATTCAAAATGCTGCGCAAGATTTATTGAGGGATCAGAAAGGACTAGAGATCGCGGCGGAGATTAATAAGGCTGTTAATGGTACGTATTTGATGATGTCATTGCAGGAAAAGTCAATGAAATCCTCGATGAAAGCTCTGGAAGCACTACGTCCGGAAAATGAAAGACTAAGCGATGCGGAGATTGACAAAATCGTTGCAGCGCAGCTCTCGCAATCGCTCGATCAGATTGATCAGACTATGGCGCTGACCTTTTCTTATACATACAGGAATATAAGAAACGAGGATAAACAGCTTTATCTGGAATTTTTACATAGCCCAACGGGGCAAAAATTCAGCGAAATCACAAACAAATCCCTACTTGAAGGTTTAAGCATAGCTTATGACAAGCTTGCCATGACCTTTATCGAGAATTTGCAGGCTGGCGCGGCAGCGGAGTAAAATATCAGGCCGCTTTTGCCAAATCCGCAAGCTTAACCAGAGGTCGTGGTCCTATGTGGCTGATCACTTCTGCGGCGGCTATTGCACCAAGTTTGGCACATTCCTCTAGTGGCTTATCTTCCGTAAACCCATAGAGAAATCCGGCGGCAAATTGATCTCCTGCGCCCGTAGTGTCGATAACTTTATCCACAGGTACGGCAGGGATATCAATACGACCATCTTTAGAGATAACAACAGCGCCTTTTTCACTGCGTGTAATCGCTGCAATCTCTACATGTTTACTTATTGCGCTAATGGCATCTTCAAAGTCATTTTGCATGAACAGAGATTTAAGTTCTTCCTCATTGGCAAATAATATATCCACATGGTGCTCCACAAGTTGCAGGAAGTCATGACGGTGACGATCAACGCAAAATGGATCTGAAAGAGTTAGTGCTACTCGGTGGCCCGCTTCATGAGCATATTCGGCGGCACGGATAAAGGCTTGTTTGGCTTGGTCACGGTCAAAGAGATACCCTTCCAGATAGGTCACTTTTGCATTAAAAATCAGATCACGGTCGACATCATCACCATGTAATTCTACGCTTGCTCCCAAAAAAGTATTCATGGTGCGCTGGGCGTCAGGTGTCACTGCGATCATGCAGCGCCCCGTTTTCGGGCCGATCACAAGCGGCAATGTATCGAAAGTAATACCCAGAGACTGAATATCATCACGGAAAACCGTGCCAAGCGCGTCATCTGATGTTTTCCCGATAAACGCGCCCTTGCCGCCAAATGAGCCAAACCCTGCCATCGTATTGGCGGCTGATCCGCCGGAGGTTTCCATGCCTTGAGGCATCAGGCTGTATAATTCAATGGCTCTGCTTTCCTCGACCAAAGTCATAGCGCCTTTTTCCATACCGTGCTTTTCGTTTTGCTCGGTAATAAATTCTTCGGAGACTTGAGAGATCACATCGACGAGGGCATTTCCTACGGCTACGACGCCATATTTTGGTTCAGACATATTTAAATCCATTCCTTGAGTTATAGTACAAATTCGTGTTTTATCTGTTTAACGAAATCATGCAAAAAGGCAAGGCCATGGCGACAAAAAAGTCGAAAACTAATGATCTTAAGCAGGATATTGTAATTGCGGCGCTGGATTTGGCGGCGCAGCGCGGATGGGCTTATGTTTCTTTGCGTGATATTGCGCTAGCGTGCAAAATCTCTATGGCACAGCTTCATAGCATGATTGAGGATAAGGACGATATTCTCGTTCTGATTGGGCGGATGATTGATCGCAAGGTTCTGGATAACCTTGGGGAAGGTCATGGGGATGAATCTGTACGTGACCGCCTGTTCGATATTCTGATGGACCGTTTTGAGGCGCTGAACGATCACCGCGACGGGATTGTGGCTATTTTGGAGTATTTCAAGTGCGAGCCAAAAGAGCTGATTATCTCCATGCCGCATCTTTGCCGCTCGATGAACTGGATGCTTGAAGCCGCCGAAGTCCAGACATCAGGGCTTAAGGGCGCTCTTCGCGTGACAGGACTGAGTTTGATTTATATCAAGACGCTACGCGTATGGATGAGCGATAATAGCCCGGATTTAACAAAAACCATGGCGGCGCTGGATAAATCCCTGAACAGCGCCGAGCAGGTTGCCAATACGCTTGGATTTTAAAAATTGAAGGAGAAAGGCTATGAGCATTGAATCTATGACTACGTTTTTCGGATGGTGTAGTGTGATAAATATCGGATTACTGTTTTTAACGGCAATATCACTAATGGTCATGCGCGGCTTTGCCATTAAGATTCACAGCAGCATATTCGGTGTAAATCCGGAAGATATTCCGGCCATGTATTTCGGTTACATCGCTCAGTATAAAATTGCGATTATAATACTAAACGTTGTGCCGTATTTTGCTTTAAAGATCATGCAGCTTTCATAAGGGCTGTTTCAACGCTATCAATGTATGGGATAGCGGTATTCGTACCGAATTTCTGGCCTGTCAGCCATGATGTAATATGGGCATACCGGAGCGAGTTCGCAAGAGGGAGACCGGCTTGAATGCACGAAGAAAAACTTCCGCAAAATGAGTCAAATGTACCTGAATCATCAAGTAATCCACCCATTGTCTCTTTATTTATTTCAGAAGAAAAAACCTCGCCATTTTTGTCCTGAGCATGGGCAAAGCATCTGCATGCTGAAAGGGTAATAATATTTGAAGCCGAATTAGGTTGCAGCTCTGAACCTTCAAAAATTATATAATCAGCATTATCAATTTTCTCGATCTTATCTGAAGAGTAAATCATGGTGATGGTTTGTCTGTTTTTGGCTAGTGCCAATAATTCAGAAAAATCAGGATCATTACTGTATTCCAGCAAGAGCAGGGTTCTGGCATCAAGTTTCGAGTGCGGTATTTGGGAAAGGCGGCTATCTTCATTAGCGCCTAGAAAAAGGATGGATTTTGTAGGTTGCTTGTCATAATGCATAAAGACTTGAAAGCCGGTTTCTTTTTCGCTTTTAGCAAGGCCCGTAATCTGGATCCCCTCGCGGTGAAAGAATGTCTCTATGGCTTGACCAAATATATCAACCCCGGTGGTTCCTATAAAATTTACTCGCCCCCCATTGCGCGCTGCTGCTATGGCTTTGTTGGCGGCCGCGCCGCCAGGACTGTATGCACCTTTATCAGCAATTTGAGGTTCTTGACTAAAATCATTTACAAGGTGCAAATGACTCTCCATACAAACATAACCAAAAATTATGATCATTTTATTATTCCTTAAGTTGGGTTATAGTATAAAAGAATCTTAGCAAAAGTCTTGCGTTCATTGTCATAGAGTAATAAATAAGCCAATATTATTAAAAGAAAAGGACAAACAAGGCTATGAGTATTAATTACGCCCAGCATTACCAATCTTGTGTCGATAAAGTCAGAGAAGAGGGCAGATACAGGGTGTTTGCTACATTAGAGCGTATTGTTGGAAATTTTCCGAGAGCTAATTATTATCAGCCAGATGGTTCGATCAAAGAAGTCACAATTTGGTGCAGTAATGATTACCTTGGTATGGGACAACATCAAAAAGTAATTGAGGCTGCGAGGAAAGCTACAGAAAGATGCGGGGCAGGGGCAGGCGGTACACGCAATATTTCGGGCACTATGAAATACCACGTCGATCTTGAGGGGTCGCTTTCTGATCTTCACAATAAGGAAGCAGCACTTGTTTTCTCTTCGGGTTATGTTGCCAATGAAGGCGCGCTCAGCACTTTGGGCAAGCTACTGCCTGATGCTGCATTATTTTCGGATTCTATGAATCATGCATCAATGATTCACGGGATTAAAGGAAGCAAGCAGGAAAAATTTATTTTTCGTCATAATGATTTGGAGCATCTGGAAGAGCTCTTAAAATCTGTAGATATAAAAAGACCTAAAATTATCGCTTTTGAATCTGTCTATTCTATGGAAGGCGATATTGCCCCGATCAAAGAAATTTGCGATTTGGCGGATAAGTATAATGCCATGACCTATCTGGATGAGGTGCATGCTGTAGGGCTTTATGGTCCACGTGGCGGCGGCGTTGCCGAGATGCGGGGCCTTATGGATCGGATTGATGTCATTGAAGGCACTTTTGGCAAGGCTTATGGTGTTATGGGTGGTTATATAGCAGGAAAGGCATCTATTGTAGATGCGGTGCGATGTTATGCATCAGGGTTTATTTTTACTACCGGCCACACACCGGCAACATTGGCCGCGGCACGTGCGTCGGTTGAGCATTTGAAAGAATCAAACGTAGAGCGCCAAAAAATAAGTGAAAACGTGTCTTTGCTCAAAGGCCTTCTGGAAAAAGAGGGAATGCCGTTTTTAAAAGGGGAAAGTCATATCGTTCCCTTGATCGTTGGCGAACCAACATGCTGTAAAGAGGTGACGGATATTTTACTAGAAAAGTATAATATCTATGTCCAGCCGATCAATTACCCAACAGTACCAAAAGGTACAGAACGTTTGCGCCTGACAGCAACGGCTGTCCATACAGCGGAAGATATTGAATATCTGGCGAAGGCTTTGCTTGAATTGTGGGAGTGCAACCATTTATTCCGAGCAGTGGCATAGATCTTTGAGAAAAACACTCAGTAGCTTTCTTCATAATTCATAAAAATTGGAAGTTTTTAAACGGATTCGTTAAAATTCGTACCGTGGGTTTTGCTTGGTGCAGCTGATCTGGATGCGTCATCAATAATTTCTGCAAGAGCCTGCTGCTGCTCGGAACTTGATTTTATCACCGATAAGGCAATGTTTTGCCTTGTTAACGCTGTTTCTGCCGCCATGGCTGCTGGTAATTCCATCAAATTCTCCCCAAAACAAGAAAATCTTACTCTATCGAATCATTTTATCACGTTTTTTGTTAAATTTACATGAAGAATCTAACATTTCTGGGGGCGTATTTATTAACATATTTTCATTTATTGTTCAAAAGAGCGACTCACTATAAACTCGCGTTTATCGGAAAATAATGCACAGGGCTTGACTGTTATTGTGAATAGCAGAAAGGTGGTTATATATGAACTATAATCAGATCATCATGAATTATACGACAGCGCCAAATCTTGAGGATTTGGAGATCATAGCTCAATCTGTGTTTGAGACTTTGCCTGAGGAAATTGCTGAATATTGTGAAGAAATGGTTTTGCTTGTCGAAGAAATGGCTGATGAAGTTATAGAGAGCGAGCTTGATCTGGATGATCCCTTCGATTTATTGGCCCTTTATAAAAGCGGTAAGGAGATATCACCGGGGGTTGAGCGTAAAAATGCCAAGGACGATGATTGTTTGATGCTTTTCAGGCGACCAATTTTGGATATGTGGTGCGAAAGCTATGAAGACCTCACCTCTATTATTAGACAGATAATGATAGAAGAACTAGGCCGGTGTTTTGATTTTTCTGATGGCGAAATTGATGAGATGGTCAGGCGGCATTATCAAGGGGCATTGTAAAAAACTGTACCGAAAACTATGCAGAACGTTTTTTCTTGTGTTACAGTATCAAAAGTATTGGCTTTAACTGATGAAAAGAGGCAAATCCGGTTTTGTTGCGTTTTTGTTTTTTTATTTGTTCCTTATGTTTTGTCTGGGGGCTTTCCTTTGCGGCCTCTGCGGCAAGTACACCTGTGACTCCTCCTGGGACTGGTATACCTAATACATGCGATAGTGATTTTTGGAATGTGGTTCGTTATAAGGCGCAGATGGCAGGACAACGTGAAATCACACAAAATTCGAATTTAACGGCAAGGCCGGACAGTGTATTAGAATTGAGCTGTTTTGAAGATCATATGCGGCATTTGGCAAGATATGCTGATCAAAACTTCCCTGGCGATCCGTTCTATTCAGATGGGCGAACTTTTGGTCTTCCAGTTCCCCCACGTGGTTTCTTTACAGACACTTTGATTGTGGCCATTAGAAATGCTGTCGGTAGCTCAGATCCGTGGTTAGCAGGTCGTGGGGGATTAAAGGGTGGAGAGCTTCATCATATTTTAGAAATTCTTGTCCTCGATTCGCTTGTCCGAACTATAACAAGTATAGGAGCGGTTATTGATGCTACTAACCTTTCGGCCTGTAGTAAAGGTTATTACATAACCGCTAATGACTTTGATGGCACCCTGATTGGTGGGCGTTCTCTTACATATAATTCAGGAACAAATAGTTTTAATCCCCAGACACAGGGGAGTTGGAATAGTCAAATTCTCTTCGGTAATTATAATTGCCAGCAAATGAACCGGATATGGGAGCAAGTACGCTGCGATAATTTCCAACATGACGATACGATTTCCGCTGGGAATGAGTTTTCTGCAATGCACCGCGGTGATTTGTTTCATCCCATTAATATTGTAACAGAGTCCACAGCAAATGCGTCATATCAAACTTTCAGGGGAGAATATCTTGATGAAGAAATTGCTGATCGCGATTTCAGGGTGTTTAAGCAAATGTGTAGGCGTGATACACGCTTCCTTGGTACTATTGCTACGGATTTGTTTTGTTCGCAGACTAATCATGGGACTGGTCCTGGATCAACAGCATCTATGTTAATGAGTAGCGCAGGTTGGAGTTCACCTCCACCTGATCTTACCGCGCCTGATCCAAATCCACCTTGGAATATAAGATCTAGCTTGCCGACGATTTGGCAGCAATTATACGCGAGAACGTATCGTGTGCCTGGATCTGCCGGAGCATTGGACCCATATGATAATTATTTAGCTTTGCTGGATAATGCTAATTGTAATGCCATCACGCCAGTGCGCACCGGACTTATTGTCCAGTTGGATTCAGGTGTGCAGTATCACGATGCGGTATGTCCTGCTCCAGGGTGCTGGTATGATCCACCTTCATCACTGGCGGCCACAGGTACTTGTGAACCGTAATATTTCATAGGGTTTTATTCATAATATCTGACATGCGACGTGCAAAATCAGTCGGGTTTTCAAGCTCATCACCTTGAATAATATGAGCCTGATCAAGTAAGAGCAGTGCAAAATCCTTTATATCTTCTTTTTTCTCCGCTTTCTCTGCTAATTTCAGTATGAGCGCATGATCCGGATTGATCTCCAACACAGGCTTTGTATTGGCATTATATTTCTGGTTTATCTTCAAGACACGTTCCATATGCATATCAACGGCTTCATCCGGAGCAACAAGACACACAGGAGAATCTTTTAATCTTTTTGATTTTCGGACATTGTGCACCCGTTTTCCAAGAGCTTCCTGCATGGCTGTTATCAGGGCTGAAATATCTTGCTTGGATTCTTCTTTGGTTTCTTCGTTTTCTATAGTCTTTTTAGATTTTTCATCATCAAATTTATCAAAATCAACATCGCCTCTGGTGATGGACTGAAATTGATGCCCTTTATAGTCCAATACGCTTTGCAGCCAGAAATCGTCAATTGTATCTGTAAAATATAAAACTTCTATACCGCGAGAGCGGAAACCTTCAAGCTGCGGACTGTTTTTAACGCTTTCCAGAGTCTCACCGCACAGATAATAAATTTTGTCCTGCCCGTCTTTCATTCGCTCGACATAGTCTTCCAGAGAGATTAGTTTTTCACCATTATCATGGGTCGAGTAAAAGCGGCAAATTTTCAGAAGTCCGGCTTGATGTTCAGGTGCATCATAAAGCCCTTCCTTAATAGCAGAACCAAATTGCCCCCAAAACGTAACGAATGCCGGTTCATCATTGCGCGATAGCTTGTCCAGATCGCTCAGAATTTTTCTCGCTACGGCACTACGAATTTTCTCGACTACCGGATTATATTGCAAGGTTTCACGGCTTATATTAAGCGGTAAATCTTCACTATCAATGATTCCACGAACAAAGCGAAGCCACGGATACATAAGCTCATCAAGTTCGTCTGTTATAAAGACACGTCTTATATAAAGTTTCACAAAACGCCTTCTGGACGGGTCAAATAAATCCCAAGGACGTAGCGTTGGAATAAAGAGCAGGGCGGTAAAGTCTATTTTTCCCTCTGCATGCCAATGCGACGTCATAATAGGTTCATCAATTGTTTGCCCGATATAAGTGTAGAAATTAGTATAGTCTTCTTCCGTGATGTCAGATGGTGTGCGCATCCAAAGTGCCGCTGTGTTATTTAACGGCTCGGCTTCAGTGTCCTGTGAGACCATCGCAGGCGCACCCAGATAAATAGGCACGGCAATATGATCTGAATATTGCTTCACAGTATCTTCAATTTTCTTATCAATCAGGAACTCACAAGCCTCGTCTTTGATATAAAGTGTTACGGCTGTCCCGCGCTCTCCATCCAGACGCGCAGCTTCAATATCGTTGGCTTTACGAACGACAAACCCGCTTGCCCCATCTGATTCCCATGTGAAGATTTTATCGCTGCCGGCTTTGCGGCTGACAACTTCGATTTTATGGGCAACCATAAACCCTGCATAGAATCCAACACCAAACTGTCCTATAAGTTTGAGTTTATCGCCTGTATCACCCGAAGATTTTTTCATTTGTTCCATCAAGGCCGCTGTACCTGATTTGGCAATCGTCCCGAGATTTTCAGCCAGTTCTTCGTCGGTCATGCCAACTCCGTTATCAACGACTGTAACAGTACGGTTTGTTGTGTCCTTATATGTACAGATGCGGAAATTCGGATTGTCTTTAGTTAGTTCTGGATTACTGATTGCATCATAGCGCAGACGGTCACAGGCATCGGCAGAATTGGAAATAAGCTCACGCAGGAAAATATCGTGGTTTGTATAAAGCGCATTAGCTACAATATCCAAAAGACGAGAAACATCAGCGCTAAAACCCTTATCATAATTAGGCACTTGGTCCTGTTCTTTTTCTTTTTCTTTTGCACTCATAAAATTCTCCTATGTTTTATACTCGGCTAGCTCCAGAATAATGTCATCGGGGCCCTTAAAATATATTATTTTCTTTCCCGTTTTAGGAAAAACCTGAATATCACTAAAAAGCTCAATATTAGCTTCTTCCAGTTTCTCTGTAAGTGACTCAATGTTTCGGACGTTAAAAGCAATATGCCTAAATCCAACTTGGTTTGGTTTACCGATATCAGGATCTTTTGCGCCAACTGGATTGTAATATTCTATTAATTCGAGAAATATCGTATCATCAGGCAATTTCATTTTAATATAGCGTGCCTCAGTATCGGGGAATCCTACAACCTTTGATATCCATTCACCTTTTAATAATGCTTCATCTTCTATAGTAAATCCAAGAATCTGAAAAAAATCAGAAGATTGTTTTAGATCGCTTACTACAATATTAATATGGTCAATTTTCATAGGAGGCTTTATAAATTAAGTCGTATAAATAAATCAAGGATAGAGGCGTTGTTGGTTCCAATTAGCTTGATTGTCCTTTGTATAGACGATCCGGTCATGCAAGCGATCAGGATTGTCCCACCAAAATTCAATTTTTTCGGGAACAACAAGATAGCCTACCCAGTAATCCGGACGAGGAACATCTGATCCTTCAGGATATAGCTTTTTCAGTTCCTCCAGTTTTTGTTCCAAAAATTCTCTGCTATCTAAAGGCCGGGATTGCGCCGAAGCATGCGCCCCGATCTTTCGCATATAGGGTCGACCTACGAAATATTCATCAGCTTCCTTCTGCGAGGCCATTTCGATATGTCCTTCAATGCGCACTTGTTTACGTAGTGATTTCCAATGAAAACATAATGCAGCAAGGACATTTTCTGCTATTTCCTGACCTTTTTGGCTCTCGGCATTTGAATGAAATTTAAAACCCTTTTCATCAAAACTTTTAAGCAAAACGATGCGTACACTGGGGTGTCCACTTTTTGTACAGGTGGCAAGCGCCATAGCTTCCGGATCATTGAGTTCTTGTTCTTTGGCTTGTTCCATCCAGTTATTAAAAAGAATTAGTGGATTCTCAGGAAGTCTATCCATAATTATGTCTCGCGATTTTTTAAATTCTGTGCTTGTAATTATAACGGCTTTAGTGTCGAATACCACAATGAAAACCGTTGGCAAAAGAAAATATAGCAACGGTCTGATATATATTTTTTTATCACTTTACAAAGTGAAAGGTATAAAACATGAAAAAAATTGCATTAATCTTAATGATGGTTTCGACACTTGGTTTGACAGCGTGTCAGACATTAACTGAAGGACGTGGAAATAAAGAATTGCTTGGTGCCGGTGGAGGTGCTGTACTAGGCGGTATTCTGGGATCAAAAATCGGCGATGGATCTGGTCAGCTTTGGGCGACGGGGGCTGGTGTTCTCATCGGCGCTTTGGTCGGTAGCGAAATCGGTAAATCACTGGATAGAGCGGATCAAGCAGCCATAGGGAATGCTACATATCAGGCGCAAACTGCGCCAATCGGTGAGCCTGTATCCTGGAACAATCCTGATTCGGGTCATCACGGTACAGTAACGGCAACAAAAGATGGCTATTCTGCAAGCGGAAAATATTGTCGTGAGTACCAACAGACGATCTATATCGATGGTAAGGAAGAAGTCGGTTACGGTACAGCCTGTAAGCAGGAAGATGGCAGTTGGAAAATCGTCAATAGCTGATAATTTTCTAATAAAGAAGAAATCTAACGGTCGGATAATTTATCCGGCCGTTTATTTTTTAAGAGTATTGCTGCTGATAAAAGAATATATGCCCGTTTTTTGCTTTTTTTTGGCTTCATCAATCTGATCGCTCATATTGTTAATATAGCTAATAGCTCTGCAAATACTTCCAAATTCAGGGTAAGACTCATTTATTTTTTCAATACACGCAGCGTCTATCTTATTTCCTGTGCGTAAGAATTCAAATATGGTCTGTGAAAAATTCCAGAGAATTTGAAAATCGATTGTAAGTTGTTCCTCATTAAAAAGCTCTTTGGAACGACTTAATATGGCTTCATCGAAAGTTTCAGCCTGACTGGCTTCAAAGGTTTGAGAAACCACAATAATTGAATGTGCGCACCAGCCTATGGGGTTGCCTTCCAGTAGCTTATTATTCTGGGTACGGGCCTCGGCCAATAAAACCATATATTCCTTGGGAGTTCTAATTTTATTTATTATTTTGTCAAAAACAGTCTCGGTAAATTTTGAATGCAGTCTGTTATTGGCTTCATATTCCGTAAAGGGATTAAAATCCTGAAACTTAGAGATCATTTCGGGTTTAATATTAAGGCGCTCAGCCACAGTGTCGGCAATAGAATGTATATATGTGTTTTCATTCGTATATATTGCGGCACCTAAAATTTTCTCCGGCTCAAAGCCACACCATGCCATATGTTGAGCCGGATAACTAAAGCCCGACCATTGTGTTGTCGATTGGGCTGTGTATGTTTTGGCTGTGCTAAGGGCTATATCAATGGCATTTTTGGCAGAGTTACCTTTTTTCTTTTCTTTCTCAACTTTGTCTGATTTTAAGGCATGATCCAGCGTATCCAATGCAATAATAAAAGGGAAATTTTCAGAGATAAATCCGATGTCCTTCTTCACTGTTCCATCTAACCTTTGTTGTGCCATAACATCTAATGCGTTTTCTTTCCCCATCAGATACTGGATACTTGCGGAAAAGATATCTGCCACAAGATTACGGTGCCGGAGTTCCTCAATTTCCAAAGAAGGCAAAATAAAGCTTTTTTTATTATTGGGCTCAGAAAATTTATACAAGGAAACGTCCTCTTTTTTTACATCTCTGAGCAGGGCATAAGCATGCCACGCTATATGGAATGCATGATTTTTAAAATATTCTTCGGTCTCAAAACGATCCTGATTCATAAAACATAGAGCTATGGAAGATTCGGATTTTAAAAACCCTAGAAAACCGGAAGAATTTGCTCTGGACAGTCCGCAAAAGCTGGTTCTGTTGTACGTTAAGATCTCAGGATTGTTTTTGATGTATTCAACAACCAACTCACCACAGGGGTGTTCACGGATATAATGAATATTTTTAGAGAATTGTTTTGATCTTTCATCTTCTCCATGAATAATAAAAAACAAAGTCAAATCCGGCATGACAGGATTTAGAATTCTGCGCACTATGTTGCAGTTATGATTTGCAATTTTATAATCAATAGCCATAGGTTAGCCGGAAATGTTAATACACACGCTTTATTAGATAGTGTTTTGGAGTGTACAAAAAAAAATCATTTTCTGAAAGGGGTAGAAAAGTTTTGCCGTATTTTATGAATAAGGCCGTGGCTAGAGACTGGACGAATTGCTTGAAATGTGTAGGATAGTAATCTGTTATCAATCTAATCTTCTAAACGGAAATATGAAGTAAGTGAACATGAAAAGTGATTTTTTGAAAGGTAAGCGCGGGCTTATCATGGGTGTAGCAAATGACCGTTCAATCGCGTGGGGTATAGCAGAAGCTGCAGCCCATAACGGGGCTGAGTTGGCTTTTA
>Ga0224501_10003290_pt1 | contig 12706 bp, 20 predicted proteins | sample SF_Oct11_sed_USG_4_FD_169105 | JGI IMG/M metagenome (GOLD analysis project Ga0224501, IMG submission 169105) | Sediment microbial communities from San Francisco Bay, California, United States - SF_Oct11_sed_USGS_8_1 | ecosystem: Environmental > Aquatic > Marine > Sediment | place: USA... | reverse complement strand
TCGTAAACCTCATACATTTTTTGACTGTCAAATTTTTGTAATGTTAGCAAATCAAGCAAGTACTTTTAAAAAATCAGATGAGGATATAACATTTGATAAAAATTTCTTAGGTTGATTTTAAATATAGTTCTAAAAATTCTATCTTAAATGGAAAATATCGATATCCAAATCCATCCTTCGTTAAGAACAGTAGATTGGAAAGATAATAAGGTAATAATGATTGATCAAACCAAGTTACCTAACGAACTTGTTTTTGTAGAATATGACGATTTTAATCAAGTAGCAAATGCTATTAAAAATTTGATAGTAAGGGGCGCTCCTGCAATAGGTGTTTCTGGGGCATTTGGATTGGCATTGGCAGTTTTACAAAGTAAAGCCACAACAAAGGATGAATTAATTTCAGATTTAGATAGTGCAAGAAAAATTCTTTTTGCAACTAGACCTACTGCAGTAAACTTAGGTTGGGGGTTAAAGAAAGTCATGAATATTGCGAAGTCTGGAAACTCAGTTGAACAGATTAAACAATTAGTAATTTCTGAAGCTAAAAAAATGGCCGAGGAAGATATTGAAATAAACAAAGTAATGGGGAAGAATGGCTCTGTTCTTTTTGATGATAATGATACTATAATGACTCACTGTAATGCAGGAGCACTAGCTACTGTTGCATATGGAACAGCATTAGGTGTAATTAGAGCAACTAGAGAGAGTGGAAAAAATGTCAAAGTAATTGCAACTGAGACTAGACCAATTCAACAGGGCTCAAGATTAACTGCATTTGAGTTAAAACATGATGGATTTGATGTTAGTCTAATTCCAGACACTGCAGTTGGATATTCAATGGCAAATGGACTAGTAAACAAAGTTGTAGTTGGAGCTGATAGAATTGTAAAGACAGGTCATGTATTCAACAAGATTGGAACTTATCAAGTGGCAACAATGGCAAAACAACATGGGATTCCATTTTATGTGGCAGCACCATTATCTACCATTGATTTGCAAACAAAGGCTGAAGATGTCATTATAGAGATGCGTAATGGAGCGGAAGTTACAGGAATTGGAGATAAAAAAACTGCACCTGATGATATTGGAGTAATAAATCCAGCATTTGATATGACTCCACCTGAACTAATTACAGGAATAATTACTGAAAAAGGCGTGGCTACTGCACCCTATGAAGAATCCATCCCAAAATTATTTGAAGCTAATAATTAGAAAGTTTTTATTGTTTTTCAAACTGCTGCATACAATATGAGTACTGTCTCTGTTCAGGCAATTGAGGATTCTTTGAAACAATGCATGGATCCTGAAGTCCCTCTAAACATTGTGGAAATGGGATTAATCTATGGAATTGATGTTACAGAAAACAATGATGTAAACATCAAAATGACAATGACTACACAAGGTTGTCCATTACATGAAACGCTTGTTCAGGACGCAACAAGATACGCAAAAAAAGTTCCTGGAGTGAATAATGTCAAAATAGATATCGTCTGGGAGCCTGCATGGACAATGGATAAAATGACTGAGGAGGGGAAAATGAAAATCAAAAACATGGGTGCAGCAATGAATACTCCTGCACCAATTAACTATGAAACTGCATTACCTCAAGGAGTTGGCAAACTAGTGCAACAAGAAGACGGTTCTATGGTACTAGCTAATGAACATGATCAGGGATTTATGGTCAATCAGGCAATTGTAGATTTTTGGAAGTCTTGTAATGGTCAGCGTAAAGTAACAGAACTAGTTGAAGTATTTGCACAGCAAACTGGATTGCAAAGAAATCAAGTTGAAAAAGAAGTCATGCAGTTATTGCAACAATTACGTGAAGGTGGACTCATTGCAATTGCAGGTCAACCAGACACACCAAATGTTGAATTTAAAAAATAATCTTAAAAAATATAGTTTGAATTTGCACCATCAAAGTTTATTGTAACTCCTGAAAGATATTTTATTTTGTTTTCAATTATAGATTTTACAAAATTTCCAATCTCTTCAGGCTCACCTAGTCTCCTCATAGGCAATGTCTTTTCAAATTCTTGTATGTTCTCAATTAATTCCTGAGTTCTATTTGTGTTGATTGGACCTGGTGCAATGTTGATGCAACTGATGTTTTTTTGAGCATATTCTTTGCTTAATACCTTGAAAACTTCAGCAAATGCAGCACGGTATGCTGAAGATATTATCAATTTTGAATTTGGCTCTTTGATTACATTAGAACTAATCAAAAAGATATATCCTCCATCATTAACTTTGATTTTCTGTAGAATGGTGACAAACCCCAGAAATAGTTGATTGTGGTATAGTTTCCAATCTTTTTCTGTAACAGTCAAGAAAGGTTTTGGCGCAGGCCCTCCTGTGTTTAAAACAAGAATCTCTGTTTCATTATGTTTTTCTAAAAATTTTAACGCTGTCTAAATTTGATGTATCAATATCATTTTTTGATGTTGCAAAAACATCAATATCTATTGATTTTAGTGAATCAGAAATTGCTTTTCCTATTCCGCGGGAACCTCCAAGAACAATTGCTCTGTTCATAATATTTTAAAAAACTCTTGATAATTAAATTTCTTTGATTTCTGTTATTATACCTAACACTGAATCCATCTGAATTATCGCCTTTTTCTCATTCCATCCTAATGCAACATACCAATCCCCTGCATCATTATGATACTTTGTTTCCAATGTTTTGATATCTTCTGGTTTTACATCATATTTTTTTGCAATGCCTGAAATTGCCAGTGCAATTGCATCTTTTTCTTTTTCTAGGCGCCTCTTCATCAATCCTATACCTGGACTCATAATCAGACTAGATTGTCTCATCTAATATAGTTAATTCATAAAATTACCTATCATGTTGAATTTTTCAAATGTTACTCTTACAATATCTCAAATAATCCAATAATATTATAAAAACAAAATGAAACTGATTCAAAAATTATCAAATTCAGCAATTGCAAAATCTAGTACGCTTGTTTCACTTGCATCAATTTTAGCAGTAATTGGTCCTATTGTGATTGTTTCAGCGGGATTTTGGGATGCCATATCTCATATTCAAAAAGAACCTGAATTCTTTTGGAGTCCTTCTCATGTTGTAGTGTATTTTGGAGTTTCCATGACTAGTTGTGCAGCAATAATGGGAGGCATACTAGTAATTAGAAAATCAGTTCGCGGTTCTCTAAAAACTGGAATCAAACTGGTAATTTTAGGATCTATCTTACAGATTGTTTCAGGCTTTGGTGATTCTTTGTCTCATGATGTTTTTGGAATTGATGGATTAATTTCATGGTCGCATCAACCACTAGAGTTAGGACTAGTTCTTGCATCATTGGGGGCAGTATTGATATTAAAAAATAGAGAGCATACAAGACTCAAAATATTCTTGCCTTTCTCGATTATAGCATTTTTATTTTTTACAACTTGGCTGATTTTTAATCTAGTATTATTCTTTGGACATACAATCCAATGTATCCAAATCTATGAAATATTTTCCTCTGGTTGCTCTATACTATAATTTTTAATTTTAACGTATGATACTATCATAATGATTATTGCTCCAACAAATATCATTATCCCTGATGCAAACATTTTCTGAGAGTTTGTATTTCCAAATTCTGTTTTTAGATTAATTGGGTTTTTTCCAATGTTTGTAATTTTCATTGTATATTTGCCGTCTTCATTAAAATCAAAATACCCTACTGACATTTTTGTCTGAACCATTTGTTCTTGAATCACATTATCTTTCGTATCTAAAATCTGAACAAACACTTCTTCTCCTGAAAATTCAGGCATGTATAATTTGAAATATCCTATACCTATACCTGAAAATTCCTGTTTTGTTTGAAAAGAACTTGATTCTTTGAGAACTACTGCATCATATTTTTTTCCAGTCTCATCAAAAATAATCACTGTCCAAACTATTCCTATTATTATCAATATCAATCCAATTTTGAATGGAGATATCTTCAATTCATCATGCTGAGAAATTATTTACTTTATAAGATAATCTAAAGGACTCGGAGGGCTTCGATCCCTCGACCTAGCGGTTCGAAGCCGCTCGCACTATCCAGACTGTGCAACGAGTCCAAACAAGTAAGATTTTAACAGGTGTAAATATCTGTCTAGATACTTTGAAGGTATCAAAAAAAGTTGTTGGAGTAGAATATGCAATTAGAGATATCGTACTTGCTGCTAGAAAAGTAGAACAAAAAGGAATACAAGTTGATTATCTTAACATTGGTGATCCTGTCCAGTTTGGATTTCAACCTCCAAATAATGTAAAACAAGCTTTGATTGATGCAATTAACAGAGGAGATAATTTCTATTCGACATCTGAAGGTCTTTTAGAATTAAGACAAGAGATCGCTAAAAAAGAAAATGTAAAAGGACTATCAATTGGAGCTGATGATATTTTGATCACTAATGGAGTTTCAGAAGGACTTGATATGGTGATTTCATCGATTGTTGAAGAAGGAGATGAGGTATTGCTTCCAGGACCTTACTATCCTCCATATGCTTCATACGTTAGATTACATGGTGGTGTTCCTGTAGAGTTTGCAGTAGATCTGAATAATTCAACTCCTGATATTGAAGATATAAAATCCAAAATCACATCAAAGACTATAGCTATATGTCTAATCAGCCCAAATAATCCAACAGGTGTTGTGTTTAATGAAAATGCACTCAAAGAACTAGTAAATATTGCAAATCAGCACAATCTCTACATCATCTGTGATGAGATTTATGATCAAATCGTATTTGATGAAAAATTTGTAGGAATTGGAAAAGTTGCCGGAGACTCTCCAGTTATTGTTCTAAACGGATTCTCAAAAGTACACCTAATGTCTGGTTGGAGAATAGGCTACATTGCATTTAATCAATCACCGCAACTTGAACAATTACGTGAACATCTTCCAAAATTAGCAAGAGTGAGAATTGCAACTAGTCTTCCTGTACAATATGCAGCTTTGGAATCTCTTCGCGGACCTCAGGATTACATTGGCACCTTTGTTTCAGAAATGAAGAAACATCGAGATTTTGTTGTTAAACGACTAAATGAAATACCTGGATTATCATGTCCGAATCCAAAGGGATCATTTTATGCATTTCCAAAAATTGAAGATATTAGATTTGGAACTGACAAAGAATTTGTTACAAAATTATTGGAAGAAAAAGGTGTGCTTACTGTTCATGGTTCTGGATTTGGAGAAAAATACGGCAGTGGACATTTCAGACTAGTATATCTTCCTGATCTCAAAATATTAGATTCAGCAATGAATAAAATTGAAGAATTTGTAACTCAGTAATTCCAAACTGTAACTTTATCTGGAATTATCTCAATAATACAATCAGTATCATCTAGTAATTCTATTGCTGATTTGTTCTCAAGTGTCTTAAAATATCGCAAAAGAATCTTTTTTGCGATTGATTTAACTTTGGAATTTTCTAAAATAAGATTGGCATTTCCTTGCCCCATCACTCCATAGATATTTGGAGCATTAATCCCTACATCTACACAAAATGAAACTCTGCTGTTTTTTTTGATGTTTTTAATTTTTTGCCTGCTTGTGTTTGTCCCAATATAGAATTTTTTACTACTATACCTATACCAAACTGGTGAGATATGGGGGGTTTTGTTCTTGCCTATTGTAGCTAAATGTAATATTTTTTGTTCTGATAGAAATTCATATTTTTTGTTCATGTTTTCTAAATCCTAATGCTATCATAAAAAATCCAAAACATATCATTGCAACTGAAACTTTTTCGTTTGTAAATTCAGCATTAAACAAAAAATCTCCCACAAAATCTATTCCCCAAATCAATAATTGTTGAACAAGAACTATTCCTCCCATCACGCAAAACAACACACCTATGGCTGTAAACCAATTTCTGCCCCGTCTATAATACTCGTGACTCATGATAAATGAGACTCAGATAATTTTGATGCCTGGATTCTTTATCTTGTTTCTAATCATCGCATTGAGCAACAATGGGGTAGACATTTCTGCAAGATATGATAATTCGATTGGTCCCAAGTATATTGATCTTAATCCTTTGATTTGATCAATTAAGCTATTTACAACTGTAACTGATTCCATATCATCTCCACAAACAAAGATATCATAATCTAGTTCTAGAGTTGGATTGACAAGTTTTTTTTCAGAAATTACATGAAATGCTGAAACAAGTTTTGATTTATCTTTCATATGTTCTGAGACAAGTTTGTATGAGAATGGTTTGTTTTCTTTAATTGAAACGCATTCAAACCCTACATCTGTTTTTGTCATTGGAACAATTGGTGATACTACAACACAACTATCTTTGACTTGTGATAAAATTCCTGAACATACAGAATCAATATTCTCATATGGAATTGATAAAATTAAAACATCACTTTCTTTTGCAACTGAAACATTATCATTTCCTGTAATTGATCCTTTGATTTCACCAAATGCTTCTTTTGCCAAGTTTGTATATTCTACAGCTGATTCTGATGCTCTTGCAGCATCTCTAGAGCCAACTATTACATCATTGTTTTGTGACCATCTCAAAGCAAATCCTTTACCCATTCCACCAGTTCCACCGATAATTCCTATTTTCATGATTTATCTATCTAACAATGTTATTATTATCTTTATTTGAAAATCGATCAAATTGGGACAGATTATCTTTCTTAGACATGGACAAGCTAAAAATAACACTGAAAGAATTCTAGCTGGACGAACAGAAGGTATCCCATTAACTGAAACTGGAATCAAACAAGCAGAACATACTGCTGAATTACTTGAACACATGAATGTCTCAGCAATTTATTCTAGTCCCATTCAAAGAGCAAAACACACTGCTGAAATTGTTGGAAAACATAATTCAATTGATGTAACAATTGATGATCGTTTAATTGAACTTGATATGGGAAAATTTACTGGAATGCCTTATGATAAGATCTTTACTAGTCATGGTAATGTCTTTATGAAATTCTATAAAGGTGAATTGGAAATTGCTCACAATGGAGTAGAAACATTTGATCAAGTCAAAAAACGAGTTTTAGGAATAGTAAATCATGTAGCTGAAAAACATCCAGACGAAAATGTTGTCCTAGTGACCCATATGGATCCAATAAAAGCAATGCTTTCAACAATTGTCGATTTATCTGCTACTAATCTCTTTGAACTGATCATTGCAAATGCCTCTCTTAACATCTTTAGGGAAAAAGAACGGAAATTCTCCCTTTCTGGATTGAATGTAATGCATCCTTCTCGATTCGATCAGGGTTGGTAGCTAATAATCTTGAAAACCCTTAAATAGAAATTATAGTTCACGTCATTCAATTACTATGAAGAAATTCGTTGGGTTGCTTTTGGTATTGGCAGTTTTAATGATAGTTCCAGCTGTAGACTTGGTATTTGCAGCTGGTGATGAGCCTGGTGAATATCTTGATCGTAGAGTAGTTATTTGGAATTTATTTTATCGATTAATGACAGTCGGATTTACTGTTGGTGCAGTAGTATCTGGAACAATTATTTGGCAATGCTGGAGATTCAGAGAATCTCATCCTAAAGCAAAGCCAACACCATATGAGGGCACGGACTGGTAATCATGGGAGGACACTCTAATTGGCCTGAATGGATTTACATCGGTGTTGTTGTAGCTCTAATGGTTTGGGTAGGTGCCGAAGCTTGGGAAGCAGAACGATTAGTTGAACATTCCCCAGAAGATGCTGAAACGATTATTGTAACTGGTCAGCAATGGTTCTGGACTTTTGAACATGAAGATGGAACTAAAGAAACCGGTGAACTACATGTAGAAGTTGGTAAAGCTTACAAATTTGAAATTCACTCTAAAGACGTTAATCATTCTTTTAATATTCACGATTATGTAGTTTTGATGGATGCGATTCCTGGCAGAGTAAACACAGTGTGGTTTGCTCCAACTGATGCAGGAGAACATGACATTCAATGCAGAGAATACTGTGGATTGATTCACTATAACATGAGAGGAAAATTGATTGTGGAGGATCCATCATCTTGACAACGCTTTTATCACAACTTTCATTGGTAAACATTGAGGAGATTAACTAATGGTTCTTGAATTACAAAAGCCACGTCCAATTTGGCAAATAATGTTTTCAACACATCATACTGATGTAGGTTTACTTTATCTAATTACATCCCTAGGATTCTTGTTCTTAGGTGGAGCATTGGCTCTTGCAATCAGAGCAGAGTTGTTCTTACCAGGTGCACAAATTATTGGTGATGCAATGACCTTTAACAGAATTTTTACAGTTCATGGAACAACGTTAATCTTTTTGTTTATCATTCCATTTGCATCTGCAGTTGGTAACTATTATGTTCCAATTATGGTTAGATACAAAGACATGGCATATCCAAAACTCAATGCAATTGCATTTTGGATGATTCCTCCTGGTGGAGCACTCATCTGGCTAGGCTTTGCAGACTTTACTTGGTATGCAACACCGCCATACTCTATCATCAGTGCTCCTGGTCCAGCTGCTGACATGTGGATTTTTGGATTAAAGATTCTAGGTATTTCATCCGTATTAGGAGCAATCAACTTTATCGTTACAATTCTAAAATGTAAACATCCAGACATGTCAATTGGACAAGTTCCATTGTTGGCATGGTCTTTCTTATCCTCATCTTTGATTATCCTTGTCGCAATTCCAACATTTGCTGCAGCGCTCTTAATGCTACTTACTGACAGACTTGGTGTAAGTGGATTCTTCAATCCTGCAATGGGAGGAGATCCAATAGCATATGCACACTTGTTCTGGTTTACATTCCATCCTGAGGTGTATGTACTGGTAATTCCTGCAATTGGTATGATGTATGAAATAATTCCAAGATTCTCAAGAAAACCAATTTACAGTTACAACTCTGGTGTCTTTGCATTTGTTTTGCTATCTATTGTCGGTTTCTCATCATGGGCACACCACATGTATGCAACCGGAATGTCATTTACAGAAAAAACCGTATTCATGGTAGGAACTCTAGCAGCAGTTCCTGCATCTGCGATGCACGTATTCAACTTTGTAGCAACAATGTGGAATGGAAGAATCAAGTTCTTAACACCAATGATGTGGTCTGTTGGTGGTATTGCATTATTCTTCTCTGCAGGTGCAGGTGGTGTTGCAAATGCCGCTATGCCGTTAGACTTTACAACACACGATACATACTGGGTAGTTGGACACTTCCATCTCTTTGTGATGGGAACAATTGCATTTGGTTCAATTGGATTCCTATACTACATGTTCCCATATGTGACTGGAAGAATGTACAATGAAACAATGGGTAAGATTCACTTTATCATGTCCTTTGTTGGTACTGTATTGGTATTCTTTACACAACACGTACTTGGCTTGTATGGAATGCCAAGAAGAATTTTTGATTATCCACCAATCCCAGAATGGATTGCTATGAACCAAATTGCAACAGTTGGTGCAATGATTATTGGTGTCAGTATGGCAATATTCTTAGCAAACATGATTTACAGTTCTGCAAGAGGAAAACCTGCAAATACCGAAGATCCATTTGGAGTCGGTGGGAAATACTATTATCCATTTGAGGCAAAGAACCCATCACATTAGGAGATTTATGAAATGAGTCACGATAATTCCCAAATTTACAGAACAACTCCAGCTAGAACTGGAAAAATGATGATAATCATGTTGGGTATCTGCATTGTAGGTGGAGCAATCTTCTTTGGAATGTGGGACTATTGGATATCAGAACCAGCCCCAGTTGTAGCAATGATGGCTGGAGATTCTGCGTCAGCAGGTCCAGCAGCACACACTGGAGCAACTATAATGTCTGCTCTTTCATTTATTGAATCATCAGACTTTAGGACTTTGGCATTTAACGCATTACCAGGAGATCCTGATAACAATCCAACAATCAATATGGAAGTTGGAGACAAGGTTGTCTTTGATGTTGTCAATGATGGTAGATCATTCCACTCCTTTGGTGTGACTGCCCAAGAAGAAGGATTTGGAGGAATTATTCCAGGAAGTGAAGTTGCAACTGCATCCAATCCTCTTAAACCAGGCCAGGCTGGAACATCCGAGTTTGTTGCAGGTGAAGAAGGAGTTTATTATTACATTTGTACAGTTCCAGGTCATAGAGAACAAGGAATGGTAGGTAAAATCATTGTAGGTGATGTTTCAGTTGAAGAAGAGATTATGAAAGCTGCACCAGAACCAGAGGTTCTACAAGAAGTGCAGGCACCAGAACCAGAGGTAAAGAAAGAAGTTGCAGTATCAGAACCAGTAGCATATGATGGAGTGATATCTCTACCAGAAGGTTCTGGAGTTCCTGGATGTGATGCAACAAACGAATGTTACATTCCATACCATGTTATAGTTTCAGCAGGTGAAGAAATTACTTGGTCAAATGATGATTCAGCAGCTCATACAGTTACAAGTGGAACACCAGCAGGCGGTCCTGATGGAATCTTTGATAGCAGTTTGTTTATGGCAGGTGGCACATTCTCAGTTACATTAGATGAAGCAGGTGAATACCCTTACTTTTGTATGGTCCATCCATGGATGACAGGTATTGTTACAGTAAACTAGTAGAGAAATTTTGGCCATTCAATATCTAGCATTAGCAACATTGATTGTTTTGTATTCATTGATGTTTATTGGTGGATATATTTCAGCAGCTGGCCTAGGTTTGACTTGTCCTGAATGGCCTCTATGTCCTAATGGAGTAATGCCCTCTGAAGAATATCTTATTGAATGGATTCATAGAACAGTTGCTGCAACTACTGGGGTGTTGATTATTGCTACTATGGTTGCAAGTCTAATCAACAAAAATTCAGACTCGAAAATAAAAATTACAAGTTCACTTGCAACAGGTTTAGTAATTACACAAATTACATTAGGAGCTCTAGTCATTGACACAAAACTACATGCAGTACTAGTTGCAATTCACTTGGGCATTGGAATATGGCTATTTGCTATGGTGTTGTTAACTGTGATATTTGCATTTAGAATTACAAAGTCTTCTAAAACAATTACTGCTTAGCTTTTCTTAGTATTTTTGGCAAGTAAATATACAACATTACCCCTACAAATACCAAAGCGCCTGTAGTAATTGCACCAATGAATATTACTCCAAATGGACTTTGTGTTCCCATGTTAAATGTATAAGTCAAAACCCCCTCAGTTCCTTCCATATCATACAAATCCACTTTAACAATATGATTTCCCACATTCCTCCAAACATAATCAAAATCCCAATGGGATCCCTCTATTGAGGTAGGTGGAATGGCATCTACTTGCTGATCATGATAAAAGACTCTGATCCCCATTGTAAAACGATCTACTTCTTCATAATCAAATCCTTTAGTGACTTTGATGAGAAATTGAGATGGTTCATCAATTTGTGGAAATTCTGGGGCTGTGGCCACTTGGACTCTATAATTGCCATATGACTGCTCAGCAGAATTAAACATGGAATGTGCATATGCTGAACTAAATCCTGAAAATGATGAAAATATCAAAATAAAGATCAAAAAACCTGATCGCTTTTTAGTCATTCAATTTACTGTATGCTATGGATGAATATATTGTAAGTCTATTTCTTCAGGAAAATCTTCAAAACCTTTAAATCCTTATTGGCAAGAAACTCAATCGTTGACCCTCGTTACAAAATCAATCGATATCAAGACACCTGTAGAGAATGTTTTTACCTACTTTGCAAGACCAGAACATGTTTCTGATCAAATCAAAAATGACACTGTAGGTATGACTGTAGTTCCTATGGACATCAAAGAAGGCATGGGTGTTGGTACAACTTTTAGAGTTATCGGTGACTTTAGCGGAAAACGTTTAGAGTGGGATTGTGAAACAACTGAATTCATCAGAAATGAGAAAATCACTGCCAAACAAATTGAAGGTCCTTTCAAGAACTGGCAAATTACCAACGAATTCAAAGCATTAGGTAATAATCTCACAAGAGTAACCATGTCAGTAGATTATGAGATGCCATTTGGTCCTTTAGGAGCAATTTTGGATAAAGCAAAGTTTGCAAAATCTGCTGAGAAAGGAATGGAAACTGCTCTATACAACGTTAGAGGACTACTAGAAGGAAACGGTTCAATTCCAGTATACATTACACTAGATGCATACCAAAAACTTCTAGCCGAAAAGAAAAAGATGAACGATGTTCCAGTTTCAACTGCACTTACAGCAATCATTGAAAAGTACAATGAAATTGAAGCTAAAGCACAAAACTAAAAATTTTCATTTATTTTAAAATCTTAAGATTAATAACAACTCTAGGCCTATCCATTTTGGTGGGTCTATGGCGCAGCCAGGTAGCGCACCGGACTCTTAATCCGGTTGTCAAGGGTCCGAATCCCTTTAGACCCGCTCTTTAATTTTGAAATAAATTTTTAGATTTGATAATGTTGTTGAATTCTTTTTCAAGCTTTAATCTGATTGTATTTTTTTGCAAGAGCAAGCAATTCGTTTACTCCTAATGGTTTTGAAATGATTTTGATTAATCTTTGTTTGATTACATCTTTATTTTTTGAGTCAAATTCTGAAAATCCAGTAACAATTACCACATTTGCCTTTTTGTCAATTTCTTTGATTTGAATGCTTGGCATCCATCTAAAATGGCATGTCTCCATCTATGATTACTAGGTGTGGTTTGAATTCTGAATTTTTTTACTCCTTATATGCCGT
>Ga0224501_10003289_pt1 | contig 12707 bp, 8 predicted proteins | sample SF_Oct11_sed_USG_4_FD_169105 | JGI IMG/M metagenome (GOLD analysis project Ga0224501, IMG submission 169105) | Sediment microbial communities from San Francisco Bay, California, United States - SF_Oct11_sed_USGS_8_1 | ecosystem: Environmental > Aquatic > Marine > Sediment | place: USA... | reverse complement strand
AAGGCAATGTTGTTGCAGATGCGGCAGGAAGCCCTGCAGATAATGCGAAAACTGGAAGCCTTTCATCCAAGATTGGTTGGAAGTGTTTGGCGCGGGACCGCTCATCACAACAGTGACATAGACATAATCACCTTCTCCTCAGACCCGAATGCGATTTTGGAGAGACTTGGAGAGGGTGATTTCAGAATTTCAAGTGCTGAGTGGTCGTCAGTAACTAAGAAGGGCGAGAAGAAGTCGTCATTCCACATCCACCTTGTTCTTCCTTCTGGTAGCAAGGTTGAGGTTGTTGTTAGGAGCCCTGACAGGATGGGTTCTGTGGCGAGTTGTGAAATATATGGGGACAAAGTGATTGGTCTGAATTACCCGCAGCTTGAGAGGGTTCTTAGGGAAAACCCGCACCAGAGGTTTGTGCCGCCATAGAACATTTTTGTGCGTGTAGCTTGTGAGAATTCAGATAAATTGTTCGTCAGTTCATGTCGAAAAATGGTGCTTCTACAGAAATGGTAAAAGCATGGATGGTGAAGGAACTCACACATATAAATAAGCCTTTGACTCGATCTACGATGCTGTCCAAATAGGCTCCAAATAATTCTATGCTGCTCACGCTTCAAGGGATAACGCTGGTTATATCTGATGGAGTTGATAAGTTAAGGAGACACTCTCCATCCTTCTGCGGTCTTTTCTATTTTGCCATCGAGGTAGGCTTCTGTGAAATCTCTGAGCGTCATGAACCTCAGTTTCTCATGATCTTTCATGAAGTCAATGAATTCTTTTAGTTGATCTAGCTTTTCTTGACTGGTGAATGTGAAGTAATGTATTGTTTGGACGTAGATCGAACCGCTCTCATAGTATTCATCGAATCTGGTTTTTAAGAAATCCAGAGTGTAGAAAGTATGGTTTTGCCAGTTCATAACAAACGACTGAGATTCTGCAAGGTGGAATATTCCCTCTGTGATGAAGGGGTCTGTCTTATTGTAGTACTCCTTTGTGAATTGGGCCCAACCTGAAACCGCTTCAAAACCAAGCTCTTTTAGCGCTAGGACGGTGTTGTTGTCGTAGGTGCCGAATGGTGGGATGAAGGTTACAGGATCAACGTCAAGAGTATTCTTCAATGCTTTTCTGCCCAAAACAATTCTTCCGTATTGATTTGGGTACTCTACACCGCCGAACTCGCTTCCCCCATAGAAATCGGACAACATCTGATGGTCATATCCATGCAAAGTAATTTCGAAGAGGTTTGGATGAGTTCTCTTGAGATTTTTCAGATAGTCAACCAAGGTTGGGTCTTCATCTAACGTGTGGTTTCCGATGAAGGGTATTACGCTAAGGGTGACTGGAACAGTCTCTTCTATAAAGATGCCATTTACATCTACCAAATAGTCAAACGCGAAGCAGGGCTGAATGTCATCGTTTCTGAAGATGACTATTGATTGAAATACCTCTTTCTTAGGCAAGAGAAGAAAAATGCCAGATGCTATTAGTAAAACGCCTATGCAGGCTAGTGCGATCAATGCTTTCTGGCCCACAGTCTGTGCTAGCCTCCTGAGTGGGTGTCTTTGTTTCCTCGTTCGGTTATGACTTTGACTGTATATTGTCCGCTGGATAAGTTTATGTTAGCGCGGGTGTAGGTGATGGTTTGTGCGGAGTTTATGATGAGGTCCATGTCATAGCGTTTATGGTAAGTGGAGTTTATGATCCAGAGGGAAACCAGACGGGAGGTTAGGGCGCCCTCATTCCTGAAGGTGAATTTTGTGCCATCAATCACTGTTCTTACGCCCAAGAAGTCTATGTCGATCATCGTCTGGTTGGTGTCTGCTCCTTCGTCAATGACCTTCACATAGATCGTGCCGTTGCTCTGCACGTAGCTATTCCATTGGTCGGTGAGGTTTACAGCGTAGTAGTCCCATCCTGTTGTTGGGGTGTGGCCTGTGGTGGAGTTGAAGCCGAGGTCGCTGTAGGTTGATGATGTCCAGTTGTAAGCTTCCAAATACCATTTTTCACCTGTGTCGTTAGCGCTGTATCTCAACTGTATTTCAACGGTCTGAACGAAAGCCAGAGGAAAGGTGGATACATCTATTGAAAAGGTTCCGTTCAGATCGAGCCCATAGCCTCCAGGCGAAGGCGATTGCACACGCGTTTCGTGGCCGGGGGTTTCGTAGATTCCGTAGCCGTCATAGTAGAAACTTATTCCTTTTGGATCATCTATTGCGCCTGTTTGGGCGTATAATGTGAGGCGGATTCGATCACCAGAGGTCACGTTTGCTGCACTGCCAGATATTGTGACGGTTCTTTCAGAGTATCCATAGTCGATGATGACGTCTGTTACTATCCCAATGGTTGCTTTCTCTGTAGAGCCGTCTGAGGATACAAGGTGTATTTGAATGGTTAAATGCGATACCTTCCCACTGCTTACGGTTGACGCCCAAATGTAAAGTGTCCACGTTCCGTTTTCTATCGACCCTGCGGCGAGGGTTGGTGTGTAGAAGTAGACGGATGAGCCACGATTTATCGTATACTCTGTTTCTGGCTGGTTGAGTGGTGGCTGAGTGCCGTTCATAAGTTTGCCAGCCGGAGTAACACCTGATATATTTGCGCTGTGAGGATGAAGGGTTTGGGCAATTATGCCTTCCATGAAAGTTTCGTGAGAGCCATCAACCTCTTGTGTATCTGTGTAGTTACCGCCTATGAGACCGCCTTCATTCACGTTGTATTCGCTTTCCGCCACAAACCAGGATGAACTAGAAAGAGGGGCAACATCCAAGATCTCTATGTCTTCTCGCATTCTTTCCCAGTCTAGCTGATTCATCTCGTAGTTCCATAGGAAGACGTTCGAGACTATGACTACGACTATGACGAGGCCGAGAACGAAGACTATCACGTTGCTTATTCCGCGTTTGTCTTGCTTGATTCGCAACTGTTTATCAGTCCTTTACTGATGATCAATGAAAGACTCTTACTGAAACGTAAGATGGCGTGTGGAAAAACCGTTATGAAATGGAGATCAGTATTGAGAATCATGTTAGAGACTGCTCACAATCTCAGAGAGTACCAAAGTCGGGTTAAGACATGTTTAGAGGAGGACATATGGCGGAGGTTTGACCGTTGGTTAAAAAAGAGTCTGTGCCTGAGAAGATAGTTAAGAGCTATCGTATACACCCCGATTTATGAGGTCAGTTTTCAGAACACAAGGATGGGTGGTGAAGGTCATGAAAGTCGATGGCATCACCGCCGAAGTGATATCATGAGGGAGTTAGAGGAGTGGACGCATTACTCTCGGGTTATGCAAGAGAAGTGGGGGGGTTGTGGGTTGCCTCGATCAGCTTTTGATTGTCTAACATTGAATGTAACTGGTCTTAACTTCGCGTAGCATCAGGCACTCTGCGTTGTGCCTTGGACTCTGGTTTTGCGATGTTGCTTCAATGGAAAGAGGCGTTTAGGTCATTGTTACGGTTCGATGTACAGTGAGACGAAGGGTATGTTCTGTCCGTAAGGCTGACCTCCAATCGTTCCATGGATTAGTAGGAAGACAGACACTGGGACACCCCGTTTCGGTGTATCCTGTCTTAAGAAGCCCAGATCGCCAATATCAGCAGCCGATGCGAAGACTATTAGCTCGGTCTCCCCGTGATCGAGAATTACATTGGAATAGCTTGAAGATATGGTTCCATCATCAGCAACATTTACGATGTACCACCACCGGTTATGAGGCACGTCTGATACGGGGAGAGTAAACCACATCAATGAATGCGAATCAAGTACTATTGTTCGGTTCGCGGGGTCTACGTTTGTTAGGAAGCATCCAAATGCCAGATCTGTTGCGGCGGGAGCATTGTAGCCGCGAATGCCACTTGGATAGTTGCCTAATTGATCATACGATGCATAAGTGAAATAGCGGAAGTTTTCGAGATCCAACATCAGGGCGCCTAATACTACTTTTGGATAGCCCCCTGATGTATTGTTTATGTTGGTTATGTTGTATTGTATCCATTTGTGCTCCTCCTCAAGCGGTATGAGGTTTCCTCGGGCGGTTACGAACCAAGAGGCAAATGCGTCGGAAGAGTTATCATCTAAGCCGTCTATTGCAACTATCAGTGCCTTTGATTCCGTGAAATTGAGCGTGTCTCCGGCTTTCAGGTTGATGTCAACCATGTCATTGTAGCCATGTTTTTGAGTAGTCTTGTCTAGGACCCAAAGCGTCTTTATTTGCACTGGAACTGGTCCTTCGTTTGTGACTATTCCCTCAACCCAGACTGAACCAGCTTCTGCGTTGTAGCTCACGTCTGAAACAGCGATCTTTTCAGTGCTTCGCTGGGCCTCCTCCTCATTTCTCTCCATCACAGCGCGGTTATACTCCGCATTCTTGAGAAATGACCATAGAAGAACGTTTGTGGTAACCATGAAGATTATCAGTATTAGGAATACTGTTCCGATGACGGTGGATACGCCTTTTGAACGTCCAGCCCAAATTTTTTTAAACCAGGAATTTCGCGCCAAATGTTTCACCCCTTATAGTTACAACTTGAACGTTGTAGTAGCCGCTTGACAGCGTCGATGAGAGTGTCAGAACTAGGTAGCCTTCCTCTCCGACATCTAGGTCTTGATCTGGAATCTCTGTGTGATCTAGGAAATACAGAATCGGAGTTGAGCAAGTCTGAAGCCAGGTGTCATTGGCAACATAAACTCTCTTTATCTCGACATCGTCTATTGTTCCACAATTGAGCAGGTAGACTGCTATGTCATACGATGGATTGCCGTAAGACACGTACTCGAAGACAAGCTTCTCCTTTAGCCTTGCGGTCTCTGCGTCCACGGTCTCACTGAATTCTTGGTTATAGTCTTCTGATCTACTCTCGGACCAGGCAAACACAGCTAGGCTTAGCGCGATCACGGCGCCGGCCAATATTGTAGTGGAGACGGCGTTGCTTACAGCCCTCTTATTGAAGATCATCTTAGAGATTCTAAAAGTTCTCTCTGAAATCTTGTTCAGCACATGTGATTTCTGTGTGGTTGCCAAACTATCATTCCTCATTTTCATGCATTGCGACTACATACAGCGTATTCAGTCTTACGATACACTATTTACGTATAAAAACCAGTAAGCCGCACTCTACAATATATCTAATTACGATATACAAAAAACGAAAGTGCAATCTTAGAAAAAGAAGCGGAATTTGCGGAGATGGAGGTACCAATGTTCCGGACGAAGAATGCCTTCTATGAATTTACCGATTTCACATTGAAAGGGCTGTGAGAAGTTCTTTTCAGCTAACACAAGGAAATGAGAATATTGAAGCAGACAATTTGCTTCGCATTTGTGGATGCGCCAAGTCTAGAATTTGCTCTTGCCACTTATAGGCTCAGGTGTTCTCACTCGGGGTACAGAAGTACCTATTTTTCCACATACACCGCGGCGAATGGAATGTTCTGACCGTAATCGTTGGGGCCTATCGTTCCATATAACAATACATTGACAGCAGCGATTTTGTCGCTGAGAGAGCTTGGCGGTTTGGTTGCACCAAAATACAGTAGCGTTGACTTTCCATATTCTAATACTTGGAAATCAAAGCTATCTTGTATCACTCCATCTACTACTTTCGCAATAGGCCAAGCGGCGCTCGCGGCGGTGCCAGGAACAATGAGCCAAACACATGAACGACTCGTGAGATTTATGTCCAGTTTAGATCTATCGAGATTAGTCAAGCCAATTCCGAAAACTGTCGCTTCACCGCCTGGAATACTGAAGTTGAACGCTGGCGGTCCCAGTTCACCGTTTTCGTCCGGAATGTAACGTCTAATCGTCTTAAAATCCATACTTATGGAGCCTATTCCTTGGGATAGCTCTGCAATTACTACCCCCTCTTCAGTCTGAAGTGGCACCGTGTTACCCCTCGCCGTCACAAACCAAGAAACAAAATCATGACTTACATTCGCTCCAGATATAGTAACAGTAAAGATGCGGTTAGAGGCCTGCCCAGGATTCAGGCTCACATCCACAGGCTCGTTGGTATATTTTTGTTGTGTAGTATCGAAAACCCAGAGGTTTATCATTTGAGCTGCAACAGGGCCAGCGTTTGTAATCGTGACTTTGACAGTGATGCCGTCTCCTGAGACAGAGTAGTTTGTACCGGATGCGATGACATACTCATTCAACTGGTCAATGTTCTTCTGATTTTCCTCTTTCACCGCGAGTGTGTACTCGGCGTTTCGTGAGAGGGTCCAGAGGAAGACGTTGGTGGATATGGCGAAGATCACGAGTGTGAGGAATACGGTTCCAAGGACCGTAGATATACCTTTTGAACGCCCATTCCAAATCTTCTTAAGCCACGAAATCCGTATCAAATGTTGCTCCTCTCACAGTCACAATTTTAATGTTATAGAAGCCACTTAGACTAGATGAAGGTGGCAGAACAAGACGTCCCTCGTCTTGTATGTCTAAATTTTGATCTGGAATTTTCTCCCAGTCGTGAAATGAATACAAAAGTGGATCCGAAAAGATCTCTTTGAGGTTATTATAGCGGTCGTATATGTAGACCGTTTTGATCTTGACATCGTCTATTGTGCCACAGTTCAGTAGAAAGACTGTCAAATTTTGCCCGTCGTAAAAGATGTACTCGAAGGCTAGCTTTTCCTTTAGCTTTGCCGTTTCTGTGTCTACGGTTTCACTGAATTCGCTATTGTAGTCCGAGGATCTAGCCTGTGCCCAAGTAAAGACAGACAAGCCTAGCGCGATCACAACACTAGTCATTATTGTAGCAGATACGGCGTTGTTCATAGCTCTCTTATTGAAGATAATCCTAGAGATTTTTTTAATTAGCATCTGTATACTCCCCGTTGAATCTTCTTAACGGCTTGGGAACTGTTCATTTGTTCAGCCTGTATACATAATATAGATAGAGGTTATATATTAAGTATTCTGTCTCACGATATACTAATACGTCCATCGGGTCACGTTACGCAACATAAAATTGCGAAACCCGCCCAACAAAAAAAAGCGGGGGAGATAACTACGCTCCCGCGGGATCTAACTTCGTCACACAAAGTCTCCCAGGAACATGGGAACAAACTCTGAGGCTACGAGGGCGATTATTACTAAGATTGCAGAGTGTTTGAAACCAGCCGCCAAACTCTCTTCACTGATCTTGCCAGCCACGAGTCCTATAAGAAAGCAGTGGATTATCCCGGAGGTTGTGAAGATCATCTTGAGAAACTCTAGATCAAACGCTATGACGCCTCCCACTTCTAGAGTCTTTGCGGTGAATGTAAGAGTCATGATAGTAGTTGCAACCAGCATAACAGCGGCAAAGTACGGTATCATTATGTACGGTCTTACACTCATCTTCTTCTCCTTCTCTACTTCCTGCGTCATCGCGTTGAACCTTGCAAGGGACTCTATCATCGCTATGGTTCCTCCGCCTACGTCAATCGTCTCCACCAACAGGAAAATAACAATCTGACTCAGCCAGCTTTTTGTCCGCGTGACAAAGTCCATGAAAACCCTTCTAACCGAAACGCCCCAAGAAATCTGAGAGGTTATCCGCCTCAACTCTGGGCTGAAAGCACCATAATCCCGCTTAGACAGACTCTCAATACATCTCTCAGGAGACAAACCAGTCTTCCTAGTCTCTGTCAGATCCCGAAGAAAGCTTGCTATTCCGCTTTCGGTGCTCGATCTTTTCCTCGAGAGTTTGCCATATACCAAGGCGGCAGGGGCAGTACAGATAAACAGAGAGATTGCGACTGTTGTTGGCAAGTCGACAATATCTTTTAACCAGTCTAGCGGTGTTTGGATTATCCCGAAGAAGCCATTCAGCAATAGAACGATCGGGATGGCGACTAGGGATGAGAGCCCAAACACCTTGTAGGGTTTCCAATCGGTTATTGGAGTCTTTGGCTGCATGCTGTGAGCGAGATAGATGAAAACTACGGATAGCATTGGAGTGAAGATGTAAGTATACATCAACATCGTGGTGAAGCTGGAACCGCCCGTACTATAGATAGATTCAACGCTGAAGAGGATGTAGAAGCAGAGAGACATGAGAACCATTACGATTATAAACGTCTCAAGAAGCATGCCTAGACGATCCGCAGCGACTTTGACCCTTGCCGATCTCGTCTTGAAAATATCTTGCGACTTTGTTTCTAGGTAGTGCGAGACATCGCCACCGATGATCACAGCTGAGGCATATCCTGCGACGAAATCTCTGAAAATGTCGAGCGGATTTTTCTTGGCGGCACTCTCCATAGCTGTCAACGGATCCACTCCAAGTATTTCTACATCTTTGATTATTTCCCTTGCTTCCTTGCTCATCGCAGGCATCAACTCAACATTTGTGAGTCTTTTGAAACTGAGGTAGGGCGGTATACCTCCTGAGGCCATGACTGTGATGTATGTAGCAGCGAAGGGCATCTCCATCTCTAAATTGTTACCTCTGTCGCTTGCCATCGACATCGGCATAACCATGAAACCAATCATTATGTAACAGGGCATCGGCACGAGAAAAATTAGCGGAATAAATTGGTAGAGAGATACCAGTATAAAGGCGGCGATGGTCACGGGTACTCCCAGAAGAGCGCAGAAAAACATTAATGAAACGTATGTCTGTGGATAAATCTTGATTCTGGCTTTGTCTAATTGTTCTGTGAACTCGAAGACATTGCCCAGAAATTTCGGGGCAAGGCGCCCAAAGAGACGGTAGGACAACCCCTCAAGCCTGTTTAGCAACTGCAACGCTTTCAACCTCCCTTTCGTAAAATTCCTTTGGTCTCGAATAGTATTCGGTGATTATCGCCGCCACATCCTTGTAGCTTCTTATGTTCCGCTCACGCATCCATTGTAGCACGTTCTTGCGGCGCTCTAGCTCTTCCATAACCTCTTCAATGCTAACGCCCATGCGTTCCGAGATGGCTGGTAATATGACCCCGTTCTTCGTGACTGACTCGAAGTCATCTTTTGCAGGTCTCCATCTGAACGTGGTTCTGTAGTCTTCGTAATCCGCGACTTCATCTACTGAGAGTATTCGCCGGTACGCTTTGAGCTCACCCGCCTCGGGCAAGTTGACTCTCTGGACTGATGCAACTATGTTCATTAGCGGAATATAGGCTGGCGCTATTTCCATGGGCTTTGATGTTAAACGCTTGACAGCTGAGTCGATACTGTCTGCGTGTAGCGTACACATGCCACCGTGGCCTGTTGCCAACGCTTGGAACAAGACATAGGCCTCTCTACCTCGAATCTCCCCAACAATCAGAACATCTGGACGGTGTCTCATTGCGGTTTTTACCAAGTCAAAGAGTGACACTTCACCACTTAGGGTCTCTCCAAGACCATAGCTTCTCCTCGCGATGAGTGAAACCCAGTTTTCATGCGGCAGGTTTAGCTCCGCAGTCTCCTCGATTGTAACGATCTTACTTCCAGGTCTGATCAGACAAGCAAGAGCGTTCAGTGCCGTCGTCTTTCCCGCAGCAGTGCCACCGAGCACTACCACAGAGGTTCTATTCTCTAAGCACGTCCAGAAGTATGCTGCCATCTCCTCAGAGAACGTTCCCAAGTTTATTAGGTCAATAATTGAATATGGATCTTCTCGGAACTTCCTTATAGTGAAGGCAGTCCCGAAGGGTGTTACCTCCCGTCTATAGCAAACTGCAAGTCTGTGCTTGCCAGGGAGGGAAGCGTCGACGATTGGGAAGGCTGAGCTTACGTGCTTTCCGGCCATGTGGACAAGTTTGACCACAGCGTCGTCGAGCTCTTCATCCTCCGTAAAGAGGAGATTTGTTTCTAAGTTTTCGTATTTTCTGTGCCAGATGTAGACTGGTCTGTCAACCCCGTCGCATGAGATATCTTCGATATTAGGATCTCTCATCAAAGGGTCGATTCTACCATATCCAACGAGATCCCGTTCGGCATGGTAGAGAATCTTAGACCAGGAAACCTCGGGCAGCCAGCCCAGGCTGATACGATACTTCTTGACGATTTTCTTTGCTTGCGTATCGAAGAATCCCCTTGGATCTAGAAGCTCTTCCTTTGGCGATCGAATCTCAGCAAGCAGGATCTCCAAGATTTTGTCGTATACGCTTTTCTCGAGGGAGTCAAGCTGAAGCTCATCCAGTGTATATTTGATCTCGCCAATTTTTGGATTCTGTACTATGGCGACGTGTGCGAAAGGCTCGTACAGAGGGTATTTTTCAACAACGCGATACCCCTTTGGGATGGGTTTTGGGGGGGCTGATGGTATGTATTTCACTTTGCGTTTTTTGAGTCTTTCAAGATTGATCCTGATTCTTATACGCTTTAGTTTCGCGAGTGCATTTTTGAGCTTGCTGCTTGCTTTTTCGCGTCTTGACATTGTGCTTTTTCCTACCTATAGAGATACTCGGCATTTTATTAAATCTTACGTCTTACGAAACTGTTATTTTCTCCACGCCCTGTCAAGAGCACGGTAATATCAGACCTCAGGACCGGCAATCTCACTCTTTCCTCCAGGATATGGAAATGACCTTCATTTTAAGCAAGACTATCACAACAACGACTACTGAAATTAGAACCGCGATTATGATTATGGTTGTTAATGGCAAGCCAATCCCGCGACGAGGGTTCACAGTTACGATTATCCGGCTTTCCGCTTCTAGGTACCCGATTTTTGTTGCGGTTATCGTTATGTTGACGAATAGCTGTGTCGAAGTTTGAGGGGCGGTAAAGCTGAATACGCACATGCCGTCCGAGTCCGTGGTTCCCGTGTCAGCCGAAAAGTGTCCACCACCATCAGATGACACCGCAACAACAGCATCTGTAATAGGTGTTGCATCGCATGTTACGCGCACAGTTATGGTCGATCCGGCCTCTGACTCAACGATAAGGGGGTCAGCAGCAGCTTGAACGTCAAGTGGTGTAGGGTTGATCGTCAATTCGAGCTGGCCTTCACCATCAGTGTAATTAGCCTTTGCAGCTGTTGCCGTAATGTTCACATGAAGCTGGATTGCGGTTTGTGGAGCTGTGAAAACGAAATCGGCTCTCCCGTTTACATTCGTGGTTCCAGTTTCGGGAGAGAAAGCGCCATATGCAGAGGACATTGTGACGATTGCGCCTGATATGGGAGTCTCGTGGTAGGTCACGTAGGCAACCACATCTGACGTTTCTTCAGTATTAACTATCGTTGGAGTGGCTGCTAGCTCTACAACAAGCACTTTCGGTTTGATCCATCGCAGAACAGTGACGTACATGTAGTCTGACCCGTCTGCATAGCTGCTCTTCGACGCAGTGGCGGTTATTCTTACGTTGGTAACTTGGGTAACATTCGGCGCGATAAATGTTGTAGTGAAAGACCCGTTGGCGTCTGTAATCCCAGATGAGTAGGTGAGATTTCCACCTGACAGAGCAAAAAGGGTAACATCTGCGTTTTCCGCAGCTCCAGTGGCATATGTCACGTTGACGGTTATGGGAACCTCTTCTTCACAGCTCACTCTGCGATAATCAGGAGCTATAGTGACTTGAAGAGGATTCAGGTTCTGAACGCTCATTGTTTCTATTGCGTCATTGGTGCTGGTGACACCGAAATCATCCATTACAGTTACCGTTGCATTGTAAGTTCCCGTTGAAGAATATTCATGAACGAGAATTGAAAGCGTTGTCCAGCCGCTGCTCGTTCCATCTCCAAAATTGAAGAGGAACTTGTCGACACGGCCATCATCGCTTGACGTGGTGGCGATGAACGTTACGGCCTGATTCGGTGGGACCAATCTTTTGTCTGTCAAGAGCTTTGCTTCAGGACGATTGTTGATATAGCCAATCGGAGCAGTTAAGAAGAAGATGAAATCTAGGTTAACTCCATCTCCACCTACAGGATCGCCTTCTCCAGCAGGATTTAGAGATACGTGGTAGGGACCGCTCTCGTGGCCCCAGTAGTTGTACTCAGCGTTAACGGTAGCACTAGCTGAGACCCGCATACCTAATTCATTGCCATAAATATCGTTGTAGTAGGCCGTATGGTTCTTACTTTCTGTATAGAAAAATCCAACACTGTTGTAGGAGATGGAATTTTTGGTGATGTTTGTGTTCGCTTCGCCTGAAATGTGAAATCCGTGGTGGTTTGCTGAAAGAATGTTATTTTGGATAACTAGATTGGTGTAGTTATCAGCGTTGAGTTTTATTCCACTTTCGGTGTTTGACATTACGATGTTTTCTGTGACGGTTACTCCTTTAGCTGAGGTCCCAGTCAAGAGTATACCGTTTTTGTTTGAGCTGATTTCATTATTCCCTATTGTAGCCTGGTTATCACCTGTTACGGAGATGCCGCTCTCAAAGTTATGTGCGATTTCACAGTCTTCGATCGTCACCCAGCTACCATTTACGGTGACTGCATGTTGTGCATACTGCACGACACAGTGTTTCAGTGTCGACAAGCTGGTGCCTCTGAATTCGATGGTGTTCCAATCCCCCGCTCCAGGGTCGTCCTTGTTTGACGTGAAGGTTATTGTCCTGTTTTCTGTACCAGACGCGTAGAGGCTTCCCTCCACAGTCAGCGAAAAATCTCCTCCGAATCTTATCTCAACTCCCGGTTCTATAGTCAATGTGACACCGGGGTAAACGATTATTTCTTTGGACACTACAAATGGGCTGTCCGTTAGAGTCCAAACTGTGTCTTGTGTAATAGGGCCTTCTACGTAAGTTACGCTTGCCATGACAGAAGACGGTGTCTTCGCAAACGTAAACG
>Ga0224501_10003287_pt1 | contig 12714 bp, 10 predicted proteins | sample SF_Oct11_sed_USG_4_FD_169105 | JGI IMG/M metagenome (GOLD analysis project Ga0224501, IMG submission 169105) | Sediment microbial communities from San Francisco Bay, California, United States - SF_Oct11_sed_USGS_8_1 | ecosystem: Environmental > Aquatic > Marine > Sediment | place: USA... | reverse complement strand
GCGCGTACCTGATGCTGGGCTTCATCTGGTCGGCTGCATACATGGTGTTATTCGCGATGGATCAGAGTTCGTTTCATGGGCTGCCGAACATCGGTGACGACCTGCGGCTCATCGACTTGCAATACTTCAGCTTCGTAACGATGACGACTCTCGGCTACGGCGACGTGGCGCCGGTTTCCGATGTGGCTCGCGCGCTGGCCGCTGTGGAGGCCCTTATCGGCCAGCTCTACCTCGCGGTTCTTGTCGCCGCCCTTGTCGGCGCTTACGTCGCCAAAACGAATGCCGGGCAGCAGCGGGGCGATTAATGCAGGTAGTCGCTTCTGCGCAAGGCCCGACGACTAACATCGTGGATTCAATAATTTCCGCGTAACGGCATCTCGACTATTGCACTGGTTTTACGCGGCCGCCGAGCAGACTTGCGAATCGTATGATCAGTAACTCGTGGGCCTCGAGGTCCGCGCGCTGACCCCTGATCGATTTCACCAAACCAGGCCGGTCGGTAATAATACCGTCGACGCCCTTGCTCATCATCGCCGAGATCTCCACTGGATCGTTGATTGTCCAGACCAGCACCTTGTGATGGCGATCGTGGGCAGACTTAATGAAGCCGCGGGTTGCTAGACGGCCGTTGACCGCAAGAAAATCCACATCCAACTGCGCCAAATCGCCGAGCACGACCGAAGACAACAGGCCAACGTTCCAGTCCGGTCGCAGGGACTTGAGCGTTTCGACGCCCTGGTAGTTCAGTGACATCATGGCGATGTCCTCTTGCATTTTATGCGCCTCGATAATTTCTATGACGCGCTCCTCGAACCGAACCTCGCCACCGTAGTATTTCAACTCGACAATCAACTTCACCCGGTCCTTGCACAGGTCGAGCACTTCGGCCAGCGTCGCTACGCGTTCGCCGCTGAAACGGGCATCGAACCATGAACCGATATCGACGCTCCGTAATTCGGCAAACGCGGCATCACGCACATTCATCGGGACGCCGGCAACTTTCATGAGATCGCGATCGTGTATGACAACGATGCCCCCCTCACGAGTCTCCTGCACATCGATTTCTACCCAGTCGGCGCGCTGGCGGATGGCCTCCTCGATCGCAGCCAGGGTGTTTTCCGGCGCATCCATCGAGGCACCACGGTGCGCGATAATCGCCGTATCCTGACCAGGGTCGACCTGGTCGACAAGGCTCCGTATCACGAATGCGGCGCCCACAACAAGAACCAGCAGGATTCCGGCAACCGCCAGCCACGAAACCCTGACGGCACCTTGCTCGTGTCGCGGCGCGAGGCCTTGGCCGACGTGCACGTCCATGACGCCGGGAAAAGCCACCTTGTGCAATCGCAGCATGGCCAAGGCCAATATTGTGCTCGTGAAGAAGGTAGCCAGCAGGGCAACGAGCAGCCACAGTACCAGCAGGCCACCCATGAAGTAGGAGAGGATCTGCAGGGATTCGCCGGCAATCTGGATCGCGAATCCGGTCGCGATATCGAGTACCAGGCCTGCCGCCCCGAGCAGAATCGCGTTAAGTGCGATCCAGGCCATCAAGATAAAAGTGACGCGCAGGCGCATAGACGGCGACACAGATTTGCCGCGCCGGAATGCGGCCCCGGGCTTGTCGTTCGTTACGAGCAGCAAAGGCAATCCGATAAACCAGCGCGCCAGCACGCCCATCATCGGCCACAGCATCAGCAGCAGGCACGCCACGATAGCACCGGCCGCCAGCCAGAGTTCCGGCGGCTTTTCCGCCAGGTAGTAGTTGATGTCGTACTCGGACAGGTAGCGGCCGACAATCCATACCAACGCCGCCAGGAACGGTGCGACAACGAGCGCGGCAAGGCCGATGGTCCGCAGCGCAAACAGGAAGATCGCCCAGGCGCGTTGCAGGAGGTAGCGACTCAGCGCGATCAGATTGATTCTCTGCCCGGCAGTGACGCGGTATGCCGCGAGGAACAATGCCGATTGTTCGAATACCAGCAGCGTCAGATACAGCGCGGTGACGATCAGTACGATCAGCAGGCCGAGCGGCGACAGCGCAAACAACAGGATATCCTCGTCGGTCAGCGCCGCATCCCCCGATGCCAGGATGAGCCAGCCGGTCAGAAGCGTATACAGTGGCGTGAGCACTGCCAGCGACAGCAGATTTGCCGCAACATGAATGCCGAGAAAGATTCTCCAGTGCTGTCGTATGGTCGAGAGAATTTCGCGCGAGGCTGTACGATATCGCATGGCGATCAGTATAGATCAGCCGCTGCGTCGCGTCGTCAGAACGCTGCGACACGCTGCAGCACCCAGAAAGCCCCGAGACTCCCGATCACATACGGCGGCAGTGTTCGAATGAACGTTGTGGGCTGCAGCTCGAAACGCCGTGCAAGCCGCCGCACCAGTGCGGCGGCGCCAAGCGCGATTGCGACGAACAGCAGCTGGCCCGCCTCTACCCCAAGGTTAAAGAACAACAACGCCGCCGGGACAGCATTCTGCGGCAAGCCGATTTCGCCGAGCGCACTCGCAAAGCCGACGCCATGCAGCAGGCCGAAGGCGAAGGCGATGACCCAGGGCCACTGGCTCGTGAGGCTGCGGCCGCCGCGGCGCAGGTGCACGACCTCGGCCGCGACGAAGGCGATGGACAGTGCAATCAACGCCTCGATCGGCGCCACCGGCACCGTGATGACGCCCAATGTCGAGGTGGCCAGCGTGACGGAATGTGCCACCGTGAATGCAGTTACCGTGCCCACCAGACGCCGCCACCCGGAGACCAGCAGCAGCAGCGCGGCGACGAAAAGCAAATGGTCGATCCCGCCGAGAATGTGGTCCACGCCCAGCCGGAAATAGGCGCTGGCGACCCGACTGGTACTGCGGCGACCCACCAGGATCGCTTCGGGCTCCGAGGGCGTGAGTCGCAGCGTCTCGACGCCGCCTTCTCCGTCATCGATGCGCGCCAGCACGTCGGTGGCGGTGCGCTCCAAGCCCTCGATCCGCAGGCTGCCTCCGGCAAGTCCGCCAGGGCACGTGACTGTCCATCGTGAGAGATAAGCGGCGCCAGTCCAACGAAGCTCGCCCGGCGTTCGTGGCACGCAGGATTCGGGCAGCAGCGCGGATATCGGCATCGGACGATCGACGACTACCGGAATCTTCCACAGCACGGCGTACTGCTCCGGCCCGGTGCTGCGCATCTCCAGGTAACCGGGCTCGAGCGCGTGCGCCTGCGCGCCGGCGACCGGAACCAGGGCAGCAACCAGCGTCAGCAATACAGTTATGGCCGTGCGCGTCATTCGCGCGCCAAATGCGGCGCGGCAGCGCCGTCGATGAACACCGTGTATCGGCTGCGCAGCTTTGCAAATATGCTCTTGCGTGCCGATGCATCGCGGTCGGCGGACCAGTCCCGGGCGACAGACTCTCGAATCTCCTCGAGCATCGGTGTTCTGCCGGGCCGGCTGTCGGTGAGTCGCACGAGGTGAAGCCCGTAGCTCGATCTGACCGGCCCACTCCAGACGCCCGGTGGCAGCGCCTGCAGCTCGCCGAAGAAGCCCTGGCCGAAGATTCCGTCAACGGTCTGCGGGCGGGAAAGCTCGAGCTCTGCGGGCAGCAGTGTGCGCATGCCCATCGCGGCGAAATCGGTGTCCGGTGCGGCGCGCAGCGCGGCGAGCCGACGGCCGACATCGTCCGCGCTGGCATCCTCGCCGAGGAACAGCTGCTGCAGCGCAAGTTCTGGCTCACGGCGATAGACATCCCGGTTAGCGGCAAACCAGGATTGAAGTTCGGCGTCAGTGGGAAGCTGAAGCTCGGCGCCGGCCGCGCTTAAGAACTCCATCTTCTGCCGCAGGCGCTGGCGGATGACCGTATCGTCGCGGTCGAGGCCAAGGGCAATCGCTTCGCGGTAATAGATCTCCTCCCGGACGAAGTCCTCGGCGAGGCCCGCCATCTCGGCTGCGGTCGGCGGACGTCGCCAGACGGTTTCGTATGCCGCATACAGCTGCTTCAGCCGTTCCGGTCCGATCGAAATGACGTCTGCTGGCGACGGTCCCGGCCGGGCCACGGCCATATAGACAGCGAATATGCCAGCGCCCGCGATGAAGAAATGCAGCAGCGGCTCCCGCAGGAGCCGTGACAGGCCGGTCATAAAGCGTCCCTTTCTAACGGGTAAAACTCACTCTGGCGAATACCAGATCGGTGAGGTGTAGGCGCGCTCCTGCGTGTCGACCGGCGCGCCCTCCGGCAGTTTGACGCCAAAGGCCTTGGCGTCGTAAGTCGTCCAGCGCGGCGTCGGAATCTCCAGTACGCGAACATAGTAGAAGGCACGCATGGCGGGGTCGAAGCTCTTGTCGGTCCAGAACACCTGCAGAAAGGGCTCGCCGATGGCATTGGTATAGCTCGCCTCGGCCATGTTCACGGTATTGCCAACCGCCGGCAGTTTGCCGTCTTCGCCCGCTTCGCGGTCGCCTGACCAGGCAACATCGTAAACCTGTTCATGGGTGCTACCATCGGCGTCGACCCAGCCCTTGATGACCTGCACCCGATCAAGGTTGGCGCCTTCCGGATCCCGAACTGCGCGAATCAGGAAGCCGGGACTGGCCTGTTCGGGCGCGTTTACCAGATCGCCGCCCATCGGTACGCCGTTGTCGTAGCCGTACCTGGCAAAGTCAGAGCGGTCGAGGTCGCTTTGCGTGAAGTTCCAGCCGCCGAATACTCGCACGCGTATCCGCGTGCCGGTGGTTGCAAAGACTTCCTTGCGCGCGAGCGCGTCCCAGATCGCCTCACGCGTATTCTCCCGCGCCCACACCGCCGCCAGCCCGGCGGCAGCAGTCTGCCATGCGAAGGTCTTGTCACTGTCGTTTTCCGAGAAGCGCCCGACGAGTGGTTCGTTGAAGCGAATCGGGTCGGCTGTCGGCTCCAGCGCCACTATCTTGCCGAAGAAGTTGTCCTCTTCTGCTGTTGAGAGGCCGGTGTGTGAGTCGGTACTGCCGATCATGCCAAACTTGAATGGGTTGACGCCGAGTTTTGCGTCGTAGGCGAGACCGCGCTTATAAGCTTCGCGAGCGTATTCGCGTGGCAGCATGTCGGGGGTCTTGGGGTCGGGCCCGAAACTGCCCTTATCCCAGGTGTAATAGTCGGCGAATTCGTCGTTGGGTGAGAGCTTCGGATGCGTCTCCCCGTCTCCTTTCATCTGTGTGACTTCGTAGACCGGCTCCCAGCGCATACGGCGCTGCGCGTAGGCGCTGTCGATCGGGCGACCATCGAAGGTCGTGTCGTCGAACATCAGCCCGTTCGACAGGTTGCCGTTGTGCGGAATGGCGAGCAGTCGAACCCCGGCGTCCTTCTCAGCCTGTTCCATCCAGTCCCAGAGCTTCTCGGGGTCTTCGGTGTCGTAGGTCGAGATAGGAAGTATTTTATCTGCCGTGTCCTTGCCGCCGCGGAAGATGATGTTGCGGTGCAGGTTGACGCCGTTCGGACCGGAGGTCCATTCGAAGCCGATCAGGGCAGTGAATGCTCCGGGGACATTGTTGCGCTCGGCTGCCTCGGTCGCCTTAGCCCACATGCTCTTGCCGAAGTTCGTTTCGGCGAGCGGATCCTTCCCGGTCTGCGACGCGAGTTCCCAGAACTCATAGCCCTCGAATTTGCTCGCGAGCGTGCCCGGTTCCATGATCTTTGCGATCTGGCGTCCGAACTCGCTTGCAAGCAGCTCTTTGTCGCCGTTGGCGACGGCTGCCGGCAGCCCGAGATTTTCCGCATGATCGGAAACCACGAGAAAGTCGAGCGGCCGTGCCAGCCGCGCGGGTATTCCCGTGGACGAAATCACTTTCTGGCCGCGGGCGAAACGAAACGCATCATCCGGCGTCATCGTCGCACCGATGAGACCGGCGTCGGGCGAGAACGAGGTGTGCAGATGCGTGTCGCCGAAGAACACCTGGTCAGGAAAATCCTGTTCGGGATACGGCGAGTAAACGGCATTCGCTGGCGGCATAACGCCAGGTGTATCCTGTGCGGCTGCAGGGCCCGCGAGCGAAATCAGGGAAATGCCGCCACCTAGGGCGAAAACACTCAGCAGTAACTTGTTCGGATTCATGCATAACCTCTTTGGTTTCTTGTTGCCCCAGAATCAGGCGCTTAATCAAATCATGCGTTTAATTCGTTGCCGGATGACGGCGCCCTAGCGCGGATAGAGCAGCGTGACGCCAAGCCGGAACCCCCAGCCCTCTGGTCCCGCATCGAAACTGTCGATGTAATAGCGTGTGCCGGCCTGGACCTGGACCAACTGGCTGCCAATCGATGTGACCTTCGACACCAGGAAAACAAGCGGGAAGTTCCACTGCTCGCTCTCCCAGTCGTAGGTGCTTTCTGTCTGCAGGTCGAACGACCACCCCTCGGCGGTCGTGTATCCCGCGAACGGCTGCAGGAATGTCGAGTTGACGTCATTGCGGTCACCGTCGCCGGCGAATGAGCGGATGTGGTTCACGAGGACACCGTAGGTCCAGGGACCTTGCTGTTTCAGTGCAACCGCCGTGGGGCCGGCGCCCCATTTCCCGGTTCCGAGAAGGTCATCACTGGCCGTCGGCAACAAAAACGCTGGGCCGGCACCCCAGATCCAGCCACTGGCGGTCGGCTCGGCCGGGGAGAAGAACAGGCTTTGTATAGTATCGCCGAGACCGGACTGACTGCCGCTGCCCGGGAAGATGTCCTTCTGGCTAATTACCGGAAGGATCGTTCGGCTGATGAGATTCCAGTCTTCGTTCAGCGTAATGGGAATGACCGGCTGAATGTTCAGCGTAACCCGCGAGCCCTGGTCGAGCGGCCCGATGTTGTCATCAAAATTGAGCTGCAGCGGCATTGAGATCAGCGAGGACACGGGGTTGGCCAGTTTCAGTGCAAGCTCTGCTGCGTCCGGCTCTGCCTGGCCTTCTTCCGCGAGGGCGTTACCCGTCATGTACAAGATTACAAGCAGCGCGAGCCGAAGAAGTGAAGTCATAGAATTCGCCTTAAGTATTGAAGTTCCAGCATTGAACTCAAGCGGCAAGCGTACGACTCGGCCGCACACAAATATTGTTTTCATGCGACAGGTTATTGTTTTCACGCGACGGAAATGTATCTTGTTGTAACAGGGCTCCAGCCGTGTCTCGCGCGAAAATTCGGCGTCCGCATCTATTTCGATCCGGGCTCCGACAACCGCTCACGTGCGGCCGGTCACTCGCCTGCCATGACCTCCTTCGCAACGGTTGCCGGTTTCTCGTATTCCATCCAGGCAGTCAGCAACTCATAGCCCAGCACGAGCACCACTGCGCCGAGGAACAGGCCGACAATGCCCTGCGATATCGCACCGCCGATCGCGCCGATCATGATCACCAGCACCGGCGTCGCGACCCCGCGTCCGAGCAGTATGGGTTTCAGAAACGCGTCGCTGAAGCCGATCAGCAGGGAGTACACCAGGAAGATCGTCGCCGGTACGGGGCTGGCAACAGAAAAGACCCAGAAAGCGATCGGGCCGAGCACCAGGAACAGCGGCAATTGCGCGATCGCGACGACCAGGACGGCGCCGGCCCAGAGTCCCGCTCCCGGCACGCCGATTACGACGAAGCCGATCGCCGACAGTATGGCCTGTATGACGGCGACGCCCAGCACGCCCTTCACGACTGCGCGGATGGTGTTTATCGACAGGTTGGCCAGCTTCTCTCCATCGGCGGTGCCGGCCAGCTTTGTCGCGATCTTTAACGTTACCCGGTGACCGACTTGGGCCCTGGTGAGGAGCACGCCGGCGATAATCGTCGCGACAATCAGCTGCAGGGCGCCGATCACCACGGCGCTCGCCATGCCGAGCGCCTTTTGCCCCAGCTGCTGGAGCTCTGGCTTGAACTCGTTCAGCGTCTCTTCGAGATTCATCGCCGCGTGGCTCCAGATCTCATACACACGCTCGCCGATCAGTGGCCAGCTCGCCACCCTCTCATTGGGCGGTGGAACTTCCACCACAGGACTCTGCAGTTCTGCAGCGAGGTACTTCAACGCAGAGACAGTCGAGTCACCGAGCAACCAGCCCGGCAACACGATGATGGATATTGCGATCAGGGCCAGTATTGCCGCAGAGGTCTTCTCCCGCCCATTGAGCTTCTCAGTCAGCGACCGGTGCAACGGGTAGAGTGCCGTCGCAATGATCATGCCCCAGACGACGATACCGACAAACGGCCGGACGATCTCGAAACACCAGAGCAAGAGCAGCAGCACTGCACCGATACGGATAAATGAGGCCATGGCGTTCGCCAGGAAACGCGGGTCTGCGCCCGAAGTGTCCGAGCCAGTCATGCGGTACTCCTTATTGATAGGCCTGTTCGATTACCCTACTTCACCGCGCCCAGTCTAAGCACACTGTGATCGACGCGTCTGTCATGATTCATCAAATAATTGTCTTGGATTAACAACTCTGTGGCATGGCGAATTGCTAACCTGTAGGCACAGAGGGCAAAAACACCAATCATCGCGAGGGCAACCATGAGCAAGACACCGATTACGGATAACATGCGCCAATCCGGCAACTGGAACGAGGCCTGGGACGAGTTCGCAGAGCTTGATCCGCTGTGGACAGAGAAGTTCATGGATATGGGCACGCTACCCATGCGCTCCGGCGTACTCGACAGAAAAACAATCGAATTTCTGTTCCTCGCAGTCAACGCGGCCTGCACACACATGTACGAACCCGGTGTGCGCCGTCATATCCGCGGGGCGCTCGATCAAGGAGCAACGAAAGAGGAAATCATGACGGTGCTTCAGTTGGTCACCGCAATCGGCATCCAATCCTGCTCGCTCGGCGCACCAATCCTTGTGGAAGAACTCGCCGCACGCGATGGCGATTAGCGCCAGGCAATCAGACCAAGAGCGCTCAGCCCAATACATCCCTCACCGTCCTGATAATCTCGTCCGCATCAGTTTCGTCCAGGATCAGTATCGGGCGAAACTCAATAGCGCGCGAGTCGTAATGCGCGGGCAACACCAGGATGCCTGCTGCGAATAGTTTTCGGGTCATCTCATATGAGTTCATTGATTCCGAGAGCAGGCCCATGCAAAGCCCCACCTGGTTGACATGGAAGGGCGCGTTGGCAAAGCCTTCGCGGAATTGCTCGATCAGTCGCAACACATTGGCGGAGAATTCGGGGCGCGACGTGATATCGCAGACAGTCGCAGTCGCAACGCAGCCGAGCTCGCTGCCACCGAAAGTCGACATGTGCGGAAACTCGGTATCCAGGAACCAGTCCTTGATCGGTTGTGCCATCAGCAACGCCGCATTCGGAATGATTCCGCCGCCGAGACCCTTGGCGGTCGTCATGATGTCGGGGATGACGCCCTGCTGCTGCCATAACCAGAAGTGGCCCGAGCTGCCGAGCCCCGTCTGGACTTCATCAAGGATGAACACCGCGCCCTTGTCGTCACAGATTTCTCGCACCGCCTGGAAGTAGCCGGCGTCCGGCTCCGGGAATCCCAACTGTGCGGGGCTGGCCTCCAGCAATACGCACGCGGTTTCGTCGTCGACCGCTACACGTAGCGCCTCCACATCGTTGTACGGCACTTTGACGAACTCGGGAAAATTCAGCAGATAGCGCTCATTGGCCTCCGCATTATCCCCCGCCGCCATCGCGAAGCAGCTGCTGCCATGGTAGCTATGCTTCAGCGATACGAGTTTGCGCCGGCGCGTAAATCCCCGGGCCGCCCGCATTGCCGCCTCGTTTGCCTCGGAGCCACTGGCGGCATAGACAACGCCGGTAAGTTCGCCTCCGGTACTGGCAACCAGCTTCTCGGCAGCTCTGGCCTTGTAACTCGAGGGCAGGAAGAGATTGCCAACTTCCAGCTGGTGCATGGCTGCACTTACGGCTGCCAGTACTTCAGGATTACGATGCCCGAGGTTGTAGACCGAGCCGTTGCGATGGCAATCCCAGTACCACTTTCCCGTGTAAGCGTCCTGAACACGGGCGCCTTCTCGAATGCCGTAATGGATCGGGGTGCCGATGGCCGTCATCAGCCTGACCATCGAAGGACCCAGGTGGGCCGAGTAGGCCGTCTCGGTCTCGGCGGCGCTCAGATAAGGCAAAGCCGGCACAACGTCACCGGCTTGCTTGTTCATCAGGCTATGAGCTCGGCTTACGCCTGGCTCAGAAATTCACGCCGACCGTAACACCGTACATGCGTGGCGCATGATAGGTATCCTGGATGTAGCCCAGGTCAGCGGTCAAATCGAATGCGTAGATTCGATACGCTTCATCGGTCAGGTTCTTGGCCCACGCGGCAACTTCCCAGCGCTCATCGCTACTCCACCAGGAAAGGCGCGCGTTGAGCTTGGTATAGGCGCCCTCTTTCAGGCCGGGGCTGTTCAAATTGTCGAAGAAAACGTCCGAGCTGTAGTTGCCATCAATCTGTGCCGCCAGGGCGCTGCCGCCTGAGAGATCCCAGGTGTAACGCGCCATCGCATTCATGCTTAGATCCGGAGCAAGCACCATCTCTCTGTCACGAATCGTACCGCTGCCATCCTGCACAGACTTGACGGTCGTATCGAGCAGGCTGATTCCCGCCGAGATTTCCAGGCCGTCTGTCGGTATGCCGGTCCATTCGAGTTCGGCACCGGTTATTTCGGCGTCGGCGTTGAAAAGGAGCTGGTTCAGATCTCGATACACGAAGGCCTGACTGTCTTGGTAGTCGTAATAGAAGACGGCGCCAGTCAGCCGATGACGACCGCCACCCAGTTCCGACTTGAAGCCGATCTCGAAACTGGTCAGCTCTTCGGGCTTGACCGAATAGGCGGCCGGATCGACAGGCCCGAATCCGGAGTTGAACGTGCCAGCCTTATACGCATTGGAGATTCCGCCGTACACCATTGTCGTATCGCTAATATCCCAGGTGAGCTTCGCGGAATACGACACATTATCCTCGCTCTGCGTTTCCTTTGGATAGGGAACGCCACCCGTAAAGCCCAGGGCATCCACAGGATCCGTCAACAGGAAGACCTGCGTCATGTCTTTCTCGTCATCCGTATAGCGAAGACCACCGATTAACGACACCGCATCGGTCACCCTGTATTCGACCTGGCCGAATACCGCCCAGGATGTGGTTGTGGTGTCGAAAGAGGTGCTTGTCGAATTGGTGCCCGGCGCAATGAAGAAGCCCGCGATTGGACCTGAGAGTGCCTGATTACCATCCGTATCCAGGTCGAAATAGTACAGCCCCGCATCCCACTGCAGCTTGTCGTTTTCGCCCTGCAGGCGAAGCTCCTGGCTGAATTGCTTGGTGTTCGAGTTGTAAAGGGTGAAGCAAAAATCCGCCGGCGAACTATCGCAGTCCTGCACCTGGCGCTTCTCGAAATCCTGGAAATTGCTGATCGACACGAAGTCGAAGCTGTCAAAGCCCCATTCGAGGCGAGCCGTACCCGCCGTGTAATCGGACTTGACGCCAAGGCCGCCACTAACATTGATATCATTCAGGTCGCTCGTACCAACAACGTCGTCGCGATTCGCCAGATCCCGGTCGGAAAGTCCATCGGGCCCAACAAACGAGGGTACATAGCGATAGGGATTACCGCCGGGATTGTCGTTGTTAGCGGTTTCGATCGACAACAGCAGCGAGCCACTGTCCGCCAGATCGAAATTGAGCTGGCCACGCACGGCTGTCAGATCCGTTTGATTGGCATCGACGCCAACAGGGTTCACATTCTGCTGAATGCCGTCGTTCTTGTGGTAGACCGCGGAAATGCGACCGGACACTGTTTCACTGAGACCTCCGCCGACAGCGGCTTCGAGCTTCATCTCACCGAAATCTCCGGCGCTCAGCCTGGCGTATCCCTCGGTTTCATCGGTGGGCCGTTTCGTCAGGTACTGCACGAGGCCACCGGTCGCATTGCGCCCGAACAGGGTGCCTTGCGGACCTTTAAGTACTTCAACGCGATCCACATCGAAAAGTTGAAAGTCGAGACTTGCCAGTGCCGCTTTGTAGACTTCGTCGACATAAACTGCGGACGGGCTCTCGTGGTAGTCGCGAAAATCGTTCAGGCCCACCCCACGCAGGGATATATTCGGAATGTTGCCGACGCCGAACACCGGCGAGATCGTAAGGCCTGGCGTGTAGTCTGCGATGTCGTTGCTGCTCTCAATACCGAGCTGCTGCAAATCTTCGCCAGATATAACCGTAACAGTCACGGGTATGTCCTGAGCAGATTGTTGGCGTTTCTGCGCCGTAACCGTGACTTCGTCTAGCGTTTCTCCTGCCTGGCCCCAGGCCGAGACAACCGGCACTGTGATGAGCCCAAGAGAGAGCATGAATACGTTGAATGACTTCATTGGCGACATCCTGATGAATGTTCGTAATTGATCGGGTGGTCGGCCGGAACTACCACGAGCCATCCACTTCCCCCTTTGATCCGGTCGAATAGCGGTGCGTTACTCGCAGCGCTATTTACAGGACTGAGCACATCGTACTTTCGTCTTTCTGGAAGAACTTGTGAATTTGCGACGAAGTCTTGTGTTTAGGCGACTAATTGCCGTGGGTCACGCGGTGCTACAGGGGGTCTCTTGTCTGCTGCTCGAGGGGCTGTTCGCACCACTGACTGGGTGTCATGCCGTGCCAACGACGAAAGGCGTGATTGAAAGAGCTTTGGTCGGAATAGCCAAGCATGTGGGCGAGATTGCTCATCGGCAAGTTGCTGCTCAAAAGATAGCGACGCGCCATCCTGGAACGACAATCGTCCAG
>Ga0224501_10003286_pt1 | contig 12717 bp, 5 predicted proteins | sample SF_Oct11_sed_USG_4_FD_169105 | JGI IMG/M metagenome (GOLD analysis project Ga0224501, IMG submission 169105) | Sediment microbial communities from San Francisco Bay, California, United States - SF_Oct11_sed_USGS_8_1 | ecosystem: Environmental > Aquatic > Marine > Sediment | place: USA... | reverse complement strand
GGGAGATTGAGCCATTTTCTGCCACGCTGGCTCAGGACGGGTTGGCAGAGTGCGATCAGCCAGGGAAAAATCCCTTGAAATACTCCGCCATGGCTGGGAGTTGAACCCGGGCCACGGGGAGGACAGATAGTGAGCTATCCCACTGAGCTATCATGACAGTTACTAGCTGATGTTAAACTGTGTACTCCAGGTGGTTAAAGCGTGCATTCAACTGTTTTTGGTGACTATTTATCTGCTGAAACCCAGTTTAAAATGATTAGCCGTTCTGCGCGACTGTTGATCGGTGTTCAAAAACACCTGTCGCAAGATTGACTGATTAGCTGACCTGAATGCAATCATTCAGGACCAGGCATGTATGACTTCTGGGAAGCTGGCAAGCCTTGACAGGTTGTGAGATCAAACGCTTAAAAGACCAGATTAACTGTTGCAGCTGGTGGAAATTGATTGGAAATGACCATTTAAAACCAGTCATTTTTTTCCAGTTTAACTCTGACAGCGTAGATCGACCCACATAGTAAGCAACCCACTCCTCATACATCAAACCTATAATATTGTGTCAACTTTTTAATCTCAAAACAAACCCACCCCATGCTGCATGACCAACAACCTATAGATTATGTACGCACTTATTTAACCTCACCTCAGCGGTGCCTTAAGATTGTTTGCCCATATGCATAAGAGATATTGGTCTATCATGACTGGCCATGTGTGATGCGTTGCCATGGTGCATAAAATACATATATGTAAGTCTATAGATCAAAGACATTGGCTTAGGTTTAAACTCTGCTGGCTAACATATCAATATTAAATAGTGAGACTGACCGGAATGGTCTACTACTAACTTCTTTACTAATTCTATTATTTTTGTAAGTCTGGTAAGTTTAGAATCACCTGGCTAAATTAGGTCAGCTTAGGTGCTCGACCATGACATACAAGCAACGTTTTTTTATTTAATTATATGAACTATTTTTACAGGACTTGAATGTTTTGGTTGCCCCCAGTCTTTGTTTCGCTCTCTTTTCTTTCTGTACAAATCCTTTTGGATCCACTCATGAATGTGGGTTAAATTATTAAGTTATACTAAAATAAACCTCTCAATTGAACGAACACACTAATTATGCTCCCCGAGTTAAAACGCATTAATCAAATAGCCGTTTAAATTAATAAAAAATTGTTTTAAACTTGAATAAAAATACCAATTTTTAGTGCCCATTCATCAGTTTTGTCCTTGTCGTTGTCGAGGTTCTATAAACTATAAATTTAGACAAACAAATAGAAGTTTCATAGCCGGAATCCATCCAGGAAATCCTCAGGACATACTCAGGGAAGTGTCACAGGATACCCAGGATGGAACCTCTATGATACTGAAATCTATAATTTGCTGACATACATCACATGGTACACACGCTTGCACACTCTACGTGGTACACATGCTCGCACACTCTAGGTGGTACACACGCTCGCACACTCTACGTGGTACGCAGCTCAAGAAGTGCGTGGTTGATCTATTTATACATATAACATCATAAGATGGATATTTCGGACTGCACCTTGATCACGAAAATGAGAGACTGGTGAAGACCCTTATGATGTATGACTAACGACTAACGACTAACGACTAACGACATAAATGCACAAGGTTGTACAAGGTTCTCGCGGCGAGCCAAACAAGCTGTCAGTCGTTCAATGGCGTAATTTTTCTCGAAAGCCTGGGACTTCAAAATAGGCAATGCATTGTCTAGCCCCTATGCATGGGAATTACGAGCAGGTGCCTTTGTATATAAGCTGATAATATATAGACTGTAAATACATAATGGTCAGCGCAGAAACTGCTTCATCACCGGCACCACGCAGACACTGGAAAGGTTTCAATCTAATCTGTGATTCGCTATACATATGGGGTGAAGTGATGACTCAGTGGACAGTAGGCCTATTCTCGAATCGTTCAATGGTCATCGTCCTAATCAAACACTAAGAATTTCACTGATCTTATCACAAAACCGGGGTGAAAAATAATACTATGTCCGACTTGAAATTTTACTGCTGACTTATGAAAAGTTACATAACTCATTGGAAGTTTAATGGTTAATTCACTTGGCCCAATGCGGTCTAGAAATACCGATTGTCCCAGCCTAATTATTAAATTCGTAGTCCTGGTTTCGAGAATAGGCCTAATGTCCTAAGCCTTGGAATAGGTTTCAACTCGAGTCTTTCACACCAACCTCATCAGTATTAATTGGATGGCAATTCCCGCCCAGAGTTACCTTCTCTATGGTACACGTGCGCAGATGCAAGGGCAAAGTTTCCTAATGATACGCCCTATGAAATGTAGACTTTTGACTCAGCGTTTCCCGGCCCTGTGTGTTTGTTAGGGGGCTCCTCACATATTGCACCCACTGCATAGATAAGATGGTCACTCTATGGGTGAGATTTAACATCAAGATCCAAATCTGACTAAGGCGCCCAAATTAGGTAATAAAACAGGAATCACTGATTTGATGCCTATTGTACTATACACAGTCTTACCCAAACATTGAACTACGGGCTCCCAGTGTCATGTATGAAACATTAGGGACGGTGTACCTAACCGCCGTGTGGTTTTGTAGAGCTCCATGATGGCTGTCATGATAGACCTGAGTCCAACAAACATGGAGAAAATAACCGAGAGGCTGATGGAGTTTATGAGAACTCCGCTTCCTACTCAACTGACTGCTACCAACCGATTGAGATGTGCTACACTAGTTACAAGGTAAATCATTCATTTTGTGCTTCGGACATCGTTCAGGGCATATAGCGGTATAGCTCAGTGGTAGAGCGCTGGACTAATGACCGTGAGAGCCCGATTTTTTTTACTCCGGCACTTGGCCATCTTATTTAATGGACCTCGTAAGCCTGAGGCTTGTTGAAGCATTAGAAGCTAGGATAAATGTGAGGAGCTCGTGCTCATTTTAGGACACGCCTTTTTAAACTGCTCGGGCACCTGGCCATCCAGACCTCAGACCTCATAAGCCTGAAGCTTGTTGAACCAGTAGGAGCTAGGATAAAGGCGAGGAACTTATACTAACAATGGAGACCCACCATGGCCTGGGTGTGTACCTACGTTCTCACGGATGCAACCCTAGTGGGTTTAACGATTGAGCTGTGTAACTCCTTTAGCGAGTTCCAGTTGTGAGTGTGAGCTCTCAGACCTATAGCATATAGCTCAAAAAAGCACGCGAGCCTCATTATGAGATGGGGTATCGATACTGACAAATATTTTGGCTGGATTTCTGGATAATCACGACACAGTGGGTCAGCTCTATGGTAGAACACTGGGCTTGTAACCTTGATCGAGAACCCTGACTTAAATCCAGGTCATGGCGGGCCCCCTATTATGAGTATGAGCCTCCTCGCCTTTATCATAGTTCCTATCGCTCCAACAAGCCTCAGGCTTAGGAGGTCCATTAAATAGAAGAGTCAGGTGCCTGAGTAGTATTTTTTAAAGCAGCACCATCAAAAACCTAGTTGACTATTGCTACATATTTCATACGATCACCAGAAGTATGATTTGTATGCATAGGTTGACTAGAATAGGGGTATAACTCTTTGAGTAATACTCTCATCGGCAATCAACCATAATCCCTTTGTCGACCGAAATAGCATGTATGGACTGTCTCGAATAGCAGTCAACGAGGTATTGAATATTTCACAAGACTTACCAAATATCCGGTGTGTGTCAAAAGCTTACTGGATGTTACAAACAGACTGCTGTGAAATTTCGGAGTGACTGAATTACATATGCGGAAATCATAAAACAAAGGGGATAATATGAGCTAGAAATTATTTGTTTCGATTGAGGTTTGATTCGCGTGGAGCCGAGCATTTCCATTGGCAGCATATTCGTCAAGGGACTTATTAAAATAACTGACTGGTCACTGGTCAAAAGGCTTACTGGATGCTAGTGTAGTTACAAACATACTGCTGTGAAGTCTCAGTGCAACTGAATAATAACTGTAAATATCGGATGGGACCCCGTTTCAACCAAGGATCCAACCATATGGAGTCAAATGTCACATATTTCTAGAGGAACTTTGTCAACCAACTCCCTGTGTAAACAGTGGGCATTAGCGAGAGCTCAATAGCCTTACGACATTTCCTTTTCATTTCCAGTCATCAAGACAGGAAGGCTGACATGTTAAACAGAGTAGAACAGGCTCGACTGAGTAAGCAAATTAAACACTTGGATATCGCGTTGAGAGTCCATGAACAGCTCAGTCATTCCTGTACGACCAGGTACAAACAGCGCCAAGAGAGACTAGAGAAAAGCAAGGAGGTAGCTAAGAGGGAAAGTAAACGTAGGGAGCACAGTGACGAGGTGAGTTAACAACCCATAGTAAAACAAAGGAAAAGGCAGCTAAATGTAATAGCCAAGTAAGGCATATGCAGTACTTACCCATGTAAGTTCTGTGTAAGGTTAATGGGTTTGTACTTACCATTCTTCTTATCTCTATGACAGAACAGCTGTCAGCAGTAGCGCAGAAGTTGGCCTACTGAGTCTTTGGCTTAGCGTTTCCTAGGGTGCGTCGTTAGGGGACTTTCTGCTTGCACCCACATGCCCCATAAAGAAGGTACTAACTCTATGAGAGGGCCTCTTTTTCTACATCGGGATCCAAAACCAATGGGGGTGTCGCGAAAGACAAAGTTTTTGACATAACTGGGAATCAAACCCAAGACCCCGGGTTCAAAACCCAGCTATGCTATCCCTCAGGCCATTGCTTCACCCCAACTTACCATTGATATATTTTAGAGCAAATTAGAGGAAAACATGTTCTCGTGAAAGCTGTTTTTTATTTTAAGGAAGATTTTTGGTTGTTTATATTGTAACATTATAAACATTATAAGGATAGATTTTTCACTATAGTCTGGGTTTTTCGTGCATGACTGTTCTAGTCTAACGTTTCATACAATAAAATTAAATTAAATTGTAGTGAACTAAAGTGACTCTGGTGATCAGTTTACCTAGATATACAACACCGGTTGCAGTATTAATGCTGAAACCTAGCTCCCAAACATTTCCAGACCTGAATTATTCCTTTGATCTGCTAGTTTGATTATATTAATTATTTTATTTTAATAGATAAGGAGATTAGCGGAATCTTACTATGGAGTAGAGAGAAGGAAAGCTGATCAGCAGTTGCTGAAGGAAGGTGATGGTATAGATTTCTTTGATGAGTTGACTACTTCCAAGTTAAATCAGCTCCTGCAGACTACACTACCAGCTCATCTCATCAACAAGATGCTAGGTAAATATTATGGAAATCTAACACTCAATTAGGGTGACCAATATCAGACAGCCTTTTATAAAATCCAGGCTTATATTAGTGAATGTTTAAGACTCGGAGCTTAAAACCTAAAGATCCTCGTTCTCCTTACTCCATCACCTTCATCGGATTGAGGCTGCCAAAATAAAGGTTACCCATAGATTAACCTTTGTTTACTAGGGCCCTCTAGACCTGAGGCTCATTATAAAATAGTAGGAATTTATCCATTTGTGAGGAGCCATACTCACAAAGGGAGTTGAGAATGACCGGGAGGCAACCGATCTAACCCTGAGCTATCCCACTATATCCCATAGTGCTCTAGTCACTGAGCTATCCCAATACCCCATATAGTGCTCTAGACACTGAGCTATCCCACTATCGCGTAGTGCTCTAGCCACTGAGCTATCCCATTATCCCATAATGCCCTACCCACTGAGCTATCCTCACTTTCCCATAGTGCTCTAGTCACTGAGCTATCCCGTTATCCCATAATGCCCTACCCACTGAGCTATCCCCACTATCCCATAGTGCTCTACTGCCACTGAGCTATTACACCTTTATTGGTCTATAGCATCGAGATTTCCCACCATCACGTTTAATCACCCGATATCCCTCTCCTATATCTGCATCACTGATACTTATACAGGCCAGGAGAGAGATCGGAAGATGAGAATGCCAACAAAGAAGTTGGACTATAAACCAAAGACACTGTATGAGCTGATACAGATGCTTCTCGCACAGGGGAGGATAAAATCAGCTAGTATTAAACCTCAGATTACTCCACCCACTCAAGCAGATAACCACAGATATCTACCAAAGAGAGAACCAGTTAAGAAAACAAAGGTACTGCATACTGACTGAATTCCCACTCGCATCTAGAGGGCGACTTCCTTTTTTGGGGACATGTCCGTTAGATCGCATCTTTTACCCCAGGATTTGATGCGATTGCTGTTTAGTAAGTCATATCATTTTGTCTAAATATATTCAGGCAGCGAATAAAGCGAATTCGGGTGCCTGGAAGCAAGGCTACTTTAATCTTTTTTTCTCATTATCTTAGCAGCTAGGCCCCGAGTTTAACCGACAAACAAATATTTCAATTGGCTGATTGTTGCGGCTCGAAAAAATTCACTAATCAGAAACATTATTGTTAACATGTAGGCCATTCATGCATAGCAAAGTGTTATGTTTATCGTTGTCTTCTCCCCAGTTTCGAAAATAGATCTAATATTATATTTGGTCGATGCATTTTATACATGGACATCTCTTTTGTAGATTCTGTGGCAAAGGGCTCTAACAGCCGTTATTCAGAAAAACAGACAAACTCAGGAGGAAAATCAACAAAAACAAGATGCGGGGCGGGCTCAAACCTGTCCATACAGACAGAAAAACATCCTCCCGTCATCCCGTGTCGATACAGCCCCGGAAAGCAACCAAGAAAGAACGTGGAAATCCGTGTCTAACTCGATACTAAACAAAACTAGTACTCTAAATATATTAGTACAAGGGGCGGGACAGGACAGAGTGGATATGCTACTCAAACGAGAAAAAGAGATTCAGTTTAGAACCAGGATTAAAATGGCGAGTTACATCAAGAGACTAGACACTGCTCCTAAAATAGAAGAAATGATACGAGCAAAGAGTGTGTTCTGAAATTATTTATTAAATTACTGAATTTATTAATCATAAGTAAGTAAAAAGTAGAATTAAAATAATTGGCTGCCGGTCACAGTGCGACAAGGACCGCAACAAATGAAGTTGCTGCCTGAGCAGGCTTGGTATGGCGGAAGCTGGCCATGCCCAGGGTCAGCTCCACTCTACCGGAACACCTGCTGATTCAGGGAACAACGGATGGTCCTGGGAGGTTGGCGTTATTCTAAATACATAAAATACTACAGTATTAAACATCTTACTTGGAGGCTGAAAAATCTACCAAGGAGAGAAGCTTAGTATAATCTGAGTACCCAGTTTCGCAGGGCAAGGATGGACACGCTAACAATTTTTTCCATTTTTTGTAGCGATAAGAGGGAATGTCTTTTCCCCGACCAGTTCGAGAATATTGGCTTAATTGGTGGATGGTCATTGTTTTAAACGAACCTTAGCATTATTTGTTCATTGCGCATCTCTCCATCAGATAGTCTGAATACTCTTAACTAGTATTATTTTTCTAGTGATGAAGGCATATATAATGTATATACTATGGCACAAAATGTCATGTACTCCAGTGCAGTTAGAGCTATAACCTTCAAGCTTGGTTTATCTGATATTCAGGCATATTCAAGCAGCTTAGTATGTGATGTATATTTTCCTATTAACTATAAAATAACTGTAAAATTTAAATAAACTAAGATACGTTCCAATTGGTGTTCTCTGGTCATTTTACTCAGGCAGTTGGCCATCCTATTTCACAGATCTCCTAAGCCTGAGGCTTGGTGGAGCGGTAGGAGGTAGGACCTCCTAAGCCTGAGGCTTGTGGGAGCAGTTCGAGCTAGGATAAATGCGAGGAGCTCATACTCACAACAGCAGTCCGACTGGAACTCACCCCCACGCAAGTTCTCATGGTTGCGAGCAAGCCCAGCACTGAGCTATCCCTCTATCTCAATGTTATGCTACTTTCATTGGGACATAGCGGGTTGCCAGTGCTGGTTTCAGTACATTATGATGCGTAATCACTAACATTGCCATCTATATAGGAAGTTGTCGCAGTCGCCTTGGCAACATGACCTTGTTTTAGCACCTAATAGTCGGGTTAAAGAACAACAAATATCACACACTGTACATGTATGAACAGTGATAGGTAAATTTGAAAAGCCAATTTTAAATTGCATAATATAGTAAGACTACTGTTTACCGGTTATGTGAATAGTGCCACCACGCGGATTCCCTATGCAAAGTTCTGTAAAGATGATCCCATAGCCAATGGCCTGTGGGGAAGTGATTCTAAAGGTGCTTTTTCACTCCATTCCCCATTCCCTGCTTGGTGAACAGAGAGCTTTTTCAACAACTCTCACGTACAAGCTGGCTTGAACAAGGGACTGTCAGCACTATTGAAGTAGTGGTGAGCATGGCCATTTGAAACCAGTATAACACAACACATATGACACTATAACAAGTAATTTTAGTAGTTGATTTTATATGTATGATCGGGTCGCCTGCATGATTCGTATTACATGCTATTATAGGTATCGACAGCCAGTACGTCATGCAATTCTGTTCACTTGTTGGCATATGCGGGTCTCAAACGACCGAATTTCCAGCTTGAGTTTTTGGCAGGAGTGTACTCGGTCATACCTTAACATCATTATTCATTTGTGGCAAGAACCCCTGACAAAACTAGGTTCAATGAGCTGTTGGTCTGGCTGAAAGCTCGGCGTTAGAAACCGACAACGGTTCGGTAATCATCTTGGGTAAAACATTTGTATCTACTTACCAAATATCAACATTTATATATCATCTTCAATTAGCACCTTGTTACTATAGAACAAAAGTAGGTATTGGTTTAAAAGGTTAATGAAAACAAAAAATATGAATCGAACTGATACAGTCATCATGAGGCGTCATTACATCGCATAAATCTTAGTCTTGATTGCACAATGGAGTGGGAACGTGTGACTGACAAACAATTGCATAAGTCCAAATATAACGATTCCAGTATAGACCTATTTTCAAAGCCTCGTCGATAGCTATTATCGCAATAATTTTCCTGACTTTGATTTCAAAGCGGGACGGTAGACTGCAAGAGATTTCATCTAAAACTTGGGAGTTTACAGCTGACTCGTGAACACTTCAATTATTATCGAAGGTTTCAAGGACCACAGTGATCACAAGGATGACATAGGGTAATGATGTGTTCTCTAGGTCAATCTTCGTACCATTATCAAAATGGCGTCTAGTTTTCAAGGCTTGGAAAGTAGGCTTACCATGAATAGTGGAATGATGAACAGTATGGAAGTAAGTATACGGAGATCAAAACAGTTACATGAATCATAGCCATTGTAGGAGTTTAGAATACATGCATTGGTGAAGCCTCAATAACGCCTAATGTTGTCGTACTCTAAGGACATGTCTTTTCACTGGATTAAGTGTCTGATTGAGAGGAGAAACGGTCTCATAGAGATAGGGTGCATCGGGATACCTAGCAGCTAGGATAATAAAATATTTAGGCCTCAGCCCGTTGAATATTAACAAATGATCAGCATCTGGTCGTTTTTTATTATCTAACGCTGAGTCAAGGTTTAAATAGTCTTGAATATTTTGTTATCCTAGCTGCTAGGTATCCGAACAGGCCCTGGATCTTGAAAACGCCATTCTCGATTTACATTTTAACCGCGGACTTATAAAATGTTGCAAAATGCACTATTAATAAGCACTTGGGGACTAGGCTTGATTGGTTTCTAGTCCCGGCCCCCCTTAATAACTTCAGTCCAATGATATACATTTCTAAGTCGGCCTAAATTTTGTGCGCGTATCATTATTTATGATACATGTAATGTCAAACTAGTGACTTTCCTGTGTCAAAACGCGCGCCAATCTTATGCATGTACGATTATTTGTGATACATGTAACGTTTGAATATAACTGGATTAGTTGGTGATCCCTCACTCGGAGCTTCCGGACTGGACGGGCGGACAGTCGGCATTAGTGGACTAGTGGACGGTGGGGTTTGGGTTCGGGTCGGACTCAGAGTAGGCATAGTCCATTCACTCATCATCTGCTGGTGCTTTAGACGTCTTCTTTCCTCCTCTAATTCGGGGAAGGCTTTATCCAGGAATCGTGACATCAGCATCTAAAGTATAAAAAAGTTAATATTCGTTATTAGTCTGTCATGATAGCTCAGTGGGATAGCTCACTGTCTGTCCTCCCCGTGGCCCGGGTTCAATTCCCAGCCACGGCGAAGCATTTCAAGGGATTTTTCCCTGGCTGATCACACTCTGCCAACCCGTCCTGAGCCAGCGTGGCAGAAAATGGCTCAATCTCCCCTCAATGACACCACACAACCTGTGGACAGCGAGGAGGAAGGCCGAAGTCCAACCACGGACAGACAATGGCTGATAGAAAGAAAGAAAAAAATTAGTCTGTATCAAGTCAGGGATGCTGTAGTGAAGAGATGGCTTAGTGGAAAGCAAAAACTAGACTGTGGGGCCCTTGGGTCGATTCCCAGTTTGGGCATTTTTAGACTAGATTGTTAATAGTTGGTTGCGACAATAATTAACGTCGAAGTTTCAAGAAAAAGCCCAACACTTTCACCCTTTGTTGTCTTATTGCATGGATGTTCATGGTAGTTAAGAGTCCTTGGTCGTTAGTTTAGCCCGGGGTCAGAGATTCGGCTGTCATGATACGCGGCCATTTTTTATTTTAGTTTGAAAGTTTTATATGGATAACATAAATAAAACCATAGGCTGTTCGTACCTTAAAGGTCCTTGGAAATTAGAGATATCTTATTTAGTCAAACAAGAGCTGGTGTCAGAAACAGAGTTCAGTAGACAAGGGTAACACAAAAATACTGGCAAGCATTTGAGTGAAGTGGTTTTCAAATTGCATAAACCGCCCGACTTAAAAAAATTTAAGTTAATATGAAGAAGGTGTGAAGTTGCTTACTCACATAAAAGCAGTGCTTGTTTAACCTCTGGTCCTGAAGAAAATCAAATACTTTAAGTACACCTAATCTGGCATTCTTCTCACCGAATAGTCTCAATATCATTTCTGCAATAAACAAAAATCCGGATTAGAAAACTCCTTGAGGGAGTCAAATTACGTTTCCACAACCCTCATAGAGCGTAGATATCAACCTTATCCGTTATAGGGCTATAGTTATAGGGCTATAGCTATAGGGCTATAGCTATAGGGCTATAGCTATAGGGCTATAGTTATAGGGCTATAGTTATAGGGCTATAGCTATAGGGCTATAGTTATAGGGCTATAGCTATAGGGCTATAGTTATAGGGCTATGGTTATAGGGCTATGTTTATAGGGCTATAGTTATAGGGCTATGGTTACAGCTACTTATGGCTACAGCTCGATTGCTCAAAACCAAAAAATTCTCAGTTCAAGCACGCACTGTGAGAATGAACTACTCACATAATTTCCAGCTCATACCACTCCAACAAACCTCAAGGTACAAAAGTCGGTTAGATATGATGGGCAATTAAGTGCCAAGAGGAAAAATCCTAAAAACCTGATGGTTGACACCAGCTAGTTACTAGACAACTAATCGCGTGGGGTGTCTCAACATGGGCCCGTCACCCAGTGTACTGCAATATAGGTATGATCAGTCAGTCACAAGCAGAGATGTATTTAGGCCCTACAGTCGCCTTAAACATTCGGATTTTGATCTGATTTGATCATTTTATTTTACATGGATGGCCGAAATAAGAGCAGAAGTCTTTTTTTAACTTAGAGTTCATGAGGAAAAGAATGCATGAATCAAAGACATTAGTCCATCCGGTCACCATAAACATGGTGATTGAGGCCAGTCACCTGGAGTGTGTGTCGCTGAGGCCAGTCATCTAGAGCATTGCATTTAGGTGACTTTTGTTACCTGGAGTGTTGCGGTATAGAGCGGCTTTCGCTTGCTTTTTCGTTTCTTGTTTTTGCTCCTCCGTGCGAGGGGGCGTGGCAGGGGCGGGGTCACCACCGGGCCACCAGAGATCACGGTAAAACTTGAGATAGTAAACAAGCATTGATTCGGATGTCATCCAATGCACCGTCTCCCTGATCTGTCTGCAATGGATATCAATCCTTTCGGTGAACAGACATGCCGTGAGAATGATCGCTCCACATAATTCCTTCCCCCTACCCCGACAAGTCTCCGGTGTAGGAGACTTGTTAGATGGAATTGTGTCCTATTATATGCCTTAAAAGTTCTCTTAAATTTATTATCCTTGCTCTAGCATTGATATGAATATATGTATCAGCAATCCCAAATCACAAAGTCAAGAAAACTGATTCACTACTAGGCCATTAAAAAACATGGACTGCAGAGGAGTTGCTACGATGATATTACAAGTTGTCTCATGTCATTGGCAAACAATTACGCGATAACCTGACAACACAGGGGGGAACTTCTGATGCTCTACCCACCGAGGTATTCCGCCATCCAATAGTGCTTCAGTCACTGAGCTATTCCACTATCCTATACTGTACTAGCACTGAGCTATTCCACAATCCCATACTGCTCTAGCCACAGAGCTATCCCACTATCCCATACTGCTCTTCCCACTGAACTATCCCATAATCCCATACTGCTCTACCCACTGAGCTGTTCCACTATCCCATAATGCTCTACCCACTGAGCTATCCCACTATCACGTAGTACTCTAGCCACTGAGCTATCCCACTATCCCGTAGTACTCTACCCACTGAGCTATCCCACTATCCCGTAGTACTCTAGCCACTGAGCTATCCCGCTATCCCATACTGC
>Ga0224501_10003285_pt1 | contig 12722 bp, 12 predicted proteins | sample SF_Oct11_sed_USG_4_FD_169105 | JGI IMG/M metagenome (GOLD analysis project Ga0224501, IMG submission 169105) | Sediment microbial communities from San Francisco Bay, California, United States - SF_Oct11_sed_USGS_8_1 | ecosystem: Environmental > Aquatic > Marine > Sediment | place: USA... | reverse complement strand
CGGCGCCAGGATGACCGATGCTGCGGCGGCAAAGCTTTTCGAGAACGATGTGAGCGTGGTCTTGAAATGCAACTCCTTTGTCGAGAATATCCAGGACGAGCTTTGCGGCAAAAAAGGGGCGTTCACCCAGATCCACTCCGCTTTCGCCGCCTTGAAAAAAGCGGGCTACCCCTCCGACACCAAGCCTCTCGGTGTCAGCACCATCATGTGCAAGAGTAATTTTGACGAACTAGAGGAACTGTGGAAGTGGATCAGGAACCAGGGGATGACCCCCTATTTCGAAATGATCACCCCCCAGGGCAACGCCAAAATCAACGCGGATATGGAGGTGGATCCAGACAAGATCTCCAGGCTCTTTTATCGTTTGGCGGAAATCGACAAAACCTACGGTTTTGACTGGGAGCCGCAGCCCCCACTGGTCGGGGCCAAATGCCTGCGTCACCAATACTCCTGCGTGGTCAATTCCGTGGGAGACGTCACCCCCTGCGTGGGGGTCACCATTCCCGTGGGCAACGTCAAGGATCGCCCCCTGGCCGATATCATCGGCAAAAGCAAGGTGATGGACGAGCTTCGGAACTACAAGCAACATATCAAGGGCCCATGCCGGGATTGCGAAGACCTGGAGCATTGCTATGGCTGCCGGGGCGCCGCATATCAGGTTACCGGCGATTACCTGGCCTCGGATCCGCTCTGCTGGAAAAACAAGGACAATGTGGGCCAGGCTGCGCCCCTGCCCGCCGGCGCCAGGGGCCTGGTCCCCCACGCGCCCCCCATGCTGATTGTGGACAAACTGCTGACCGTCATGGATACCACCAGCGTCGAGGCCCATATCTCCGAGGATATGGCGTTTGTCCGGAAAGACGGAATCATGGACGAAGTGGCGTATCTGGAAATGATCGCCCAGGCCATGGCGGCCCACAACGGCTATAAAAACATCGGCAATCCGGAAACGGTGCGGGAAGCCTTCCTGGTGGGCGCCAGCAAGGTGAAGGTATATGGCGCCGCCATGGTGGGGGACACTTTGCGGATCGACGTATGCAAAGTCGCCGAGGTGAACGGGACATACGCCGTGGTGAACGGCCAGATATTCAAAGGTGACAAGATGCTGGCCGAAGGGGAGATCAAAGTCTGGACCAAATCGAACAAGCCCGTCACCATAGCGTAGAGAATGACCGGTCACACCGCCGCTTCCGCTGTTGCGGCAATCGTCCTGGTTCTTGGCGCCCTGGCCTTGTCCGCCTCTCATGCCATAGCCCAGGCCCCGGCTGTGTCCTCGGAAATCACCGACACTTTAAAACGCATGGAACAGAGCGTCTCCAAGCTCGAAGGGATATCCGCCGAATTCATCCAGCATAAAAAGCTTGCCGCCTTCCAGGATGTGGTGGAACTGAAGGGACGCATATATATGAAACGGCCGGACAAGCTGGCATGGCATGTGGACGAGCCTATTAGATACTCCATCCTTATCACAGGCCAGATCGTGCGGCAGTGGGACGAGGAAACGGGACAGACGAGGGAAATGGCCGTTTCCAGCAACCCGATGCTCGGCGCCGCCCTGAACCAGATGACCGCGTGGTTCACCGGCAAATACCTTTCCCTGCTGGAGGATTACGAGGTGAAGCTTCTGAAGCGATCTCCCATCCGCCTGCAGTTCATCCCCAAAAAAAGCCAGGGGATGGGAAAAGCCATAAAAAGCGTCACCATCGAGCTGCAGGAGGACGAAAAGTATCTGCGGGAGATTGTCATCGACGAAGCTGGCGGAGACAACTCCACCCTGATATTCACCAGAACGTCGCTGAAGCCGCCAGAGGACTTGCGTGTGTTCGAGGTAGACGCCCTTGTTCGATAGGTGGTTTTCCCGTCTATACGACCGCATAAGCGAAAACAGGAAAATAGCGCTGTATCTGCTCATTTTCCTGGTGGGCGCCAGCGGCGCGGGGATGATGTTCGTGAAATTCAACAGCAACATCAAGCTGATGATCCCCCACCATCCCACCATCGTGAGGAACATAGAGTTTTTCCGCAGTTCCAACATGGCCAACAAGGTGCTTATCTCCATTGGACTGAACGACCCCACCATGGATAAGGATGACCTGATAAAAGTGGTGGATAGCCTTGTTTCCTCGATGAGCCCGGAATTCTTTACAAAAATCACTTCCGGCGTGTCCGACGAGGCCATCGACGAAATGATGGAGGGGCAGATGCAGGACCTGGCCGAATCCTTTTCGCCACAGGATATGGCCACTGTCGACTCGCGAATCAGCAATGAATATGTCTCCCTGGCCCTGGCGGAGAGCTACCGAAGGATGCTGGGGCCTGGCGGAATAATCCATAGCTCCATGACCCGGGGCGACCCCCTGGGGCTGAAGCTGATAATGCTGAAAAAGCTGCAGACTCTTTCCACTTCCATCGGGCACGATGTGAAGGTGGACAAGGGGAAATTCTTCAGCCACGATTTGCAAAACATCATGATAATCGCCGACGCCGCCGTGGCGGTGACTGATATCCGTGGCTCGGAGAAACTGTATAACCACCTGAACCAGATCCTGGACGGCCTGCCGGACTATGTAACCTCCAGCGTTATCGCCGGGCATTTCCACACCTTCAGCAACGAAAATGTGATCAAGAGGGATATCCGCCTCACCGTGGCCATCGCCTCCATCGGGTTTCTTGTCCTGATATTTGTGATCATCGGCGATCATCGGGCGCTGCTCATATACATCATCCCCCTGGCGGCGGTGGTGATCGCCACAAACATTTCATATTTCATCCTCGGCGAGCTTTCCTATTCCGTCATCGGCCTGGCCGCGGTGATAGCGGGAATTTCCATCGACTATGGCATCCATGTCTTCATCGCCGCCAAAATGACCGGCGACCCGGCAAAAGGCGTCAAGCTTGTGGCCAAGCCGCTTGTTATCGGCGCCTTGACCACGGTGGGGGTGTTTTTCGCCTTCTTCTTCTCCCAGATAGATGGATACCACCAGCTGGCGGTCCTTTCCATCGTCAGCGTGCTGCTGGCTCTTTTGATTTCCATGCTGATCCTTCCCCAGTTCATCACTCCCGGCCAGGGAAAGCTGGGCCTGATAGGCCGCCAGGGGGAGGAGCCGGTGGACTATAACTTTTCCAACGGCGCCACAACTTTCATATGGTTTGGATGCACGTTAATCCTGCTCTATTTCGCCCTGGGAGTGAAACTGGAGAACAATATCCTTCGGGTGGATGGAACGGAAAAGAAAATAATCGATTCGGAAGATCGGTTCAAGGATCTGTGGGGAACCAGGAAGCGGGCCATCCTGGTGGTGCAGGAAGATGACCTGCAGACCGCTCTTGAGGTGAACGACAAAATATACGCCGAGGCGGTGGAGGCGATCGGGGCGCCCAACGTCTCCAGCCTGGCCCCGCTATGGCCTTCAAAGAAACGAAGGCTGGAAAACCTTGCTCGATGGAATGAATTCTGGCGCGGGGGCAAGGAGGAGAAACTGCGGGAGATTCTGGCGCGGGAGGGGGAAAAACACAAGTTTTCCAAATCCGCTTTCGATCCTTTCTTCCAAAGCCTCACCGCCTCTTATGATCGGCTGGAAGTGGCGGCCAAAGAGAATGATGAATCGATAAAGGAAATCTACGGAAGGTTTGTCAGCAAGATGGAGGGAGGCGGCTATCAGGTGTTGACCTTCGCTCCCGACCTGGAAATACATGTGGGCCCCCTGGATGAAATCAGCCAGCGACACCCCTCCAGCTTCCTGGTTTCCGGCGCCATAATGGAAAAGCTGTTCTCCGGGGCGTTCCTGGCCGATGTGAGCGTTTTGACCAAGGTGGCTGTTTTCCTGGTGGTGGCGCTCACCTTCTTGTTCATGGGCAATATGAAGGAAACACTGGTGGCCCTGGCCCCGGTGGCCACCAGCGCCATATGGATCCTGGGAACCCTCACCATGTTCGGACATTCGATGAATGTGGCCAACATGGTGGCCTACATCGTGGTGATGGGCCTTTGTGTGGACTACGGCATTTTCATGACATACAAAAGCCGGTCCGGCCAGAAAACGGGGACTGTGCTGGCGGTCACTTTTTCCGCCATTTCCACCTTGCTGGGGGCGGGCGTGCTGGTTTTCGCCAGCCATCCTGCGCTCTTTTCCACGGGATCCACCATGCTTATAGGCGTTGGGGCGGGCCACCTCTCCTCCATTTTCGCCGTCCCCTATCTGTATGATCTGTTGATGGGCAAGACCGGCCACCGGGAAATGGCGCCATGAAGACCACCCCGCTGCTGGCCATTGCCCTGGCGCTGGTGGCCGTGGGCTGCCAAAGCTCCCCTTTCGTCGCGCCAGAACTATCCCCCATGGACATCTCGGTGGATCCACACCGGATGGTGGAAAACTTTCGTGGCAAACTGCCGGACCGGTTCAGCCAGATGAACAGCATGGTTATCGAACCCGGTTTTTTCCAGCGGATTTCAACCATAGGCCTGATAAAAGCCGATATAATCAGGGAGGAATTCACGATTGTCGGTTTAAATCCCATGGGGTTGAAAATATTCGAGATATCCGCAAACAAAAATGGGGTGACCAAAAAATACGCCGTGGAGCAACTGGCCGCCAGGGGTGATTTTGCCCAGGCGATTGTGGAGGATATGAGAAGAATCTATTTCCATACCACCCCCTCCCCGGACGCGCGTGTTATAAAGGAAAAATACAGGATTATTTTCGACGAGGAAGACAAAGGAAAGACTCGTTTTATCTTCGCAGGAACAGAAGGGTATCTGGTGGAGAAAAAGCGCTACAATAAGACTGGTTCTCTTCTTTGGCGCGTGACTTATCATGAGCGTTTTTGGGAGAATGGAAAACTTTACACGGGCGGAATCGTTCTGGACAACATCAAATCGGGATACCGGCTTGTGATTCGCAATAAAAAGGTTAACGTTTATGAGTAGAATGAAAAGAGAAATCATCGGCAGCATGAGCGACCTTGCTCGAAATGGCGATGACAATCTTTGCGCCCATTTCCGGTTCAGCGAAAACTACATAGGGTTCCAGGGGCATTTTCCCGACCACAAAGTCCTTCCAGGCATCAGCCAGATCCACTGCGTCCAAGTGATGCTGGAGGAATGGAGAAAGGAGCCTATGCACCTCAAGGAGGTCGTCCGGGCCAAATACTTCCAGCCGGTCCATCCGGGTGAAGAGATAGAGTGCAAGATAAAGGACGAGAAGATCACCGGTGATGAATGCGTTGTCAAGGCGCATATCACCAGGGAATCGGAGACTATCGCCCAATTCTCCCTTATATTCTCCTTCGGTCTCCAGGCCGCAGCTTCATGACACGCCATGGCGAGGAGAAAAAACAAGACATATTTCAAAACCGAAGCTGACGCGCCGGCGCCGATCACCGTATCGGTGAAAAGCCGGGTCCGGTTCAGCGATGTGGATCCCATGGGGGTCGCCTGGCACGGGAGATACCCCCTCTATTTCGAAGAGGGTTTTGCGGCGCTGGGGAGGCTGTGCGGGCTATCCTACACCGATTTTTTTCACGCCAAACTTATGGCGCCCATTGTCGAGCTGCATATCGATTATTTCGAATCGCTGTATCTGGACGAGGAGTTCACCATCCAGGCTTCCCTGGTGTGGCATGAGGGGGCCCGCATCAACATCGAATACAGGCTGATAAAGGCCAACGGCGCCCTGGCCTGCAGCGGATATACGGTGGAGCTGCTGGTGGAGCGAAATGGCGAGCCATGCATGGCCTCCCCCCCGTTGCTAAACGAGTGCAGGAGGAGATGGAAAAACGGGGAGTTTCATTGAGCCGGACAAAAGCGTATATAGTATCCGCCGATATCATCACCCCTTATGGCCATGGAGTGGAGAGATGCTGGAGTGGCCTTCTCTCCGGAAAACATGCGCTCAAAAAGGTGGAGAGGTTCGACACCCGGCCCTTTGTATCCGATCAGGCCGGATTGATCGACGGAATCGAATACGGCAAGGAAGACTCCCTGGTCATCCAGGCTTTGAAGCGCCTTTTTGAAAAGCCGGGCCATGGCATCCCCCGCGACGCCAGACTGATCGTGGCCAGCACCAAAGGGGAGATCGACCTGCTGGAGCGGGCGGTGGCCCAGGGGAGTGACGAATTCAACCAGTGCACGGTGGCCTCCCTGCTTCCCAAGGCGCAAAAGCTTGTGGGTGTTTCTGACAGCGGATATGTGATCTCCGCCGCCTGCGCCTCCGCCAGCGCCGCGCTGGCCAGGGCCGCCTCCACGGTCACCAGCGGCGCCGCCGATTGCGTGGTGGTGGTGGCCTGCGACAGTGTTTCGGAGTTCGTCTATTCCGGCTTTTCATCCCTGATGGCGCTGGACAGGACATTGGCCAAACCTTTCGACAAAAACCGCAAAGGGCTCACCCTGGGGGAAGCGGCCGGTTATGCGCTGGTGATGAGCGACGCCAGAGCCAGAAAGGAAGGGCGCCCGATCATGGGGGAAATCGCAGGCTGGGGCCTCACCGCCGACGCAAACCATATCACAGGCCCGTCCCGGGATGGCAAACCCCTGGCCCTGGCCATACGAAAGGCGATGGAGATGGGAGGCGATGGAACAACCATCGGCTCCATCTGCGCCCATGGCACCGGCACCGCTTTCAACGACTCCATGGAGATCAAGGCGTTCACACGGGCGCTGGGGCAGAGGACAAGCCCTGTCTATTCACTCAAGGGGGCCATGGGCCACTCCATGGGCGCCGCCGGGCTGGTGGAGGCGCTGGTGGCCCTCAAATCCCTGGAGCATGGGGCCACCCCACCCAACATCAATCTTGACACGGTGGATGATGAGGCCAAAGGATGGGCCTTCCCGGAGCAGCGCCCTTTCGGGGGGGCCACCTCCGTTCTCTCCACCAACTCCGGCTTCGGAGGGGTGAACGCCGCCCTTCTTCTTTCGCAGGTTACATAAAGCCATGGCGGATCTTTATGGAGCTGGATGGATCGACAACCGGTCCTATGGCTGCGCCAGAACCGGGTCCGGCGCAACCCACCAGGTGGGGGATTGCGGATTCTCCCCCCGGATAAAGGAAATTCTCCCGGATCCGTTCCCCAACTTCGGTCGGCTGGACGCCGCCTCCAAGGCCACCTGCTATTCGGTGGCTCTGGCGCTGGAGGACGCCGGGCTTGCGCACCCCCTGGCGTGCGGGGAGGGCGTGGGAATCATCGGCGCCAGCCAGGCAGGTTGCGCCCGTTCCGATGTGAGGTATTACAAGGACTATATCGACAGCGGCCGCGCCTCCGGGTTGAGCAACTTCTTCATATACACCCTCCCCTCCTCCCCGGTCAGCGAGGCTTCCATACATTTCGGCCTGCAGGGCCCCCTGCTATATACCGGCGGGACGGAAAATATATTCGCTGGCTGTGCGGCGCTGGCGATGGAGCTGATAGAAAATCAAGAAGCCTCAGTGATGCTGGCGGGCGAATCTGGCCCGGAGGGGGCGTTGTTCATGGTGCTGGCGGCCAGGTCCTCCATGGAACAGGCTCCCTGGCGCAGCGGAGCGGAGACCATGGCCGTCCTCCGCCAGGGAGGTAGTTTTCCCCATATCGCCAGGAAGCTTGCCGACATCGGAAACAAAATCGTTCCGTAAAGCCGACCTGGGAGGGGGGCTATAGGGCCTGCCCGATTTAATATTTGCAGGAACCTGCTTTTTATCCCATAATTTATCCTCAAATCTGATAGAGCGCGCAATAGTGAACGGTTCATAAGCGCCCGAATCGATCATCTAATATCCCAGGAAAGACGCTATACTTCAGTTACGCGCATATGACGTATAATTGCACAGGGGCGTTGGTTGGGTCTTTGGAACAGATAAGGAATATTATGCCGGAAAACAGCGATCGGGAATTGGCCGAGATCAGGAGGAAGATCAAGGAGATTCTGGTGGAGGGCCTCTCCCTTGAGCACTGGACCCCAGAGGAAATCAAGGACGACGAGATCCTGTTTGGCCAGGGGCTTGACCTGGACTCTTTGGACGCGGCGGAGATCGCGGTGCTGATCCAGCGGAATTTCAATTTCATAGTGGGCGACCCGGAACAGACAAGGGAAGCCTTCTACTCCATCTCCACTTTGGCGGAATACATATACCAGAACACACAAGGGCAAGACTGACCGTAGTTCGGTCCGCACCTGTGGGCCCTGGCATGATAAGGCTGGCGTTATGAAATATGAACCGGTGGTTATCTCCGGCATGGGAGTGATCTCGGCCACAGGGGGCGATCTGGCCGAATCCCTGTCCTCACTGGAAAAGGGCCAGCGCAATTTCCTCCCCAAAGCCACTCTCTTCCCCACTTCCCTTGATTTCCCGGTTTTCCAGGCCTCCTCTTTGCCGGACAGATACCACCTGGAAGGGCGGAGGTCCATCAGCCTGGCGTTGTGCGCCGTGGACGAGGCCCTGGCGGAGGCCGGGCTTGCCAATGGTCTGGATGGCGCCAGGGTGGGTGTCTGCCTGGGCACCACGGTTTCCAGCCAGCTAAACGATCAGAAGTTCTATTTCACCCTGAGGCAGGAAGGCGCCGCCCCGCTGGAGCCGGTGGACCGTTATGTGAAAATGGAGCTGTCCAGCTACATAAAAGAAAAGATCGGCGCCCGGGGCCCGGCCTTGACCGTGGTGAACGCATGTTCTTCCGGATCGGACGCCCTGGGCGTGGCGCTTTCCTGGTTGCGTCATGGAGTCTGCGATATCGTTGTGGCCGGGGGCGCGGACGAGCTTAGCCATATCCCTTTGTGCGGATTCGTTTCCCTGGGGATAGTCAGCCCCTCCCCTTGCGCCCCCTTCGATAAAAACCGCAAAGGGCTTAACCTTGGCGAAGGCGCCGGTGTGCTGGTTCTGGAGAGCCAATCCTCCGCGAAGAAGCGGGGTGCGCCCTCCCGGCTCCGGCTGCTCGGTTATGGCTCCTGCGCCGACGCATACCACCTCACCGCCCCGCGGCCCGACGGCGCGGGCCTGATAACGGCGATCCACCGGGCCATGATGGAAGCGGGAATATCGCCGGAGCAGATAGGATTCATCAACGCCCACGGCACCGCCACCCCGGACAACGACAAGGTGGAGGGAAAAGTGTTTCAACAGCTGTTCGGCGAGAAGATACTGACGCACTCCACCAAGGGGTATACAGGCCACACCCTGGGCGCCGCCGGGGGGATCGAGGCGGTTTTCGCCGCGGCCTTCCTGCGGGAGGGGTGGATGCCCGGCTCGGCGGGGTTCGAGACCTATGACGAGGAGGTGGGCCTGGCGCCGGTGGGCCGAAAGACCGTCTCTGACGCCACACATGCCCTGTCCACCTCCCTGGCCTTCGGGGGGAATAACGCCGCTTTGATTATGGGGATCGAATAAGCCATGTTCATAAACGGGATGGGGATAGTCTTCGCCGGGGGGAGCGGGATAGAAAAATTCGAGGGCGCCCTGGCCGGGCCATGGGTCGCGCCCAACAGCCATAACGAGGCGGGGCTTCCCTCATACCAGGCGGATCTGGCCGGAGCGGGGCGCCAGGATCTTCTGAAAAAAATCCGCCGGGCGGACAAGATGAGCAAGATGGCGGTGGTGGCGGCGGCGGACGCGGCGGAAGACGCGGGGCTGGAGAACCTGGCCGCCCACCGGGTGGGGGTCATCCTCTCCACCGCCCATGGGCCGCATGTGACCACTTTCAAATTTCTCGATGGCATCTATGATTATGGCGAGGAGGAGGTCTCCCCCATCACATTTTCCAACTCGGTGCACAACTCCACATGCTCATATATAGCCCAGACCATGGATATTCAGGGGCCGACCCTGACGGTGACCCAGTTCTTCCACTCCTTCTACAACGCCCTTTCCCTGGCCAGCCTGTGGCTTGCCGATGACCGGGTGGACTATGCGCTGGTGGGAGGGGTGGAGCAATACGGCGATGTCCTATCCTGGATCGTGGATCAAAAACTGACCACGGCAAAAGATGGCATGATCAAGCCATTCAACCTGACCCCCACTCCCCAGGTCCCCGGCGAGGGCGCGGCGTTCTTTCTTGTCAGCAAAACCGCCATGGGTAAAGCATATTGCCAGGTGGATGATATTTTTCTGGGATGGGATGCGGATCGGGCAATCAAGGCGGATATCCGCGTCATCGACTCCGATGGGATGGCCCCCGACGAATCGGCCTATCTGGCCTGTGGCTCATCCGGGGTTCCCATGGCGGCCTATTCCCCCTTGTTCGGCAGCATGATGTCGGGCAGCGCTTTCAACATGGCCGCCGCCGCCCTGACCCTGAAACATCAACGGGTGTACCCCAACCCTGTGGCGGACAATCCCCACAACCTCCCTCTTCTGCCAAAGGATTTTGGTGTCGATATCAACCGGATGTCGTGCCTCCGGTTCGACTGCCGGGGGGAGGCCATGGGCGCCCATTTGTCCAGGGCGTAGCCTCCTTTTCAAAATATGTTGAACTGGCTCGACCTGTCGACTAGAATTCGGGATCAGGGTCGGTCATGAATGCTTTTCCACAGCCTGTCGGCTTTTGAATAATATTCCAATTTCAATTATCTGTGCTTTAGGATTTTCCGGGAGTAATATAAATGGAAATAGCGGATATCGAGAGAAAACTATTGAGTTTCATTACATCATCCTTTCCAAAAGCCGGGCAACCTATCGGGCCGGATACTTCGCTCGAAGAGATAGGGTTGGACTCCCTTAGCCTGGTGGAGATGCTGGTGTTCATAGAGAAGAATTTCAACCTGCAGCTGGTCGAATCAAACATCTCCCGGGACAATCTTAAATCTATAAGATCGCTGGCTGCGTTCATAGCAGGCAAGCTGTAGCGGAATTGGGAACTATAGAAAGGTTATTCCAGCCAAGGCGATACCTCTCTGGCCCGGACTGGGTGGCCGGTCTTCTTGACTATTCGCTGCAAAGATCCACTTGCGCCGGAAACACCTTCCAGGTGGTGATGAAGCTGGGATCGCCCGTGGACGCGGACCTGTTGGCGCGAAAGCTTTCCAGGTTCATGGAGGCGTTCCCCATCGTCGCCGGAGAGGTGGCCCGCAACTATATGAACCTGGCGCCATATTGGAAATTCACCGACACACCTCGTCCGGACTACTATACGCTCTCCATCCACAGGGAAGAGGAGATCGAAGCCCAAGGGGGCGCGCAGAATGCGCTGGAGGGGGTGGGCAACATCCCTTTTGCAAACCGGAACCAGCACATGGCTTTCCACCTTTTGACCGCGGGAAGCGATGATCATTATTTCACCCTGGTCGCCGACCATAAGCTTTTCGACGCCAAAGGGGCTGAAATGTTTATGGATATGTTCCGGCGATACTCTGTGGATGAAGACCTGGCGGATATATGCGGCGGTATCCCAAGCTCCTCCCCGGCAGGATTGACCGAATGGATGGATAAGTTTCGCGCGGGGCAGGCGGTGAACAGAAAGCTTCTGGCCATGTCCCGGCTCTCTTCCCGGGCGCTGCCCACCCCGGCCCAGGGGCGCCATGGCAAGGTCCGGTTTCGGCATATCATTTTTGACAAGGAGCAAACCGCCAGAATCTATGACTCGGCCTACAGCCAGGCAGGTTATCTTATGGAAATGCCATACCTGCTGGCGACAGTGGTTCAGGTGGTGGATTTATTATTTCCGGACACAGGCGCAGGCGACAGCTATACAACCCCGGTCACCACTGATCTGAGAGCAAACGAAGACCCGAAGCAGGAGCTGTTCTTCAATCATTTTTCATTTCTGATGCTGCAGTTCCCCGTCGAAATGGCCCGGAGCCGCGGCGACCTCATCAAATCCATCAAATCCCAGATGTTCGAGCAGGTGCGGGATGATCTGCCCAAAAAATTCGCCAAGGCCTCCATGCTGCTTCGCATCGCCCCATTTTCGGTTTTGGATTCTTTACCTGGCGTTCTGCACAAAAGGCCTTTCTCCTTTTCATTCGCATATCTGGGCAAAAGCAAAGGCAAAAGCTTCAGGCTCCTGGAGTCTGAAGTCGAAAATATATTCCATCTGCCCCGCGTCCCCCTCCCCCCCGGCCTGGGGATATATTTCAGCCAATTCGATGGGAGACTCAACGCCACCATCTCCTGGATCGAAGGAATCCTGCATGACCAGGAGGTGGATATGGCCGAAAGGGAGTTAAGAAACCGATTATGAATCTGGATAATAATTGCACCCAGGTTTCCTGCCACACGCTGGTGGCGGGCGGCGGAGTGGCCGGTGTGGCGGCGGCGGTGGCCTCTGCCCGGAAGGGGATGAAAACCGTACTGATAGAAAAGGAAAACTTTCTGGGGGGGGTGGCTCATCGGGCGATGCTCAACTCCATCTGCGGCCTTTATCTAAACGGACCCGACTTTCCCCAGGCCACGCTGAATGACGGAATCTGCGCCGAAGTGGCCACAGCATTGATGGGGATGTCCGCCTCCTCCAAAATAGTGAAGGTGGGCAAAGTATATCTTCTAACCTATCCCCGAGGGAACCTGGAGCGGGTCCTGGAGGACCTTTGCGCCAGGGAGCCAAACCTGCAAGTGATGCGGGGCGCCCTGGCCGATTCTGTCCGCTTCCGGGATGGGAACATAAACCATGTCGAGGCCATCTCCTCCTCCCAAGGCCCCATCAGGATAGCTCCAAAAGCGGTGGTGGACTGCACGGGAACCGGCAACATGGCCTATCTGGCTGGCGCTGCGCTTTATCTGCCCGACCAGAGCCGACAGTTGGCCGCTTATACAGTGCGTCTGCGG
>Ga0224501_10003284_pt1 | contig 12733 bp, 5 predicted proteins | sample SF_Oct11_sed_USG_4_FD_169105 | JGI IMG/M metagenome (GOLD analysis project Ga0224501, IMG submission 169105) | Sediment microbial communities from San Francisco Bay, California, United States - SF_Oct11_sed_USGS_8_1 | ecosystem: Environmental > Aquatic > Marine > Sediment | place: USA... | reverse complement strand
ACAGTATGAGTACAGTATGAGTACAGTATGAGTACAGTATGAGTACAGTATGAGTACAGTATGAGTACAGTATGAGTACAGTATGAGTACAGTATGAGTACAGTATGAGTACAGTATGAGTACACTGATAGTAAAGCATTTATAAAAGACAGCACTAGCTTATCGGTCACCATAGACAATTTTATGAAGTGCGTGCATGATAATGAATTTTTTGTCACTGCATTGATATATATGTGGTTTTGGAAATGACTATGATTTCTCATTTGGGGAAACTTACACTAGATTAGTGTTAGTCCGCAGGTTTCGTGTAAATGGGCCGATTTTTCTCATATAACCAATTTTCCATGACACTAAAACTATCAGATTAAATACTTGTTTTTCATCAATTATGGCTTAGCATGGAGCACCATGAGTACTTTTGTTAGCTAGGATTAATATTAGGAGCTCACACTCACAGCCATGGGTAGCTCAGTTGGTAGAAAGCTCAGATTTGCAATCTATAGATTGCAGGTTCAAACCTCCCTGTCGACGGGGTGTTTTTCTGGTATGGGCCTTTAGCAAGTCCCTCACTCCAAACTGTTAGCATTGGATCGAATCACCACGGTACAAAAATGGAGGTCCCAATCAGTGGATAAGGGTCAAAATCGCTCAACGGTTGTTAAACATCCACACTTCCTGAGAATAACAGCCGAGTTTTGACAGGTGATTTGTAAACTGACTTTGGTTGACTGACCTCCCTCCTCGAGCGATGAGCGACGTGGTGCTCCATGCTAAGCCGTAACTGGAGAAAAACAAGAATCTAACAGCAACATGGCAGCTTTGCCATACAAGAGGGAGACAACTCACAGCAGGACTCCAACCCGCACACCCTGGATACGGTCTTTTATTATATTTTCTGCCTTGTACACCAAGACACACTTAAGTTTGCCCAGAAATTACCTGGTCTACAGAAACAATGACAGTTAAAACCTGAGTTCTTTCATTCTACAAAAATAAAAACCTTGTGTTACATATAAAGGAGATCCTGGATTGAAGTCTTAATCACGCTGAGTGCCCTTTGTGAGAATGAGCTCCTAACAAACTTTCTAGCTCCTACCACTTCAACAGCCCTCAGGCCATTGAATAACCAAGTGCCCGAAAAGAAAAAAAGGTTTGTATATGAGAACTTACCAAGTTCAGAATTTGATTAAGTTTCACGCTTATCTTAACCGTAGTTGTGGTATTTGGAGTGAGTACAGGACGCACTCCTGACTCATAGTCTGTCAGTAAATCTCGATAAAGGATCTTCTCCACACCATCTGGTGATAAGTGTGTGTATGATGGTTGACCTAAAATTTTAAAGCAAGGGTATCGATTATCGATTCTGCACCCTTGGAGACAGACATCAGGCTCGCAGGATGTGGTGGGAGATTGTTATGCAATCATCTTTTATTGGCAAGCCTTTTCAGTTTTTTTCTATTTAAGAATTAATAGAATAAATACAGGGTTACGCCACGTCGACAATGTAAAGAAAAGGACGAAGAAATAATTAGTGACGCCTTACTTTTCAATAGCAGTGATTAATAGATGATAAGATATCTTGTTTTACAAGGATGGCATCACTTATTTTCAGAATGATCCATGTTTTGTCCCATACATTTGGTACTCTATGGGTGCACACACAAACTTGGAATCAAACCTTGGTCGCCTGGTCGAAGGCTAAACGCGCTACCCACTAATTTACCGGTTCATTTAAAGATTTAGCAATTTCTCTGCACTGAACTTACCTGCACTGAACTTACCTGCGTTAACTTACCTGCACTGAACTTACCTGCGTTAACTTACCTGCACTGAACTTACCTGCGTTAACTTACCTGCGTTAACTTACCTGCACTGAACTTACCTGCACTGAACTTACCTGCACTGAACTTACCTGCACTGAACTTACCTGCACTGAACTTACCTGCACTGAACTTACCTGCGTTAACTTTTGTTAGTGCGGGTGCACTGAACTTACCTGCGTTAACTTTTGTTAGTGCGGGTGCACTGAACTTACCTGCGTTAACTTTTGTTAGTGCGGGTGCACTGAAGCTTCCCAGAAATAGCAAAGTTCGAAAGAATATCTCTTTCATTTTGTGCAAACAATGCGCACAGTTGTAAGATAATATATATATATATATATATAAATATATATATATATGCAGTGATGTGACTGGTGGCTGAAGCGTCTAGACTAGAGCATTGAATGTTTTACAATGAGAGCGTAGGTTGGATGTTCACAACTTTCCTTGTGGCACGCAAAAACGTATTGATTTCTTTTATAATTATAGTTATCCGCTTCTACCTGCTGACCTATTTTTATTGATCGAGTTTCAAAGCCCAAAGTAGGTCTACTATGCCTGTACATTCCTTTTTATTATATTTCATTATTTTTGCGAACACTTGGCCACAATCTTGGACCTCATAAGCATGATGTTTGTTTTGCGGCAGCAAGGGCTGGAAAATTTCTGAACTGCTCGTACCCACCATAGGCCTGAACCTAGGATCTGACCATTTCGAACCAAATGCTCTAACCACTGAGCTATCCCGCTATGCCCATCCCTATGGCCTGTGTAAGACTAAAATAATCATACCATTACGTAGGCAAAGTGGTGAATACCACAAAATAATGAATTTATTTATCTAGAAATAATTAAGCTAGAATGAAATCATTTCACCAGTACTGTATCACCGTAAATATACTTCTCAGGCTGAGCAACTAGTGACATAAAGGTCATTGGGTTAAACCAAATACCTGGAAATCATGACAGACCTCTCGTTTCGATCATTAGGGATGATCTTTAATTGAAGGAATAAAACAAAAAGGGGGGTTTGATTAAGATTCAGACTGAGAATTTCCCGCCACTGGTGCTATAGCATAGATATTCACAGTAGTGATTGTTGCAGCTATTATTAGTATTATTAGCAATACACGATCCACCAGCGCTCCCAGCATCCTCCACTCCGCTCGCCGCTGTTCCCTCAGCACACCATCCTCCAAATGTCGCAGAATCTGCGAGACTGAGTCCGTCAAATTAACCATAACTGGGTCATTCGTCTTTGAGTATGAGGAGTTATTTGTCTCCTCCAGTTGCGAATCCATGGCCATGGGGTGAGTGCCACCAACTTTTCCATTAGATAACGTTAGTTTTTCAGCGAGCGGTTTGTGCTGTTCCAGTTCTTCCAAAGAAATCTCTGTTGTGAATTCTCTGTGCGGGTGTGTTATTGTATCCAACAAGTGTTTGGGCACAGTAATCCTCAATGATTTAGCTAAGTGAAGTGCTCGCTATAAAAGAAACAGTAAACCGGATATTTTAGTTTTTGTTTTTTTATTTCTATTATTTATTCTTTTACTCACACACTCGGCCATCTTATTTAATAGACCTCTGAAGCCTGAAACTTGTTGGAGTGATAGGAACTAGGAATTATGTGAGGAACTCATTCTCACAGTAGGCGCTCAGCATGACTAGAACCAGAACCCAGGATCTTTCCCGTATCTTGAACCAAGCTGTCCCGCTATCCTAATCACATAATGTCATTTTAAAACCCGGTATAGCAATGTCATGCTTTATTCGTGAGTTGAGTAGGTGTAGGGAATAAATTCTGTCTAAATCTGACGTCCTCGGCATAAATAAAACTAAAGCTGTGTGACAGCACATGCAGGGTGTGGTGGAGTAGACCGAAGCAGTGCCTTACATCGAGTTTTCACTACACAGGCAATTGTAGGGTAAAAGTAATTTTGTGTCTCGCATCCATGACAGAACAGCTGCCAAGATCGAGTGGTGCAGAGATGGGCCTACTGAATCTATATCACTCAGAGAAGGTGAGCGGAGCTCTTTCACTAAATGTTGTGATCTAACCCCAATGAGGTGTTGTGAAAGACAAAGTTTTTGCTCAAACTAGGAATCGAACCAGGGAGCTCCGGTCCTAAGTCTGATACGCTCACTCCTGTTCTCGAAAGTGCTCTAAGCCACCGCTCAGTCATTGCTGAGAGGGGGCCATTTCAGGGCATTTCAGTTTGGAAACAGTAATTCCCTGAGCAAAATGTACCAAGGAAGTGCCCACTGAAAAAGAAATGGTAAATCGAATATTTTATTTACTCTTTATTTATTTATATTATTTATTCTTCTACTCAAGCACTCAGCCATCTTATTTAATAGACCTCTTAAGCCTGAAGCTTGTTGGAGTGATAAGAGCTAGAAATTATGCGAGAGCTGGTATTTACAGCGGCGCTTGAAATCAGGATCGCAACTCAATCTTCAGCCAAGTAACCCAGACACTGAACTATCCCATTATCCTAATGCATTAGCCAAACTACTCATATATCTTAAGCGTACATGCACAAAATATTCAGTAGTCCTTGGTGACATGACTCAATCGGTGTGATTCCATTCTCAATCAGATTAGGTGATAGATAGTCAGGTAGCTATGCCTCTCCAGGTTAAAAGTGCGACTGTTAACTTTACAACAGTGCAAGATGTTTTACTTGGACATCCTATTTAATGGACCTCCGAAGCGCAAGGCTTGTTGGAGTGGTAGGAGTTAGGAACTATTCGTGGAACTCATTCTCACTGTGGGCGTTCAGCGAGATTAGGAGCTTAACTTGGATTCGATCTTTAGAAAATTAAGCGCTGAAACCATTGAACTATTCCTCCATCAGTTGATGGGATGAAATAGATGCAGTTCTTCAAAATGCATAGTCATTGAGGTATCACTCTTTTGTATAGGTCTGTATCAGGCTGACTGACAGTCATGTTAAATCGAAAGACCTTGGTATCGACAGCAGGTCAGCAGATCAGTGCAGGTTTTACTGTAGAATATGAATTGGTGGCGGAGGTTTTCATGCAGGCGTGGGAACACGGGAGGTTATATCATATATCTCATTCAGAATTATACTAACTGTTGGTATTGCGTCGGAAAACCTGTATGTGAATGATGGAATGCCAACATTCACCCACTTAGCCACCCTTGCAGCTCTCTAGAACAAGACATCAATCTTATGAGCAACCTCGCTATAGCAAGACCTCAACCATATTATTATAAAAAAAAGCATTATACCTCTTACTGATTTAAGTTTGTGGGGTGATCACCCACAGAGAAAGTGATTAGTCATTGGCAACTCTGCGTCCTTTCCTGGGATGGGTTTCAGTCACACACTCTGACAAGATGCAACATCTTCTCATATGGCGTCTTCATTGGTATGGGAAGCTGCCAGGTTTACCGGTTACGATTTGCACGGAAAGCTACTAACGGGTCAGTATCAATGGTTCACCTCATAGTGAGGCTTATTTTTGTTTTGAACCAGGATTAAAGTGAGGAGCTCATACTCACAACAGGAGGCCGCCATGACTGGGATTCAAACCCAGGGTCACATGATGGTGATTCCAACGATCTACCACTGAGCTATTCCGCTATCCTTCATATAATTGAAGGCATGGGAATGCGTGGTAATGCCGTGTATAACTCCTCGCAATTACTTTTATACACCTGATTGTTTCATTAGATAATTCCCCATTTACCTTTCTTAACCTCTCCGGAACATCTTTATAGTCTGTCTGCGTCAATCGAATCACAAAGACACTACATATTAGCGAAAGCGCTGTCATGCCCATTTGTATAACAATATGAACGCCTACAACATAAACAGACGGTTATGGGGCCTGTGTGCTATGCCATTCCATATAATTATTCCAGAGACTCAACTGAATCCAACATTGATTCCGCCCGAAGTGATGAAAAAACAACACACCTTGTACTAACCGATTGAAGGATCAAGTGGGCAACGCCAAAGTTGGCGATTGGGCAAGACTGAAATACAGTAATTGTTTTTGTGGAATTGTGTACCCTTGCTCCAGGAAAACCTTCACAGGATCCGCTCTTAATTCACCTCTGGACTCGAACAAGGTCATCATTTTAACCCAGGAATATAATCTATGACCCTGCATTGGGAATGATAATATGGAGTATAAACAGAAAAGCCGATCTGACAGAAGCCATAAATATATAGTTCACTTTTTGGGGAATTACAAGCGAAACTCACCTCAGGCCAGCCTTTTTTAACCCCAAAGAATAAGTACAGACCGGAGTATTGAATACCAATGGAATCAGATCAATTGAACTCTTGAAATCTTGGTAATGTCTTTTTGTCCTGACCAGGGGCTTGCAAAAGTTGGCCTACTGAGCTTTTTGCATTTCCTAGGGTGGGCCATTGGGAGACTTTCTGTTAGCGCCCGCGTGCCATAGAGAAGATAACTATATGGAAATATTGGTTAAGCCGTTACCTATGAGAGGAAACTTGTCACTGGTGGGTGGTAAGCTCTCTCCAATCATTAACATGAAGACTGCCAGTGATAGCATGACCGATAGCTGCACCTCTATTTTAGCTTCACTCTGAGGTGGCAGTATGAACGCAATGATAGTCATTAGCGAGAGCATTATACAGGGAATAGCTATGGTGAACATGGAAAACATAGGTTGACGTCTGAAGTTGATATAAACATTCAGTGTGATGATGGGATCTGGGCAGCAGTCATAATGGTTCTCAACTCTTTTCACCTGGAAAGATATGCTATGATCATGAAAGTATGGCTATGCTGAGGTATAAGCTGGATATACGGCATAAATAAAACCGATCTGTAACAAGCCCTCTAGTTTCTGTATCAATGCTATTCTAGCTTGTAGATTTACCAAAACCAAACCTCAATTCAGATATGGGCGAAATAGCCCGAAACCCTTAGTATTTATTACTAGAAACCGGTTTATTTCAGCTAAAATGGTCTGTTCTATTTTAGAACCCCAATCTATTGATGTTTCGAACATTTTCAAAGAAAAGAAGACAACTCCATGATGACTGGTCCGCGAAACCATCGATGAGTACTTGGGCGGAAAATCATTTAGTGTGACACTACCATAATGCAATCTCAGTGATCACTATGTCGCTCAGTTGTAAAAACTCGGCCTCAATATTTTCGTGTTGTATTTTTACTATTAGCCATACATTATTAGGTGATTTAGCCACGAGTAGATAAATAGAAGCGCTTGAAGCGAGTTAGAAAAAGCCTACCTCAAAACTAAGCAGCTCAAATTCACCGTTATCCACGAAATCTGGCTTCTCAATCCCTGTATAGCCGGCATCCTGTATATCCAACTCCACCTTGGAGTATGACCAGCTTCCGAGTTTAAGATAACATATCTGATAGTCGAAGGGATAGAATCTGATGTCCAGCTTGCAAGAAGTGTGTACTTTAGCTAATGGAAACCAGGTGATATCACCTTGGTAACCGACACTGACCCTCGATGACATGTATGGGCTGGAGTGAATTCCCTCTACACTGCAATGGTAGTAATGCAATCGTTTGTACAACTTACGGTTAGCTAATTTTTTTGAGTGATTTAAGAATATAGAAATACAAATAGTAGTTGTGAAGCATCGAGTTACAAGACTGAACGAATAGTTCTGGGAGGTCGGTGATCATTCAAGTCATTTGTTTATATACATCACCGACTACTCTTCAGGAGTAGGAAGAGATGGATCTTGAACAACTGAGGAGTGGTTGACTTTTAGCCACTGGTTTACCTATTATACTGTGGTGATCCGAAGCTGGAGTGACAAGCCTGCTAAAGGTCTGGACCAATAAGAAAACCCCACCCATGATGGGAAGCAGCCTCACAACCATTAGACTGACACATAGCAATACTGCTATTTTACTGAACTGAACTATCTTGGCTTGTCAGTTTTATAACTACATATAAGTACTATTGTATATTAATAATCTACCCTACAACAACTATAAACGGCTTATTCCCAAACTCTTCATATGGAATTCAAGTAGCAAAACGTATTACAATCGAAGCATGGTAATCCCTTTGTCAACTACAATAGCGCGGATTTAAATTTATTAGTCTGGCATTATGGTTATGACACTGGGCATGATGAATACGGACTAAACTGATAATTGTTGAAATTCCCTACGCAACTAAACTGCTGTAATGGTGTGAGAATATTCCGTGGAGTTTCTCCACCAGACAAATTGAACTAACTAATAATATAGCTATATTAGAAACAACCCAGGCAGCGTTCCTTCTTTCAGAATAGTGATGAATGCAGACTAAACTAATGTTAATCATTAAAATTCCCTACGCTGCTAAACTGCTATGGTATGAGACAGTAAGCCGTGTTCCGTGGAGTTTCTCTACCAGACACATTAGACTAACTAATGATATAGCTATAGAAACAACCTAAATGCTGTTTCTTCTTGCAGAATTCCCTGCAAATCACTGACACCAGTCACGATATGAAAGAATTAAGACACATATTTTCATCATCTAATTATTATAGTGTCTAACCAGATTTAAACTCACGGAAAGCGTGGTGGAGAAGTTAGTGGCATGTTTACATGCACTCTTTAATGAGTTAATTCCAACGTAATTTGATTAAAATGTTTATCAAGACTTACTAACAGGTAACAACGCTATTCGCTAGATACATCAAGATTAAATATGCCAGGCTACAAGGTGTGCCTGGAGGCAGTAACCTAATTGCCATGTGCGTAAGAGTTTAATTTTGCAAAATTATACACCATTTCTTGGGGTAAATGACACATTTTTACAAGTTTTGTATAGGTTATGGTAATACTAGGCTGAAATGATTTATCGCGACACATGTTACAATCGCGTCGACCTCAGGCAATTGTATGCTTCCATTTATACTCCACATTATTACCTCTGTATGGGGTCATGGAATTCACTCCCTGGTTAACAGGGTGATTTTATTGGAGCGAATTAAGGTCAGATGCCCTTCTTGTCACGCCATTGACTTTTCTGGGATTCGACCCTAACGACTCATTACACGCAAATCTTGTATTCTAGCCACTAAACCACGGCTGCTTCCCACATCCTCAGGCTATTGTATGTGATTTAGAAAACCCGTAGGTGTGAATAGGCCCATCCGTAGCGGATATAGAAAGTTCCGGAATTATGGAGAATAATTCTCATTCATTCACAGTGATTACAGCAGAAAGTTTCATGCTAGTTAGATATAGCTATAAATAGAGTAACAATTATCCTATGTACGTGTCGCTGTCGGTCGCAATGCAACAAAGATCGCAGCTAATGAAGTTATTGTCTGGGCAGAGTTAGCGTAGTAGAGGATTACTATACCCAGAGCCAGCTTCACCCTGTCAGGGCGCTAGCTGATTCGGTGTGAAGCACAAGGTACAATACACGTGTAGGATAAGCATATAGAGATAAGTTGATAATTTAGTGAGCGCAGAACTTGGAACCTCATAGGGAAATGGGGTTGTGACAGGCTCTTGTTTGGATTGTGAACTACTTAAGTCAATCCTAGTTAAATTTTAAAAAGAACACTTGGAGAGCAGATGCGCGCTGCTAATCTCTCACATGTCCACTAAAGGACCTAAAGAACAGGATAAAGAAGCATAGCCACAATACCACTTCTTCTGCCCTCAGACCTCCGGCCCTAATAATCGATCAGACAAAATAAGACTCCGAAAGAAATAATGGTGTGCCTTCAATAGTATGCAAGGGATGCCCATATTAACGCAATTCAATAGCAAAAAGTTATGGTTCTGAGGCATTTTTTCCAATACAGAGTCAGTCAGCCGACCGATCATAGTTTTGTCCCAAAATGGGACCGGCATTTCCTTTTCAACAGCCATTTATTTTATGTGTTGCGTATAGCTCGATTTCTTTTTCTCTGGTTCCAAGTCAGTGCTATAAATAATACATACGGCACCAACACACTTCTACCTGGATGTGAGAGCAAACGGATTAGTGTCTCAGCTTATCGATATTTTGAAGCTCAATGTTTGTAGAGTGAATGATTTTTTAAGAATTGTACATGTTTCAAATAAATCAGCACTATTGGGGTTGGTATAACCATCAGGAAAATCTGTTCACTTTCTCTCCACCTCAGTTACACCATTGTCGGTACAAGTTGGGTCTCTAACAGCCACTTCCCAACACTGCTATTGGTTAACTATCTGATCTGGAATAGGTGTGGTTCGTGCACTTGTCACCCACAGCCGGGTAGTACTTGCGGTCGGATGCTGCCAATTTCATCAGGCCGAGATGGACTCTGTATGCACGGTGTGCCGGGTCAGTGCAAAGCTGTTTGAGCAGATAACGGGATTGTCTTCAAGGATGCTCCGAAACAACGTCTGACCTGTGCTTTACAGCTGATGACTTGCGTATCGAGCTGTGGGTGGCTGCCACTGTACGCATACTGTCATACTCTTAAGAGGTAACCTTCCCTTGTCACCTACCTGTTATAGAGGACAATATCAGGAAGCCATACTTGATGACAGGGAAGATAAATCCTTGTGATATTACCAAACTCCTTAGGTTCCCATGTAAGGTACTCATCATGCCATTCTTGGTCTATAGCTACTATGGTCGTTAGAACTTGGATTCGTTCATTCTACAGAATCTATGTCAGTGTTAATAACCGAGACCCCAGAATAATGATAATATGTAAGAGGTGGGCATAGGCATATAGTACATATTACGTATCAATATGTCTATAGAAATGGCCATAGGTATATAGAACATATTATGCATCTTAAACTTACACCCACTCATTACTGAGTATGGGGGTTATCTGGCAAGGCAGATAACAGCTGGGACGAAGGGAATTTATAGTGGAAGTTAGCTTGCCCGGGCCAACTCACACTTTACCAGGGCAACCATTGATTCAGTGTGAAGCACCAGCTACAAGACTGAACGGGTGGTCCTGGGAGGTTGGGGGCCAGTCAACCTATAAGCCGATAGTTTACACTTCACCCACCGAAATTCGGCTGCTCTTAATGAATTATGCATCACACGTATGTAAAAAAGGCCAACTCCTTAGAAAACGATGGAAAAAAGAAACAATAGAAGCAATCTTTACAAGTTGGACTATGGTTCAGCTGTTTTTTTTTCAGAAGCAGAGTTGTTTTGGCGATAATATCATGTAGAAAAAACATTTAGCACCCTCAAGAACCAAAGTGTTGCTCAATTTACATTTTTTCCTGTTAAATTTGAGATATGATCACACATTCAAATGACATAAGTATCCACCTTTTCGTGCTGGGACTCGTGGGCGTGCAAGTCCTGGCTATCAACTGGCTACCACTGACGGGAAAGCTCAGTGGTAGAGCGCTGCAGGGGCTCACCACCTTGAGAATCTAGATTTAAATCCCAGTCCTGAGGGAAGGAGGGGGCTCCCATTGTGACTATGAACTTCTCAGTTTAATCCTAGCCCAAAACAAAACAAAGCCTCACTGTGAAGTGGAGTAGTGATACTGGTGCTCCATGTTACACCATAACGAGTGAAAAAGCAAGTATGTAACCCGGTGGCTCTACCATAACGGGGCGAAGATGCCACACAAAACAGAAGACCTCTGCGGCGTCACAAGCACCGGTGAATTTTTAGATACCATATACGGAAGAGGAGGCCGGAGTGTAAAAATTGAATATCATAACTTTAATAGACATACCAGATCTAAGATTTGATTGAGTTTGATGCCCAATTTAATAGCAAGCGTGGTGTTGTGGTTGATAACTGGTCTAACTCCTGGTTCATACTCGCTCAGAAGATATCTGTACAGGGCTTTCTCAGCTCCTACTGGACGGGGTTTCCCTGTTCAAGAATTATCCGTCAAGTATTTACAGTCATAAAGAGGTGAGACAATAGATCAGTAGTTAGTAAACCGGGCTTTGGACCCGGGAGTTTTTAGTTCGATTCCCAGCTCGGGCAAGAACTTTGTCTTTCATGACACCCTCGTTGCGGTTTCGGATCCCGACATTCCACAAAGCTTAGCTTCTCTACGGGCATGCGGATGCTAGCACAAAGTTGCCTAACAATCCACCCTGGGAAACGCTAGGTTAAAGATTGAGTTGGCCAAGTAGGCCAATAGACAGCGGGTCAGGATACAGAAGATCGGCCATACCTGCATCCAACCTGGGTTCATAGCAAATCTCAAAATTTGGCCATCACTATTATTACACTTTATTTATAATCTCATTCGCATCTCAGTTCCTATTTGAATAACAAAACATTCAGAACTAACGGATGTTTTGAGTGAATGGTTCGATGTCTTTGTGTATGTACGGATGTACCATACTAATACCATGGCAGTTAGAACACCACAAGCCAGCGGTTTAGCTATAACCCAACGCACACACCAAGCAAGATGGTTTGCTCTAATAAGAACAGGTTTATCAATACCTAATACCAGAGAGAGTAATATAAGTAAAATAACTGCTGTTACTTACCCTGTAATGTAGATTCAGCTTTGCTGAAAAGAGTAATGAGAAGAAGATCTATCAATACGTAAAGCTGCATACTGTGCCGAGCACCCAATGATCATTACTAATCCCGTGTAATTAAAAATCTACATGACGAGGTCTTTAGCCAATGCGTTATGCATTGATTGCTGAACACATCCAAGATCACATTGCAGCTGTTGCACTCTTAAATGAGTCAATTGACTGGCGCTTATTTTATTCTAACTACTCAATAGCTTTTGTTGGTTTGAATAAGGTATAAGAGTATGGAACATCATACTTGTTTCTACGTTTTGATGTAGTATACCTAGCTCCAGGTCATGGAATATATAAACCAAAGCATCTAATCATTATAATGCAGAGAACACCACTTATATCAGAGAACACCAGTCCGTAGGCGATTCATCTATTACTAGTAACAGTGTGAAGG
>Ga0224501_10003283_pt1 | contig 12735 bp, 13 predicted proteins | sample SF_Oct11_sed_USG_4_FD_169105 | JGI IMG/M metagenome (GOLD analysis project Ga0224501, IMG submission 169105) | Sediment microbial communities from San Francisco Bay, California, United States - SF_Oct11_sed_USGS_8_1 | ecosystem: Environmental > Aquatic > Marine > Sediment | place: USA... | reverse complement strand
TCAGAGGATTTGTTTTTATCAAGAAATTTACCCATATTATTCAGGTCATTAATATCAAGAGGATGAATACGAAAACCGTCATCGGGCTTGTAGTAGGTATTTTCAAGAATACCCATAAAGCTCATCAGCGCTTTATAATAAATTTCTTCAGGATGCCGCCGTGCAAGATTTTGAAAGGTCTTTTTAATCAGATGCGGTTCTGGTTTGACAATGCTGAATAACGCGGAAGGATCCCTGTCGCCAAGAAGAGAATTAATAATCCATTTATTGTTTGTGGAAAGAATATAAAAAAACAGCATGTAATTCTGGTTATTGATCCCTACATGATTCATATATCCAGCAAAGGCCATAGAAGATTCTACCTGTTCGGGAGAGCGGGTTCCTAAAATCCCTGAAAGGATATCATATTTATTTTCTTTTAAAAGCCGGTCCGTTTCTTTTTCCTGTTTCATCATGCCTCAAATTTCATGAAATAAAGTGATCATAAAAAAAACCAATCTTGCATCTTTAAATCTATATGACGCTGGATTGGCCCAAATTATGATGAAATTCTAATTTTTTCAGGTTTTCTTTTTTATTTTCACAATAAAAATTTCCTGTAAAATACAGAAGTTTGAGCGGGCAAGAAAATAGAATTGTACCTGTTCATAATAAAGAATCTGATTTTCAATGCAGTTCTATCGCAGGAATTTTCACAGATTTAATTATAGTCCAAAATTCATGCTTCGTAATGCAAGAACTCTGTCCGCTATGGGAGGATGTGTTGCCCAGAGTCCCCAGAAACGGGAAGCGAGAGTTTTTTTTGTGCCCTCAAGAGGATTTTCAATGCACATTAATGCCATGCTGGGGCGTGAATCAAGCGATTCAACTCGCGAATCGTGGGAAATTTTTTCAAGGGCGCCTGCAAGAGCTTCAGGATTCCTTGTAATGAGAACGGCCGTTGCATCCGCCTGATATTCTCTTCTGCGGGATACTGCCATACGAATCAGAGGCGCTATAAAAATGCTGAATGCAAGAAAAAGGAGTCCTGCGATAATAATTGGGAACCCGCCTTTTTTTGAGCGGAATCCCATACGGATCAGAAGTTCGGCAGCAAAAGCAGAAAATCCAATTACTGCAATGATCAGAACCATGAGACGAATATCCCGATTTTTAATATGCGCCAGCTCATGAGCAATGACGCCTTCTAGTTCAGATTTCTCTAATTTTTTTATGATGCCGGTTGTAAGAGCTATGCTTGCACTTTTAGGATTTCGTCCTGTTGCGAAGGCATTGAGAGAATCGTCGTTCATAATGTAAATTTTCGGAAGCGGAATGCCGGTACTGATGCAGAGATTTTCAACAAGACGGTAAATTTGAGGGTTCTCCTCTTTTGTTATGGGAAGAGCTCTTGCCGATTTCAGGAGCATCCTGGGGCCGGTCCAGTAAGCGATGGCCATCCAGCCGATTACGCAGAGCGCAAATACTGGAGAAATACCGGTCATCAGTTCAATGGTTAATTTCAGCGTATTTCCATCGGACATGGTTGATGCAAAAAGAAAAACAGCAATAAATAAGAATGCAAAAAGGAAAACAGGAAAAAGCAGTGCAATTAAAATAGTTTTAAAGCTGTTCTCAAAAATATGATCATAACTGGATTTAAATACTCCGTCTTTTCCTGTAGTGCTGCCTCGCATGTCCTGGGTTCTGCTCATAAATCGTTTCGCATTCTTAAAATTTAACTTCTACAGGTTTTCTGGCAGCTTCGTTATCCAGTTCAAAAAATTCTGATTTTTTAAATCCCAGCATACCGGCGAAAATATTGTTGGGGAATACTTCCTGTTTCGTATTAAAAGACATGACATTACCGTTGTAAAAACGCCTGCTTGCCTGAATTTTATCTTCTGTATCTGTGAGCTCTCTTTGAAGTTCAATAAAATTCTGATTGGCTTTTAGATCGGGATAAGCTTCAGCAACTGCAAAGAGGCTTTTTAATGTATCGGAAAGCATGTTTTCACTTTTTGCCTGTTCGGCCGGAGTTCCATGGTTGTTGACAGCATTGGCTCTTGCACTGGTAACGCCTTCCAGAACGCTTTTTTCATGGGCAGCATAACCTTTGACCGTGTTGACAAGATTGGGAATTAAATCGTATCTTCTCTGCATCTGGGTTTCAATATCGCTCCAGGATTCTGTGACCCGGTTTCTCCAGCGGACAAGACCGTTATAAAGAAAAACCATATACAAAATAATGAGAAGTAAGATAATTCCAGCGCCGATGATCAGTTCCATAAAAGTTCTCCTGTCTGATTATGTTATTTCTGCATAAATAGAAAGATTTGACAATGATTATTTTTATTATCTGGAGTTCCACATCCATCTGAATGAAGGAAACCATGCCCGTTTGCCCTGGAAATGCTTGAAGAACTCTGCGACGGAAATGCTGCAAAAATCCAGGAAGCTCTGAAAGCTGCAGAAGATGCAATTGAAAAAAGAATTGAGTTCTGGGACGGGGGGATGAATCAATTGAAAGTTCGTCATGGAGCGTCTGATTCTGGTTCTTTTGAAGCGGATCCTGTATTGGTGCCTTTTCAGTAGAAGTATTTATTTGAGGACAAATTTGAAACCAATCATTAAATTCATTCCGTTATTTTTCTTTTTTCTTTCCCTGCTTCAAATTTCAGCATTGCCGGGAAACCGCCTGAAAGTGATAGAGGGATCGGCTCTCGATGACTATTTTGACATCCCTTCTCCTGAATTATTTTATGAAAAAATGGATGCTCAAACGACATTTGCAGTATCCGATTACAGAATTGCAGCCGTGTACCACAGTGTGCATCATACGCAAAACCTTGTCTATCTTGTTCTTTATAAAACAGCAGGACAAAAATTTCATTTTCTTGCAAGATCTTCACTGATAAAAGATCAGCCGGGAAACTGCTGCAGCAAAATTCATATATTAATGCTTAAAAATAAAAAACGTGCAATTGAGCTTGAATTTAAATTAATTCCGTCGCATATCGAAAAAAGCTACAGGGCGGTGTTTTATAAAAAAAATAAGAAATTCCTGATTGAAGAAATTTAATTAGGATATCTTTAAACGGCTTTTTACTTAAGCCGTAATCATTATAGATGGCAAAATTCTTCCGGTCTAAGCGATGGCAGACCCTGAATAGTATTTAAGTGGTGTTTTAACCTTTATACGGATTATCTCAATACCGAACGATAACTACACTCCGGTTGTCTATTTTTATGGCGAATCAGCAAGAACAACAAGAGATGATGAGGGCAGACTCTATGGTTATGTACAGGTGTTCAGGACTTTTTTTCCCTGGACGGCGCTTCAATAAATGATTGCTTTTAAAATGGAAGTTTCTATATTTATTCTTGGGTTAAGTATGCAGAAATTTGTTGAAGTTCTGGGGAAACCCGTTCATGTAAATCTTACAGGACGCGGTGTTAAAGCGCTGAATCAGCTAAGTGAACCGGTCTCCATTGAAATGGAGCTTCTTTTCAGCTGCATGCTCAGAAAACGCCTTCTTTTCAATCCCGGCATAAAAGAAAATGCATCGCAGATCCATGAAAATCTATATCTTTTTTTTCATGCAGTCATGACAGAACACTGCAATTTAAGCGATTATGAATCACTTTCTGATATCCCCGTAACAGATTTTCCCACAGATAAATTAAGACAGATGGTTCCCCGGTGGGTCCGCATTGATTATAAAAGCGGCAAATGGAAGGGTAGTTTCGGATATGTCTGAGATTTATTCATTTCTCGATTATTTTTTTTCTGGAAACACAGGAAAGCTCCCGTCTAATATCTATAATTGGGAAGCGATTTTTTTATAAATCATAATAGAATCATGTGTGTTTCTGATGGATGGAAATTTAATGCAGAAAAATATTTTTTCGCATTAAATCAGCAAGGAAAAAAAATGGCATGGATTTCTCCATGCCCAGTTTAATGGTATCTGGCATTAGCCGATAGCTTCTGTTCCGCGTTCGCCGGTTCTGATGCGGATTACATCAGTCAGCTCTCTGACAAAGATTTTTCCGTCTCCGATGTTCCCGGTTTTTGCGCCGTCAATAATTGCTTTAACGGTGCTTTCCACGTAGTCATCATTGACGCCTACTTCAATTACTGTTTTTTTCAGCAGGTTGACTTCATGAATGACTCCTCTGTAGGATTCGTCATATCCCTGCTGCTGTCCGCATCCCAGAGCATGGGTGACTGTCATTTTTGTCACGCCTGCCGACGCAAGTGAGTTTTTTACGTCGGTCAGTTTGTGCGGTTGGATTACTGCTGTAATTAGTTTCATAATTTTCTCCTTTCGTAGTAATGTATGCTCATCTCAATCCAGTGTGAATATGGCAAATCCGTTGTAAGCTTCTTCGCCGTGTTCGCCGATATCCAGACCTTTGAGTTCTTCGTCTCTTGTGACGCGGATTTTCATGACCACATCCAGAACCTTGAAAACAACCAGCATGGTAATAAATGCATAGACCGGAATGACAAGAGAACCTACGATCTGAGGCATCATTCCGACACCTTCGCCGAAAATCCCCGCTGCGAGGCCGCCCCAGATTCCGTTCAGACCGTGTACAGGCCAGGCTCCGACAGGATCGTCAATTCCGAAGAAGTCGAGCATTTTTACTCCTGCAATGACAAGGAGTCCTCCGATTGAGCCGATGAAAATGGATTCAAGTGGAGTGACAACGTCGCAGGGGGCCGTAATTGCAACAAGACCTGCAAGAGTGCCGTTCAATGCCATGGAAAGCTCCGGCTTTCCGAATAAAACCCACATGCCGATCATTGCTGTAATGGCTCCGGCTGCTGCGGCAAGCGTTGTATTTGCTGCAATTAAATTTACAAGGGCTGTATTATCGCCGACAATTCCCATCGTGCTTCCGGGATTGAATCCGTACCATCCCATCCAAAGAATAAAAACTCCGAGCGCTGCAAGAGGGAGGTTGTGTCCTGCCATCACCTGCGGTTTTTTATCCGGCGAAAATTTTCCGATACGGGGTCCAAGGATGATTGCCCCTGCAAGACCTGCGAAACCGCCTACAGCATGAACCACAATAGATCCTGCGAAATCATGAAAGCCGTCTCCCAGACTGGAAAGCCATCCGCCTCCCCATACCCAGTGTCCGCTGATTGGATAGATCACAGCAGTCAGAACGGCGCTGTATGCCAGATAGGAAGTGAATTTAATTCTTCCTGCAACTGCACCTGAAACAATCGTTGCTGCGGTAGCTGCAAAAACCATCTGAAAAAAGAATTTCGCAAGAAGCGGAACTCCCGTCCAGCTGATCGAGGAATAAACCCCCTGATAACCTTCAACAGCCGGACTGTTGTCTGCGCCAGCCATAAACCAGCCGGAAAGACCGATAAAGTCATTTCCATCACCGAACATCAAAGCAAATCCAACTGCAAAAAAAGCAATGGCGCCAACAGAAAAGTCCATCAGGTTCTTAAAAAGCACATTGACTGCATTTTTCGCAGAATTGAGTCCTGCTTCAACAAGGGAAAATCCTGCCTGCATAAAAAAGACAAGAATTGCGCAGAGAAGGACCCAGAGGGTATCGGCAGCTACAGTTAGTGCAGCCGTATCTGTAGAAATTTTTTCGAGTGGATTTTCTTCCTGCGCAAAAAGGGAAGCTGGCAGAAGGAAAAACAACGTAATTAAAGTGAATTTTTTTAAAGATTTCATAAACATTCTCCTGGTATCTTTACATCTGTTAATATGCAATATTGGTGCCGGAGATTGATTAAATGCTAAAATTGTATCAAAAAGTTCAGAAATTAACTAAAATAGCCTTTATAAACTTTACAATGTATGATTTTACAACAGAATATTCTAAAATTAATATTAGAGATGTCTAATGAATGAACTTTTTAAAAATTTATTTTCCTTAAAGTATGAACAATATGATTAAAATTACAGCATTCTGCATTTTGTTGAGGTCCTTTGGGTAATATAAATATTTTGGATTTGATAAGCTTTTTAGAATAATTCAGATTGTATTGAAGTGATAAAAGGAGCTATTTTGAATCCGGACTTCCTGTTGATTTTTTATAAAGGTAACTCTGCATTCTGAATCTCGGACAGCATAGCCAATTTCAAATGCAGGGAAGGGAAATATCAGACCGGATTTACCGAGAAAAAGAATTTCATAGTCTTCTCCTCCGGATATTACATCATCGATACTGAGATGATCTGTAATTCCTTTAAAAATGGGAATCTTTTCAATATCGATGAAAAGCCCAATCCCGCTTGCCTTTGCCAGTTTTTCAGAATCCGTTAAAATTCCGTCCGAAAGATCCATTGCTGCATGGACTCCTTCCTCATCAGAAAGGAGCAAAGACCATTCAGAACGGGAGCATGGTCTTAAATGACGTTCCAGAGCAGCTTTTTTCAGTTTGTCTTCTGTATTGATTTTTTCTGATAAAATTTTATAACCGAGATAAGAAAGCCCCGGATAACCGGTTATATAAAGAGCATCGTCTGATTTTCCGTCAGAGCGTTTCAGATGTCTTGTTTTTATTTTTCCAAGCATGGTAAGAGTGAGATGAATTGTTTCTGATCTGAACGTATCGCCACCTATGATTCTGCAGGAATACCGGCCGGTCTCACTGGAAAGGGCAGAACTGAACCGGCTGATAAAGGAACTGTCCGTATTTGATGGAAATCCCGCATTGAGCAGACAATACATTGCATTTCCGCCGCTAGCAGAAAGATCGGAAAGATTGGAGTGGAAAAGTTTGAAGGCCAGGTCTTCCGGCGTCGACCATTCGGTTTTGAAATGAGTGTTTTCAATCATTGAGTCTGTTGTAATTAAAAGATCATTTTCAATCAGAGCACAGTCATCCTGCCAGGGATTGAGAGAACTGTTTTTGTAAAATAAATCAATGATCGATCTTTCATTCATAATGCATCATTTATATTCCCTTTATTTTTCACCAGATTCTTTTTTGTTTTACTGGCAAATCATGCTGTTAAAATAACTGAAAAAATTTCAATCCCGCCTTTTCTATCAAAGAAGAATGGAAAACCTGCCAGGCAAATTTTTCGCATTATATTCTGTGTCATCCAGAAAGAAGTTTCGGAATCAAACAAATTTAACGGATCGGTCTGTGGAATTTCTGCTGAAAAGAATTCAGGATCTTAAAAAATGATGGGAAAAGCTGTACCATACTGAATGATGGGCGTACGGTTTCTGAAACCTTTCGTTACTATGCCCCCCATTGATAAAAATAAAGCGCTCAGGATTCTTGAACTGTCTGAAGATTTTTCAAAAGATCAGTTAATTCGATCTTTTCGAAAAAAGCTTTTTGAGAATCATCCGGATACAGCTGAAAACAAGAATTCTGACGTAAGCGTTGATGATCTGCTTTTATCCAGAAAATTTCTGGAAGAATATCTGAATGAAACACAGAAACAACCAAGCCGCAGGCCGGATGAAAAAGAAGATGATGGTTATCGCGACTACAGAGAGGGAATGAAGATTCTTGGTTCAGCCCTGGATGCCTACTGGAAAAAAAGAGTTCAGTTCAGTCACAGACCGGAAGGCGCAGACTTTATAAAACAGTTTCATGAAGAACTGAACAGAGCAAGGGATTATTTTATCCGTGTACTTGAAATATATCCAGGTGGATTATGGACGCCGGATGCTGTTGAGGAAATTGCGAGGATCAATGACTGGCTCGGGACTGAGGAGAACCCCTGATGCAACTTCTTCCGAAAGGAGATATTCCGCCAGCCATGAAAAAAGGATAAAGCGGCTAAAGATCTGCCCGGTCTGAATGTATTGATCCATGAATTTTAAAGAGGCCGGATCTGAGTAATTTCCTGCAGTCCCGTATAAAATTTCTTCGAGATTGCGAAACGGTTTAATCCGTATGTCATCTTTTTTTTCTGAAATCGGAGGCGCACTGACAGCTTCGCATAAAGCAAGAATTGCCTCATGGGGATGAAAAATTCTTTTTGTAAGAGGCTTCAGACTTGTGGAAATGGTCCCCAGGTCCAGACCCGGAAGCGCAAAATCCTTGATTGCCATAACCGATGTTTTTGATTTTAATGATGGATTTTTCTGAAAGAGACTTCTTAAAAAATAAAAAAATGATGAAATATCGATACGCTCTGAATCCAGATCTACAAGGATCAGCGCGGGCCATATTTTGGGATCTGTTTCTGCGATTCGTTTCAGTTCCGTATTAAGGGTCTCATTCGATTGAAAATCCGTTCTGACGCTGTAGCCGCCGAAACTCAGGATCTGTCGGAAAAGTTTTCTGTAAAGTGAATTTTCAGAAATAAAATAAGCAATTTTTTTTAACTCAGGAAGTTCCAGGCGGGGAGGAAGGATCAATCCGTTTTCGGGAATTTTCCATACTGCGGCAATTCCGTTTTCATAAAAAAATGCATCATGATCTTTTTTATTTTTTTCAGTTTTTTTTCCTGTAAAGATTAAAACAGGATGCATCCAATCCGATATGGTTTTGACTGTATTTTCATCGGCAGCAGGATAAAAAGCAATGCCCGATGAAAGGTCTGAAAAGAAAGGGTCCTGGATTGACTTTAAACCTCTGGATTTTAGACTGTGAAGGATGTATTCTGCCAGGAGGAGTTCTTCCTGTTCCAGTCGGAAACCTAAAAATACCGGATATTTCACAAATTCATGAAGGATTCAGCCCTGCTTTCAGTCATCCATATTTTACGATTCCGGGAAAAATCTTCTCAAACAGTGGAGTTTTTATACCGTTGATATAGAAGAATTGGATTCAAACCCATCTTCTTTAAGCAAATACATGAATTATTTACGAATTTTTTTTATTATCATTCCCTCCATTTTTGCTGGATTGTCCTGCATGCCTAAAGTGTATCAGAACGGATTTTCCGTAGAAACAAAACTAATCTATCAATCCCATGACAGAGAAAGAATCAGAATCTTCAGCCTTAAGAAAGGAGACTGGCCGAACATTTCAGAAAATAGCGACCCTCTGCCGGGAATTCCAGAAAGACCGGTTTATTCAGGTCTGGATGCGCTGGCTGCCGATCACTTTGCTCTTCTCCGAAACCGGAAGTTTGCTCTACTTACAAATGCAACGGGATTGGATCATCGATTAAAAAGAGGAGTGGAACTGATGATTTCAGAAGGAGTTCTGCCGGAACTTGTTTTCGAGCCGGAGCATGGAATTTTTGGAGCAATTGATAAACCCGGACCGGACGGTATCCGCCGCGACAGGGAAACGGGTCTGAGAATTTTAAGTCTTTATTCCAAAAGTAAAAAACCTTCCTGTAAACATCTCGAAGGGATTGATTTAATTGTCATTGATATACACAATCTTCCTGTTCGGCCTTATACATATATATCCACCCTTACTTATCTTATGGAAATTGCTGAAGAACACAGGATAGAAGTCATGATCCTTGACCGATCAAATCCATACGGATTCTGGAAGCCGCAGGGGCCGTATCTTGAAGAGAAATTCACGGGCTTTACTGCTAAAGCGCCTGTCCCATTTCTTTATTCGCTTACTCCAGGCGAATACGCATTTTATATGGCATCGTCGGTTTTTTTAAAATTACGCCTGAGTATTGTCAGGGCTGCAGGGTACAGAAGAAAAGACGGATTTTCATCACTTCGCCAGATATGGATCAATCCTTCACCCAACATTCCATCATTTGAAGCGGCTCTTGTGTATCCAGGAGTTGTTTTATTTGAAGCAGTAAAGTTCAGTCTGGGTAGAGGAACCACAAGGCCTTTTGTTTATTCCGGAGCTCCCTGGATGAAAGCAGGAAGGGTTCTTGAGGAAATGCGCTCTTTAAAACTTCCTGGAGTTCAGTTTGCAGAAGTGATCTTTACTCCCAATTCATCTGTTTATAAAGGGAAAACATGCCGGGGTATTCAGATCCTGCCTGTTTCTGCAAACTTTGACAGCCTGAGGACAGGATATGAATATATGAGGGTGATTAAAAAAATTCACCCAAAAGATTTTCGGTACATTAAAAGCAGGGGTGGATTTTATATGGATCGTCTCTGGGGAGGGACATCCTATAGAAATTTTATCGACAGTGATTTATCTTATGATGAATTTAAAAAAAGCTGGATTCATGATGCCGCTTCATTTCAGGAATTAACAGAACCTTTTCTTCTATATTGATAAATGCTTGTAAAAGTTGCTTAAAAAAGCGGAATCATTTTGTTTTTTTAAATAGATTAAAAATTTATTTGTTGATTCCCTGAATAAATTTCAGCTTCTTGCAATATGGCCACTAAAAAAACTTCAAAAAAGACCGCAAAAAAAGCGGTAAAAAAAACCAGTAAAAAAACAGCTAAGAAGACGGCAAAAAAGACAGCAAAAAAGACAGCTAAGAAAGCTGCGAAAAAGTCACCAGCCCGTTCTTCAGCTCCGAAATCCTTTGCAGAGACTCCTGAACCGGTCGTATACAGACCTTCAGATTCCACAGGCGATTCGTTACCTCTTTCTGTTCCAGAGAAAAAAAGTTCAAAAGGACTCTATCTTTTAGCAGCAGTTTTGGTTGGAACAATTCTGTTTGTTGTTTGGAGAAATGTTCAACGAAGCGGTTCAGATTCAGATATGACAACGCCTCCTGTAACCGAACCTGTGATGGAAGCGCCTGCTTCAGAACAACCTGCAGAAACTCCTGAAACAGCGCATCAGCCTGCATCCGAGCAGCCTGATGCTGCCGCAGCCTCAGAAGAAAATGTATATACTGTAAAAGCAGGAGATACATTCTGGGGAATTGCAGCATCGCAGCTTGGCGACGGAAAACGAGCGAAAGAAATCCAGACGAAAAATCCTGGAGTTACCGTTCTGAAAAAAGGAATGAAATTAAATATGCCCGAAAAATAAAATTCGGGAAATTTACAGTTTGTAAAGCTCCGGATAAAACCGGAGCTTTTTTATTGTTTTAATGCTTTTTCCAGAGTTTCCAGTTCTTCCTGCAGCGACATCCATTCTGTTTCGCAGCTTTCCAGATCCGAATTGATTTTTACAAGCTCGTCGTTCAATTCCATGCTGTAGCTTTCCGAGAGTTTACTTATTTTTTCCTTCTGTTTTTCTTCCAGTGTGTGGATTTCTTTTTCAATCTTTTCGCTTCTGGATTTGTTTTTTCGAATGCCGGATTGAATTTCTTTGCGTAAGTGATAGGCTGTTTTTATTTTTTCAGACTGAAGGTTGTTCCCTGAATGATCAGGATCAGGGCTTTCCTCCTGGATGCGGCTTTCCAGAGCAAAGACATAATCTTCATAATTTCCCCTGTATAAGGAAATACTTCCGTCACGAATTTCCAGGATTGCATCTGCAAGAATATTGACAAAGGTTCTGTCATGGCTGATAAAAAAAACAGTCCCTCCGTATTGTTTTAATGCTCCAGCCAGAGCCTCAACCGTCTCAAAATCCAGATGGTTTGTGGGTTCATCAAATAAAAAGACATTGCTGCCTGAGAGGAGTAGACCGGCAAGGATCAGACGGGAGCGTTCCCCGCCGCTGAGTACAGATATTTTTTTATGAATCTCATCGCCCTGGAAAAGAAAACTTCCTGCCAGATCCAGAATGCTCTGTTCAGGGATCTTTCCCTTGCTTATTTTTTTCAGGTGATCCAGGACCGTATCGGTTTCAATCAGAGATTGAAAGACATGCTGGGCATAGTAGCCAATGTTTCGTCCGTTTGCCCATTTTATATTTCCGCTGACGGGTGGAATTTCTCCTGCCAGAGTTTTTAAGAGAGTTGACTTGCCCTCGCCGTTATCTCCAAGAACTGCCACATGTTCTCCTCTGGAAAAAATATGAGAAATCCCGGATGCAACAGCTTTCTGATTGTAGCCGATGGAAAGATTTTCAATTTGAAGAGCCTTGCCCGGAGGAGAAGGGTCTTCAGGAATGCGGATTTTTACATCCCTCTGTGTTTGTTCTGCTTCAATTTTATGAAGACGGTTCAGCTGTTTTTCTTTCGATCTGGCCTGGGAAGCTTTAGATGCTTTGGCGCGAAATTTTTCAATGAATCCATTCAGTTCTTTCTGTTTGGCTTCAATTCCTTTGTTTACTCGCTCTATGTGAAGATTCTGTTCTTCTTCAAATGCAAAATATTCTTCAATATTGCCAGGAAAAAAATTCAGTTTGCCATTCTTGATTTCAAGCGTTTCACTGCATGTTTTTTTCAGAAATTCTCTGTCATGAGATATAATCATGAATCCGCCACGAAATGATCCAAGAAAGTTTTCAAGAATGAGAAGAGTTTTTAAATCAAGGTAGTTTGTAGGCTCATCCAGAAGAATAAAATCAGGATCCGTGATCAGCATTGCAGAGAGACGCAGCCTCATTTGAAAACCGCCGGGAAGAGATGATGCTTTCATTTTAAGAACGTCATTTTTGATTTGCATTCTGCCTGCTGTTTTTCCGCAGAGCCAGTCTTCTTTCTGCGAAACGCGCATCAGATATTCAAGTGAGGTTTCATTGGAATGAAATGGATCTTTCTGTTCCAGGTATCCGAGTCTTAAATCTTTTGCGCAATGAATGATCCCCGAATCTGCTGTTTCCCGATCTGTCAGAATATTAAAAAGAGTGGATTTACCGGCGCCATTACGGCCGATCACGCCGATTTTCTGTCCTTCATGGATGACGAGATTTGCCTGGTCAAGCAGCGCTGCAGGACCGTAATGTTTGCTCAGATTTTGAATCTGCAGGATTTGTTTCATTCTTTTAAAATCCTCCGGAAGACCGGAGGGTGA
>Ga0224501_10003282_pt1 | contig 12735 bp, 10 predicted proteins | sample SF_Oct11_sed_USG_4_FD_169105 | JGI IMG/M metagenome (GOLD analysis project Ga0224501, IMG submission 169105) | Sediment microbial communities from San Francisco Bay, California, United States - SF_Oct11_sed_USGS_8_1 | ecosystem: Environmental > Aquatic > Marine > Sediment | place: USA... | reverse complement strand
CGGTGTACTCATGGTACAAAACAAAAATAGTGCGGTGTACTCATGGTACAAAACAAAAATAGTGCGGTGTACTCATGGTACCAAAACAAAAAGATTAAATAAAACTTGGCTAAAAAGTCATGAAATGCCTACCTTTCTCACTGAATATTTAATGGTTTGTTTCCAGTCAGTATCTGGTATACTGGGGGATTGTGGGACAGTGTTAGTGGCAGCGGCTGTAGTGTTGGTGGCAGCGGGTGTAGTGTTAGTGGCAGCGGCTGTAGTGTTGGTGGCAGCGGGTGTAGCATTGGTGTTTGTGTTGCTCTGATTCTCCATCACCGGATGCGCCTCAGCTCCAGGATTCACACTCATTGACTCCAACATTGGCCTCAGCATCTGACCAAATGGTCTGTAAGATGTAAGGGGGTTTGGAATATAGGAGGAATGCTTCGTTTGCATCCAGATATTATGAGCAGTCGCCCAGTTCCATAATGATACATAGTCCAGAGTCATATGCGTAGCTACTAAATTAGCCGATAATATCACGATTAAGTGTCGGCAATGTGGTGTATACATGTACCGAGATTATGAATATTTATTGAGAAATGTAATTCATTTTCGGTCAATGCAGGCCCCAACTCCAGAGCTTATCGTAAAGGCAAGCATATAGTATTTATATTAGGAAGTTCTCCACTGACAGGACTCTCTCTGATTGAACTTTTGTCCTGGGAATTTGTCCCACTGCCATATATTCCCTGGTGGACCTGGTGCCCTGCTGTATTATTTTATCCATGTAAAATAACATTAATCTAAATTTACAAGATTGAAGTTTTGCGCCTGGGAGAGCTGAGGTTGGAGTGAACTTACGTGTTAAGGACCTCATTGGGAAGATTACAGATGTGAGCTGGGATGTCATTACCAGTGAGAAACTGGGCAATCTCAGAGCTGAAGTTGTTACAGTTTCGTTGCAGTAAGTTATAATCCTGAGGCCTATTGGGAACGAAAAACCATCACTATATATACAAACGTAGGTCAACGCAGCGTGCAATATATACAAACGTAGGTCAACGCAGCGTGCTATATATACAAACGTAGGTCAACGCAGCATGCTATATATACAAACGTAGGTCAACGCAGCGTGCTATATATACAAACGTAGGTCAATGCAGCGTGCTATCAACTTCTTTTTCATGGCCAAATACACAATTCGGCATCTGTATTTGTTGAACAGAGCATAACCAATTATCGATTGTCGATTATACATCATAGAGAGATGAGTAACACCATAACTCAGCACATAAGAATAGCAGTCATAACACACATAGCAGCAGTAAATTACAAAAGAAAAAGTAAAACTCATTGGGGTTTGGGTGACTCCACAAGTTTGCCTTGCTTTCCAGAGTTTAGGACCCTCATTTTTGTTATTCTCGTAATGGGTTTGAATAGCATCTAACTCAAAGAGAAACTCAGTCACAGAGGAGTCATGACTAAGAGGCTTACCTGTAGGTGGTAACAGCCAGCTTCCTCAGGTGCTCCCAGAATATCTCAAATGGTATCTCTGTATAACCGAGGTCCACAATTTGGTCTGGATTCCCCATTATAGTGTGAGCCTGAAAGGCAATAAGTGAAGCGTGATCATTCCAACCCCACTGTCCGGGTACAGTATCTATTCTATTCACAGTCATTCAATCACATGTAGGTACTGCTGCCGGATAGTCCCTGTGGACCTCCATGTAGGTACTGCTGCCGGATAGTCCCTGTGGACCTCCATGTAGGTACTGCTGCCGGATAGTCCCTGTGGACCTCCATGGTCTCAACCAAAACTGAATGTGAAGCTAATAGCCAAGAGGAAAGGGCCTTTTGGATCTTGAGCAGTTCAAATATCCCGGCTTGATTTAGGCAGCTAAATCTCGTACATACACACGCTAGTACTACACTAGACTGCATTCATTATCCTGGACTGGCTGAATATAGCTAGCCAACTCTCATCAAGGACTAATGGAGTTAATCAATTGAAGATAACAAAAACTTATATGTGGTTCATTACTAGATGCACTTTATATCCTTATCACATTACCAAAGACCCAAAGTCAGGGGTGTGGGTTTTTATCTTACTGGTGCACAGCTTTCTATGCCCATTCCACCGAAGAAGAATTCCTGTCCAAACGCCACAATCCCAGTGTGCCACACGCCATCAATTTGCTTTCCTATAAAAAATTCCGCTCTATTAGTAATCTCCATTAATAGCACCATGCTCCCTTTTGTTCCGCTAACTTCTCCTTCATTAAAGGGAACACGGCGGGTTAGATATTTGTTATTTCACCAGCTGTGGGTTAACACGGGGGAACCACTGCCGGATGAGAAACAATGTCCCATCTCGTAGCGAGGTTCATTTGTTGTGAACTAGGATTAAGATGGGGAGCTCATACTGTCTGTCTTGAGTATGGTTAGGGCCGAGGTTCTCATGATTACGGGTCTAGTATTCTACCACTGAGCTATCCCGCTATCCCATCATGCTCCTTACAGGAGGAAATGATGGTACAGCACACAATCATAGACGCGTGCCACTCTGGAAATTTCTCGGAGACAACTTAATATGTGTATATTGACCTATAAGACTGTTACTGGAGACGCGCCATCATATCTGACGAACGTGATTGTATCCGCCTCAACATCAGCTTACAGAATGAGATCAAATATGAGAAACTCTCGTAACGTTCCCAGGACACTCAAACGGACTGGAGATTCAGATTTTAGTGTGGCAGCACCTAGACTTTGGAACACTTTTAATCAAGACCTTTTAAATGCAAAAACTTTATATAATTTCAAGACTCGGTTACGTAATTACCCAATACCCAAGATATAGATTTTTTCAATGCTGACCAGGACTGTCAAATGAACTCTGTTTACCGGACCAATGTCTTTGACTAATGCTTTCTTCGCTTCATGGACCTTAATGTAAAAGAAGACTTCCAGTCTTATCTAAGCTAACCATGTAAAGTAAAACTATCAAAACAAAATCAAATCAAATCCCGGAAAACGCTGGGTAGGCCAATTTCAATTTCAACCATGATCGGGATTTAATTCAAGGTTTACGCAAGTGCTAGCCAAGTGCTTTACCACTGAACTATACCGCTATGCCAACAGTATGCTGTCTCTATGCAAAACTAAAACAGTAACTCAACAAGACTCACCTCAACAACAAAGATGGCAACAAAAGCCACAGCTGCTCCTTGCACTTTAGGCGTATAGTCAGGAACTGTCTCCCCTTCAGTAATATTAGTATGCCATGGCCACCACAGCAGAGCAGAGTTTGAGAACACAATTGCTGCTACAGTTCGCTACAATTTTAAAAACTCACATGGTTCAACAAATGATAGAAAGTGTGTTTAAATCCTATAAATTTTGCTTGATTACTATACATTGAATTATGCTTATGGAATAACTTGTACATGCTATTCATTACGCCACTGTAGGGGGGATACTAGACAGCACAACTCGAAGCCAATCCCAAGCCTGGATGAAGGAGTAAGGTTGATGGCAAGAAGGCCGTCAAAATATGAAAACATTTAATGATGCTGCCTGCAAGAGTCCACACGGGTGTCATGGAAAAAAAAACCAGTAGAAGAAACATAAACTCATACCTTGAACCATTTATTTTGAGTTATGTCGAACATGAACTCTCTGAATGGACTTTTCTCTGGTCGAGGTGGCACGTGTAAAGGCTGGGTAAGGTTGATTCTTCCTTTGAGATCTAGCCATCGACGCTGGTCCACTGTTAACAAGGCTGTGCCCTATAGAGAAAATAGAAAATGTAGAAATATGAGATATGTCAGTGCAAAGAATATGATTTTGTTAGTTAGTCTTGTACGTCTCTTGTAACCGAGATCTTTACATCCAGGATTTGATTTCCCACATTGATATGAATTTACGAATTGACAATTCGTCCGCAGTTAAAAGACCAGGCTCATCCCGCAGACGACCTCACAGAGTTTTTGCATCATCCAACCTACCTTATTCTGGCTATAGTTTGAGATGACCACACCCACAAAGAGAGTTAGACCGATGAGAACGCCAATAAACACAAAGATGTGGATATAGAGAGATTCGCCGGGCCCGACGCGGTCGATCAATATATCCCTGATTTCCAGCCAGCCTTCCAGGGATAGCACCTCAAACAATGCTAGCATCGCTGACATTATAGTATCAAAGTCAAAGTTATACGGGTTTGCCCTACAATCAGTAAAAAATAACGGTTGGTCGGTTCTTAAATGGCAGGATTGTAAAGAAAGATGCATGTGGATTTTGATGTGTCCACTGGGTACCAGCTTGAAATCCACATCTACCATCGAAATGTGTCTTCTGATATGATTTGCACTAGTTGACTCATTAGACAATTTCGATTCTTCTGGTAATAAACCAATTCATATCTCATCATATTTTATTTAGTTTCAACCCAATTTTCAACATTTTATCATTGAAACTCTATTTATATATGATTTCTCACTCACCACACTCTAGGTACCATGAAACCAGGCTTCTTCTTGCCAGCACCAGTCTTGAGGTTCATTTCGGATACCTTGACCTCTCGTCGGAAAATCCCGATACAGGCTGTTTGATTGTTACCGATGATTGGGTCATTACATCTTTTCAGTTTTCCACCATAGCACTGAAGCCCATAACTCGCAAACACAAACATCAAGATAAATAGCAGAATAGAGACCTGTAATATAGAGAAATCAATTCGTACGATGACAACGAACAACAAAGACCCTGATTTCAAATGCCAGTGACTCCAATTGGATTTAGATCTCGAGATTTATGAGGCACACCGGCGACCGTGCTAGAAACAAAGAATGGGTTAGATGATGCTATCCTTATAAGAGAAATAGATCCTTGCTTAGCTTATTAAGTTTTTTTACCAATGGGATTATAGCATCACATAAGTAATGAGTAGGAATGACCAGAGGGTGAAATGTAGAATGTACACAGTGTGTTTGAATGAAGCTCTGCCACCATCGAGACATGCACAGTAGCAATCCCTAAAACGAAATGTTGTATTCTTGAAAATCATGTACATGTAGATGTGATACCCATTGGTGAACCATCTGTAAGAATGTGGTGTGACCACAGGATTGGTTGAGTCTGACCTTAATGTTTTCATTACCATTTTGGTGCGGAAGGCGAGTCAATGTGATAAATTGGCTCATCGGCAAATATGTACTTACGAGATTCCTACATGGCTGCCCACAAAGAACGGTGTCCCTTGTTTTCTTAAGATAAATAAAAAGTGTTTATATGAATAAAGGTATAGACAATCACCAATGACGGTCTGTTGAACCTAAAAAGTCCTGGGTTAGCGTCAAATAGAAGAAAGTGTTGGAAGTTATCTTTCCTTTTTGTCAAAGGATTACCAAATCCGCATCAACTCGACAGCACACAGAGAATCAGTAACATACCAGTATAATTTCCTTGAAGCCTCTGATGAGTTCATACACGACCTTCCGAATATGCGGAACGAGTATGAATATTCTGAGAGGGCGCATACATCGAAGGATAAGCAGCACGTGCCCATACGACAGATACGGAATACCATACTTCTCTTGGTTGATTATTACCATAGTGACCAAAAATAACAGACTCGTCTACAAAAAAGGCATGACATGGAATAGCATGGCATCACATGACTTACATTATATACTAGACGATTCCATATAAAAAAGAAAATGAGGATATGACTTGGAATAAATGATATAAACGGGTATGATTATCATACAACTATACAGCTAGTTGTTTTGCAATGGTTTAATGGTTGATTCCCATTGCACAGCATCAACCACCAATTTGAAGTGAGGGGAATCAGTGTACACTTACAAAGTATATCATGATATCGATGGCTCCTCCCACATCTCTAATGAGGGCATTTGGGGTGAAGAAGAGCCCGTTGGCAAATATCTTCAGAGCCATCTCAATGCTCATAGATGCAACAAATACACATTCTGCAGCCTGAAAGCAAACAGCACAGTCAACATTTTTACTGAAAACAGGTTCCCTTTACAGCCAACACAAGAGTTAATCTTAACGATGACGTACGTTTTCTTAAGATTCTAAAATTCACATACCACCAAACCCTTGTTGTTGGGGTCGGTTACTCTGTTAAATGGAGTTTCCATCATCATGAAGACACACGACACCACTGTGATAAGAATCATCACCCAGTCAAGCAGTGGGACTATACTGAGAAACTTCCTGTCAAAGAAACAGACGAAAAATGATAAGCTGACATATAACGCCCTCTAAGCCACGAGCTGAAGCAACCTAAGGCGATGCATCAGTCAGTGAAACAGGGCATAGCCGATGGAGGCACAAATGATTTCCACAAACTGATGGGGACATACTTACACAGGCTAAAACTGATCGGGTCAGACTTCCACAGGCCAAGAATGATGGAGACACACATCCTCAGTCCCAAACGAATGGGGGATACATTTCCACAGGCAAAACTGATGGGGCCACACTTCCACAGGCCTCAAACTGATGGTGACCACACTTCCACAGGCCTCAAACTGATGAGGACATACATCCTCAGGCCCAAACTGATGTGGCCACACAGATTCAGAGGCCCAAAAGGATGGGGATACACATCCACAGGCTCAATCTGGTAGAGATAGACCTCCGCAAGCCCAAATAGATGGGGACATTCATCCACATGCCCAAACCGATGGGGGCACATATACTCAGGTAAAATACACATAAAACAAGCCAATCAGTTCTGCTGCACAAATGGATTCCAGGTCACCGTAAACATCACCCAAAGTGATATTCCTTGCATATATGGTCTATGATATGCAGAACCTTTCTGTTGGTAAGCCTGCACTGTATACTTACGGTATACGAGGTAGTTTTCTAGACAAAGTAAAATATGGAGCAAAAATGTTCAATTTCCGAGAACTTTAGTTAACAAACATCACGACTACTTATTTAATACAGTGACAACTGGAGAAGGTGCCAGTAAAACAAGCTCATTATCTTTTGACTGAACATCATCACAGGGCTTATGACAATTTTTTGGGATGGCCCCTGGCATCGCAATCTGATTCTGACGAGGATGAAGCGACTAAATGGTGTCCATGCCGGGTATCAAATCAGGAACCTTGCGCACTATCCAAAAAGCCACTATGTCACTCAGACTGCAGAGCAAACATGAACTGACCAAAAACTCCAGCACCAAGGGTAGATTTGGGGCCCTTACCAGACCTCATGGAGATGTGTCTGAATGCGCTTTTATGGGCTACTCACGTCACATCCATTAATGCAAAATCATGAAAGACCAAGTCACTTCACTGATGCAAGCTAACTGCTTATGTCCTAGTTCTCCAGATTATGGTGAGAATTGGAGATAGTATGATATAGATGGCCAAGTAAATGAGTGAGACTCAGAGCCTGAGACTGAGAGGATAGGATTCATTGATGAGCCAGCTATGACATCAGAGCAAGGGTAGACTGAATGAGTTGAGAAATACTGATCAGACTTACCCCAGCTCCTTGTATTTACTCTTATTCTCCTTGCCAGTGATAGGATCAATGGACGCCCTCGCGTAACGGGCGCTCACTATAGTCTTACAGATCTCCCTAAAGCGACTCTCTCGGCCGACGATAAACAACGGTGTGTCAAACAGCGGGTGGTTCTCACGTAAATCACTTTCTTGCTGATTCCTGTAAGAATCAAAAGAAGAGGATAAAATGATCTTTTTTTTAACCAAAACAGCACATAGTGGGATAAAGGATGAAACTCACCAAGCGCGTATGTGCACGTATTTGTCTGCTATGTATATTTTTTGAACATGTGGCTGTAAAGAGTTAAAGGGTTTCTCACAACAACTGAAGAAGTGCTTGACTAGGTTCATATTTTCATGTACTACAATTCCTCTCGCTCATTAGTTTGCGATCAATTCTGTTCAATTCATTATCAAACTAAACTTCCCCAGGGGTCGACTCAGTCTCTCTTATCCCGCAATCTTCGTTCATTCTAATTGTCTCTGATCTCTCACTCGCATGTATGCGGTACTGAATCGAGTCTCCTTTTGTGAGGCTGATAACTACGCGTCCATGGCGTTTGGTGAGTTTAGTGCGAGAGTGTGAAACTCCACACGCGTATACGCCATACTTGCCAAGTCTCCCGCATTCTCCAGGACCCTCCCGGGATTCAGGCTAATCTCCAGCACAACTCCCGACCTCCCGCAACCCTCCCAGGATTTAGTTTACCTGGTTGTTCCAGCAAAAATCAGCTGAAATGTGTCAAAATTTCACAAATATGCGCAGTTCAGTCGCTGAGTTCAGCTACTTCAGGTTTTCGGAGTACATGGTAATTGACTAGTTGTTCTCTTCGTACTGATAGTGAAATAAATATTGATTACAAATGCATTGTCTTTGCACTCTGTCCCTCACGCTCACCTTCACACATTCAGCCAATAGATGTCTAAATGACCAAAGTATATATGTGACCTTGACCTGTATGATTGCGAGCAGAACCTTTGTGAAGCTGAAAAGCATTAGCTGTAAAATACTGCCTATTAGCTGTTTAGCTGCCATGTCTAAAAACCCGAAATACTTGTGTAAATTTCAAAAAGAGTGGATAACAGAGTTTGATTTTGTCCAACCTAGTTAGGTGTGATTGTGAATCCTGTTTACTGCTCCTTTTGAAATACATACTTTAGACTTACTAGTGTAACTGTACTTAGTTTAGTGTTGCACTTGTAGCTGGGGGTAAGCATGATCATGATGTCACCAGGCATACAATGGGTAAGACACATCTCTCCCACAAGAAAATAGTGGCACAGAGTCACCCACTCAGAAGTTTATTCCTTCCCAAGGATGATATAGATGGCCAAGTAAATGAGTGAGACTCAGAGCCTAAGACTGAGAGGATAGGATTCATTGATGATTGATACATAATTACATGGACTCATAGACATAGACCCACTGAATTACTAGTACTATGTCACAATTACTATGTCTAGTCAAGGCTACTGAATAGCTGATCTAGTCTAATCTAATGACTTCTTCGGTTTCAATCCATTCCTACTCAGACCAGTGGCAGTGCCTATTTGCTAAGCCAAACACCTGCACTTGTATAAAGGCACTTATTAACAGGTTTTACATTTGTAGAGTGGTTTGAAGAAAACCCAAACCGTATATCTTTCATACTGAAGGTCGAACTGAAGGGCTACTAGTTGACTTATTTTCTTTGTTGACTAGACTAGTGAAGGCAGTCATCACTGTTCTATACATAATCGTGTTATCATGCTAATGCTGCCTTATTTATGTGTACCTAGCATACTAGCTACTAGCTCAAAATACAATCGGGAAAAAATCTCCAGGGAATTGGAGCCAAAACCAGAGAATTTGAGGTCTGTCTCCTTCATTTTCCTCAGAGCTACTTGGCAAGGATTACCACAGAAAGCATGCGCTTGTTGCATTTATCCTAGCGCTTACCGCTACAGAACAAACCTCATTCTGGGAAGTCCACTAAACAGGATGGCCAAATGCCCGCATAGATAAAGAATGGAAGTTGACAACTGAACAGTCTCAGTCCAGCATCAGAAGCATTTCACCATGGTAGCAGAAGGTCACCGTTGAGTATGTAAACTAACCGTTTGATTTCTGCCTGTTGTTTTTTCTGCTGCAGTATCTGAATATCCACATCATCACCAGTGTTACTTCTCTGATTTACAAACGTGTTGTTATTTGATACACTCTGTGAATTCATGCTCTGTAGATTACCATTTCTCTGCAGGGACATATGTGCTCGTCGTGGTGTAGTGTGGTCATGTGCACCGCGGATATTGGCTCGCGTCTTTCCCGCCCTAAAAAGCCATGGCGCATTTAGTTTTTCACATAGACATAGGATACTGAGTTATGTATATGGGTTGTCAGTATTTGTTATAAGTCAGGCTACCATCGAAGCTTGCGTGAAAGCAGTGCATAGTACAGGGAAACTTACATAGATGGCATATCTGACTACCTTATCTAGTCTGGCTTGGGTCTACGGCTAAATCCTGATAGTTACAGAACCGAGCAATGGTAAATTGTAATGGAAAATTCTAAGCAACTAATATGCCGCATTCATGAGCTTTGATGAGCATGCATCAAAACTGGAACAAACTGAGAAACTCCATGCAAACTAAGGGACAGTGCGCAAACTGATGGCACACTGGAAGCATAAGATTTTCAGGCTTTTAAATGGGCGTTGTACACTTTAGCTCTACCAAGGTCTGTGGTTTACAGGGTAAGTTAGCCATCAACTCAACAACCAGTAGTAGTGCAGAGAATGAAAGGCGTTCTCAAACAACGAAATCTACATATTATAAGTCGCTTCAAAACGCCTTAAACGACGACATAAACTCTATAAAATAAAGATATTTGGGTTAGCAAAGACTCTTTTTTCATCTGAAATACTGGGTTTTACCGATAAGCCCGACCGGGGTCTCGGGCAGGCGTGCGCGCGGCGTCCTCAAAAGGTACGATAGTTCTGCTCATCAGAGCTCTGTAATGTATTTGGTTAGTCAACTTATAAGTTAACTAATGACAAGAAAGATTTGGATTAAGAGGTGACTCAAGACAAGCGAACAATCATGCTTCATTATATGAAGTAAGCCCTCGTTGGAGTACCATGTAGTAGATACCTGGCAAGAGAGAGCCACTCCGTAATAATTACGCTTACGAGGGTCCTAGTGCCATATGACCAGACTAGTCATCTGTTATGTAGCTAGTCATTAGAATTTTGCGATATTGGGTCCATTTCTCGTGCTGTTACAACTTCCATCTGTTGCATTTTCTTAACAATTCCAGTGCATCGCATAAAATGTTTATCATCTTTTCTACCACCCAAACCTGTTAACTTGTCGTTAACATAACTTGACTAACTGTAAAGTAGCACTTCGGGCGATACTTCTGAGGGTTGATTTATATGTTTTAAGTAGGGGCAAATAGCCCCCAATCTCCCATTATTGAATCATTACGACGTAAATCTTAGAACTGTAGTCATTATAGAGTTATTCTCTCCTGCATAAGGTTTCTAAAAGATCCCCCAATAATCAGAGAAAGAACTAAAGTCACCTCTTTGACCAGTCATATATATAGACTCTCACAACTGATGACACAAAGTCATGCAACATTTCCAAGAGATTAGAGTCAAGTATACAGAAGGGTAGCAGCGCTGATCAATAAATAGATTGAAGCGATGGGCAGAAAAAAAGCTTGGTTTTACAACCGCTGAGATGAAGTCTGACTGCAGGTAACAGTTGACGGGGTCATGCCAGTGGTGTAAGCAGGGACGCAAATTAGCTCTACGTAGCCGCGGCATAAAATGCTGGCAAAGCCGAAGCCTTGGGTACATCCACCCTTGCCCGCTGTAAACTATTAAGTTCCCACACAGACCCCATATTCAACATTCTATCATCATTGTGACTTCAACCTGTAAGGGAGGTCGCTCTACCTGAGTGCAGATCCGGAGTTTCCTTGACTCGACAGCATTGACTTTGGAGCCGGCTGAGTTAGATTGCCTTTAGGAATTATAGGATCAGATGAATTCATCGATCTCTGCTCACCAGAATCACTACAGCAGACACATCGTTGACAATTGACAGAATCCTTTCAGTAGTTGAAAATCTAGAGTTGACATAGTGCAAGAAATGACAGCCAAAAAGGCATAGAAGATTTGAGCGAACTGCTCAGATATTCAAAATGTGCCAAAAAACCAGAAAATAGTGAAGAACATGATATACAGACTCGCTGTGAAATTTCATCGTGATTGATTGAATCACAGAAGAAGTAACGAAGGATAGCTGAAGAGTTATTTTAACCCGGGGTGACAGAGTAAGAAAGAAGCATGATGGCTAACTTAGTCACATTTTTTATATGGAATTTGGCCAATGGATGTTTCCATACAAACTTAGCAATCTGGAGAGAGAATAACTCTATGCCCGGGATAGATTTATGCATAAAGTGATTTGACAACTTACATAATTAATTCGTAGATTTCATTGCGTTTGAATGGCACTTTGGTAGACTTGGCAGCCGGTTTTCCTGTCAGCAGAGCGATGTCGGATAATTCCTGTTGTGGAACGGATAGCATAGGCTTTCGTAATCTTAGACTACTGCCATTGTTAGTCGTACTTCCATTGTCCACAAAACTACGCATAAAACTTTCACGTACTTTCGGTGCTTCAAACTCTATCACTATTCTCTTGGATACATTAACCATCTGTGGCTGGTTCCTAACAAGACATAGAAGATCATTAAAGGGGTTATGTCATGGCCAAAAGTGGATCCACTTGTTTTCATATTCTGAAGCCTACCGTGAACAAAAGGACCCAATACCCAGCTCATATGGAAGCCTAGATATAGCCCTATCCAATGCGCATACTTAGAGGCTCGTAGATGCTTTTTCAGACCGTCGGCACAACAGAATTGGCCTCAAGATAGGACATTAACACAGCGCTGTTGGTGTTTGCATTGATTTCTTGGGTTATGTGCTGATGTTTGGAAAATCTTCTGTGGTTACATAAGTCTAAATAGAGAAAATGTTCAACAAAAATATAGAAATAAGGTTTCAGAGCGCAGTTTTTCACCTCTGTCAGCGGGCGTTAGTGCCATTATTGCACAAAGATACTAGACCCGTAGTTACACAAGGCTAACTAGAGAAAATGTTCAACAAAAATATAGAAATATTTAAGATTTCAGAGTGCAGCTTTT
>Ga0224501_10003280_pt1 | contig 12737 bp, 9 predicted proteins | sample SF_Oct11_sed_USG_4_FD_169105 | JGI IMG/M metagenome (GOLD analysis project Ga0224501, IMG submission 169105) | Sediment microbial communities from San Francisco Bay, California, United States - SF_Oct11_sed_USGS_8_1 | ecosystem: Environmental > Aquatic > Marine > Sediment | place: USA... | reverse complement strand
CATAAGTTAACGTAGGATCATCCTTCAGTATCAGAGAGACATGTCAAAAATGACGTAGGAATTGCACTAATCTTCAAAGGTACTTTGCCATTGGAATCTCCATTTTCGTTTAGAATCAGAATCTCCATTGGCTGACAGCCGCAGTCTGATGCTGCCAATGAAAGGATAGCAGTGCAATATTATCCGATTATTACAGAAGAGATTATTTTATTATAATTTTTCGGAGAACCAGAAGTATATGACCCGATCTTCACAGTGAATTCTTACCCGTAATCATCTAGTCTAACCATTATATTATATTATATTGTATTGTATTACTATACATGCACATGCGTGTCAATGATTGACCTATCATGTGCATGATTATCAATGACAAAACCTACATGTTCATCCACAAAAGCATATTTTTGTCATCTCTTGCATGAATGATTTTTTATAAAAAATAAACCTGAAGTTAATGAAAATAAGAATGCATCGACTTCATTAAAAGGTGAAGGTCACCCATTAGCTAAACGTCGTATGAAAAAGTGGTTGTAGGAAAGCCAAATTGAAGTGGCAATGGTATGACTGGGATGAGGAACTGCTTATTTTCGCCACGCCTTGACCTGCCCCAGGTCTGAAGAGATCCGGATACCCTTTTGCTGTACGGTGATGACCACCCTAACCACTTAGCTATAGCACCTCCTTGACTACTTAAGGGCGTTTGAGCTATAGCAATAACGATGCAGTTGTTTTTCAATTTGTATATAGTGAAAACAACACCATTCAGCGGTTCACCAGCGGTAGAACTTAATATTGCATGGATATTTTTACCATACTCTGCACTCTGGCTACTATTCTCGAGAAGGGAGAGTTGGATCTTTAACAACTGTGGAGTGACCTTGACCCTTATCCACTGGTTGGGTCCTCCATCAGTTTTACCATGGTGATCTGAACCCACGCTAGCAACTTGGAGTGAGGGGCTTGCTAAAGACCCATACTAGTACCAGAAAAACATCCCGAGTGAGGGAAAGTTTCACAAGTGTCAGCTGCTATAAGTTCTTTTTATATATCACCTGCTGAGAGCTCTGCTACTCTTAACCAGAAGGAAGAGGTAGATCTTTAACAGTCGTCGCCATCGTGGTCGTGTGATCTCGACTGGCTTAACCCACTGAACTGGTTGATACCTTCACCTTTATCATGATGATTCTGACAGAACACCCAATGGATAACGTATTCTCGAATAAGCTAAAACTATCTCAACATAAATATATGATTAGAAAAAATGTTCTTCCTAGAGAAAGAAGTGTATGCAGTGATAGAAAACAGTTTTGGACAAGCAAACAAAGCCCTTTGCAAGTTGGGTAGAAGAGGGCTCTATAAATATTAAATTCGGGCGGGTTACACGTAAGCAAAAAAATATAAACGGGAACAGTTTTGTTTGTTGGTAAGTAAATAGCGATAGACCAATCTGCCTGAGCAAGCATGGTATCGAATGGGCATATCTTTCTGGTCTTCCCCCACTTGGGCTGAGTTGTCTTCTTATTCAAGGGATTTGAGTGGGCAGAAAACTCCAACATGCGTGTTCGGCCTCCACTAACCGCTCATAATGTTCTTAACTTGTGCAATGAGATCATAGAATTTTCTTTGTCTTCAGCCCATGTCTGTCCATGGTGGGGCTTCGGCCTTACTCCTCAATGTCCACAGGTTGTGTGGGGCCATTGAGGGGAGATCGAACCATTATCTGCCGCGCGCTGATCAGCCAGGGAAAACTTCCTTGAAGTACCCCGCTTACCAAGATTTGAATCGGTGCCACGGAGAGGACAGACAGTGCAATACATTCATTCTCCTACTCAGCTATGATGACTGATCAATGTGTGATGAGGTCATGGAAATTACTAAAAGAATTATACTAATAAATAATTAAATAAATGAAAAAGGCTGCTGTAATGGTTTTACCAGTCATATCCTGACCAGTGTCAGGGGTGCACAGAAATTGGCCTACTGAATCTTTGGTTCAGTGTTTCCCAGATTGCGACATAAGGGGATTTTTGTGCGCTCTGTACAGCAGGTCACTCTATACAGCGACATAGTGTCACTGCTCTATAGGATAATCTACTTATTTAACACTATATTTAAGATGACCAACTGCATTTGCCTGGAACCAAAAATTAATAACGACATAGAATTGACAATCAATTGGTATAAGACGGTTTCGTTGACACTCATTTAGGCTTCAACCAAGTGTAGAACAATAAAAATAAATTGTTTTGACACCTCTCATAATGAGCAATCATTTTGCCTGGGACACCTTTTTTTGGAGAGATTACTGTCCATCTATTGATCCACAAACACAGCCCTAGATTGGGTCATTGAGTCAAGACAAAGTTTCAGATGGCTAGTCGTTTCCATAACGCACTCCATCCATTAGGATAATCTATTGTTGGAACTCATTAAACCGCTGTGTCCTGCTAGCCTGATATCCCACTGCCCCGATATCCCGCTACCCCGATATCCCATCGGTCTGATATCCCACTGCCCCAATGTCCCGCTACCCCGAGATCCCTCTACTTTGATATCCCGCTACCCCGCTATACCGATGTCCCGCTACCTCTGATATCCTGCTACCCTGACGTCCCACTACCCCGATATCCCATTGCCCTGGTGTCCCACTACCCCGATACCCCATTGGCTCGATGTCCCGCTGCCCCCATGTCCTACTACCCCAATATCACGCTACCCCAATTCCGCTACCTTAATGTCCAGCTACCCCTCTATATCGATGTCCAGCTACCCCGATGTCCTGCTACCCTGACGTCCCACTACCCCGATATCCCATTGCCCTGGTGTCCCACTACCCCGATATCCCATTGCCCTGGTGTCTCACTACCCCGATACCCCATTGCCTCGATGTCCCGCTGCCCCCATGTCCATTACTATACATCCAAAAGAAAATGATCTCATCTTATAGTCTACAAGATAACAAGGCATCAGAATGAACATCATAGTGATCAGAATAAATATGAGAGACAGTAGAATGAATAGGACAGGCTAAATAATGAGAGTTCAAAACCAAAGTATGAATAGGACACCTGGCTAGCAAATGAACATGTAAAGTCAAAAAATAAAGGTGAGAGGATTGGAAATGAACCTAAAATCCAAAAGAATCAATAACAAGGCAGAAATATACAGAGGCTAGCCATTACACATGGCACCTCACATAGATGTGGCTTAGTGGATAGTGTATTAGGGTTTGAACCAGGTTACCCAGGTCGTATTCCAATATCCATGCGCATCACTTTCTTGCTTTCTCCCTCATTAAATAAAGAAGGTCCAGCCATCCTGAAAACAAGTCATTGGCTCAGTGGGCCATCTGTGTAACGCAACATGATCTTAATCATTCTAAGGTTGATTTATCGTCGGCTAAAACCCTGTTTAGATTTATGTATAACTTTTTCTATACATAGGCCACAATAGTAGTTTGTTGTGGCACTGAGGTGTCAACACCACAAAACTGACCAGCGGATGTGAGCGTTATACTCAATGCCTGCGTTAATTGACCAGCTATTATCAAAGCTGGTCACGACAATCTCCGAATCTTTGCGGAGTTCCTTCCCAGAAATGCATTAGTTATGAATGACAGCTAGCAGTTTATCACCAAATGTTTTGCGTTGAAAACTGGAATATTTTCATAAAACATGGTTAAATGCCAGATGTCAGTCTGAACTTGCAGGGCAATTCAGTGCATTACACCAGAGCGGTGAAACATAGTTGTTTATAAAAAAAGTAATAAAGCAGCATCTGAAGGCCATAGCCAGACGTCACTAGAAAGCACTGTAATGAAAAGGAATGGCTCATGAAAAGACTTACTTTTGTAGTAGAAATGTGAACACAGCTTCAGTCTAACGGTATATAAAACTGCTGAAATATTGCTGGGGGTTTAGCTGCTGTGACAATTTTCACCCTTTGTAATAAGCGGCAATGCTTCCTGGTCTTTCATTTGCTATTGCATCGAAGACGGCGTTCTGTTTTTGGTAAATGAACTACGCAGGCACTTAATTTGCCATCCTATTTAACGAATATGCTGCCGTTAGTTCATCAATAGGAGTGGTCCCTATCTTAATGAAAGGCGCAACCCATTCATATGGTTGGTATAAGCTAAGAGGCCAGGATAGCTCAGTTGGTAAAGAGCCCGAACTTGCAATCTATAGATCGCAGGTTTGAGCCTCACGGCTGGCGGACTGTTTTTTCTGGTATGAGCCTGTGGCGAGCCCCTCACTCCAAATTGCTAACGTGGCTTCAAAACACCATGGTAAAAATAATGGAGGTCCCAACCAGTGGATAATTAGGGCCAAGATCATTTCATTGTTGTTAAAGATCCACCTCTCCTTTTCTCACTAAGAGCAGCCGAATGGCCACCGGTGACACGTAAACAAATGGCTTAGGTTGACTGACCCCAACCTCCCAGGACCATCCGCTCAGTCTTGTAGCTATGCTTTACACTAAATTAGCAGGTGCCCTGGTAGAGTGTGAGTTGTCAGCTTGCACTATACACTCCCCACATACTCAGTTGTTATTTGGCTCGCCAGATAACACCCATACTCAGTAATGAGTGGGCACCTACCACTATAAGCTAAGTGCTAAAAACTGTCTATGTATTAATGATACTTCGTTAAAATACTAAATAATGCTAAATAGGTGGTTTTGTCTTGTGTGACAGGTAAGATACTCATTTTTTGACCATTTACGGCTTAGCATGGAGCACCACCAACCAGTCAGTATTAATGCTCCACCTCACAGTGACCATTAGCTTTGTTTCAATCCAACTTGGAATCCAATTAACCCAGGCTCCCGCGATTGCGAAGCCAGTGCTATATCTCTCGCTCGGTGATCGCTCATACCGCATGAGGATCCTGGCTTAAGAATTTCTTTTTATTTACTGGAGTTTTGTTGCTGCTTAGATTTTAACCACGTATTTTGAAACACTTAGTTGAGCAGTTATAATTTTGCGGAGTCGCAGTGTAGTTATATTTGTTGTGATCAGGTGGAAAACATGTGGAAGAATTCATCATCACCAGCATCATCATTCTCAGCCACTGCAAAGATTATACCAAGATAGGACAGGATCTTTAGTTTGTATAGGAATGCAAACTAGCCTGGTTATAATCGATCGGTGCACACACGCCGGGTCTTCTAGGGGCTCTGAGGTCAGCAGCACTAGAGCCCTCACCTTGACGTGCAACTCAACAGTGGGTAGTTTTGTTGTTCATATGTGTATATATTACAAGCTCTTTGAATGTGAAAGCAAAACCACTTTTATCTATATCCTACATATTTCGGTTCCAGTTTCAATCAAACGGCACAAAGACGGTGACATTATATGAGATCTAGTTGTTGATTGAATCGCTCAAAGCAATGGAGTATCTTAGACCCCTGTAACTAGAGCCCCTTCAAAGACTCAGCAGTATTATTCAGAAAAGGGGTTTCGTGTCCTATCTTGATATAGTCTTTGGCCACTTTACTCCACTGCTGGATGTAGGCGTCCTACACTTGGCTCCATGCTCCTCTACCATCTGCTTTCTCCATCCATTTTGTGCCAGCATGTTTCGTGGTATTTCCATATCATCTTTGGCCTACCAGGTTTTTATTTATTCGGTGGTGTTCATTTCGTTAGGTCGAGGGCCCAGTTGTCCCGCATTCTTGCCAGGTGTCCAGACCATTTCCATTCTCTGCGTAGTACCAGCTCAGACAGTTTTGGGAGTTTTGTGTTGTCCTTGACAACGCTGTTTTTTATGTTATCTCCATGTGATAATCAGCATCATATTCAGCAGTGAGAGAATTACAACACTGTAACATGACAGTCGGAAGATTAACTCTACAGCTGAGCAACCTACAGGAGAATTACAGTATAATTACATTCCGGTCAAGCAAAGCGTGTACCAAAGATGAATGTGGGGGTATCACAGTACTGGTCTATTACCAACTGGGCAGCAATCACATGACTTGACAGTGCTTGTTTGCGGCGCTGTTTAGTGAGAATGTTTGGTATCATCCATCATCAACTTTGTAGTATAGTTTGGTTCTCACAGAGAGGTGCTGACATGATGAGGGGTGGAGTTTACGACATCGCTTATAAGATAGTCGAACAAGAAACAGTCGAGCGAAAAGTTCTCTACTGTCAGCATGTATACTCAGGAGAGAGGTAAGTACCTCATTACTCTCATGTTGTAGGTAAGGATGTATCTAGACAGAGATAAATGTGTAGAGTTGCAGCTGTCTTAGGTATCTGTGTACAGTGTGTATGTCAGACTAGGGTGAGACAACGGGTTGCCGTTGGTGGATATTAGATAAGATAAGATAAGATCATCTTGTTTCACACGGATGGCAGCGATAAGGTACAGGCTTGTTTTTAGGATAGTTCATGGTTTGACCTATAGAGTTGGTACTCTATGGGTGGGCCTCCATTATTTAAAGTGTTGATCTGAATCAGATGGTGCATGGAGAAAACACAAAGTGATGCGCAAACTTGGAATTGAAATTGGGCCTAAAGCCGAATGCGCTACCCACTAGCCACCACACCTCCCTTGTGCTGAGGCAACCATGAGAGCCTGGGTTCAAATTTATCCAGTTCACGACAGGCCCCCGCTGTGATTATGAGTTCCTCACATTTATCCTAGCTCTACCGCTCCAACAAGCCTCAGGCTTAGGACGCCTGTTAAATAGGATAGCCAAGTGCCCGAGTAGAATTTTGAAAAATACAGTAGATACATTATTTACCATGCATGCCATAGATAGCTATGATAGTCACACTAAACCGTCTTTGGTCATATCAATACTGACCAAATCTTATCTGAGGTGCTGAGAGATTTCTCTTCATGTTTTACAGCATAGCGCGGCATGAAATAGATCCCAAATGTCATATAATTGAAATTTTTGTTGTTGTATTATCTTAGAAACTCTACATCTTTACAACTCTTCAGGAGGACTAGTGTCATTCACACATGGGATGAGTCTACTCTGGCAGAGATATCTGAACCGATTTATATCCGGGAAAACTCTGTATGAGGATGTTCTGAGTCAGCCTATCGATACCTGCATTGGTAAGTTTTGTTTTGAGTTGTCAAAGGTTTAGCTCGTCTCAGAGTTAGCAGGATAACTCAATGGTTAGAGAGCTTGGCCCAAAATCAAAAGACTTCGAGTTTAAGTTCCAGTCAAAGTTGACACTGGACACCCACTGTGAGAATAAACTTCTCGCACAATTCTTAGCTGCTACCCCCTCAAACTTAGAAGGTCTACTAAATCGAATAGCCAAATTTGGGAGTAGAAAAGGATAATTAGCCTCATTATTTTTTACCAGTTTTTTGGAGCAGTGGGCGCTGTAGGAAGTTTGAAATTTTGCCCTGCTGATTATTTCAAATTGCATATTCAGAGATCATTCTATTAATTTTTCTCTACTGGGGTGCTTTGCGATCCTATTCAGTGGGCTTGTAGCAGTTGTAGTGTTAAGAGCTATAATCTGTGCGAGGAGGAGCTTTTTCTCACAGTGGGCGCACAGCAAGACTAGGGCTTAAACTTCTTGATCTTGAGCCAATCACTCTAGCTATTGAGCTACCCACTATCCCCTTATTATATCTCCTTGTCGCGCTAAATATTAATAACAATTTTTGCTTATAATCCTGATCTTGGTTACTTAATGCTTATACTTTTTTCATCTGGTTTGACATGGCTTGATTTGTAACTTTATTTTACATGGCTAACAAACAAGTTCATAAACTGTATTTTTGTACATTTAAGTCCATGAATATCAGAAATTTTATTGGTATAAAACAAAAGCAGTTGCCAAAAACACAGTCTACTAGACAGTCCCAGTCAAAATTTATAACGAAAAAGTGCCGGCAAACATAAATGCAAAGAATTGTTCCAAGACTAGTAGAATTATTTTGCTAAAATTGTGATCAAAAATACATGGCACACGATTGTCCATTCTAAATGGAAGCCAATATAGCTTCGTGAGATTGTTAGGGGCTATTTGGATTTCTCTATCACAGACCATGATGATTGTGATGGAGACAGAAGCCCTCCATTGAGCCCTCAATCAGTTTCATTCCCGCGTCCTTTCCATGCGGACTTGGAGAATGTGTCGGTTTCATTACAAGGAGTTCGCCTATGGAGAGAATTTCATGAATTGACTAATGAGATGACGGTAACACCCAAAGGAAGGTCAGTCATTCAAGAGTTAAGAGTCTTGGCGCTAAGTGGTTTTTTCATTTAGCATTTGCATTCAGTACAGAGACCCTTTAACCCATTTTTATTCAATTTTTGAAGTCCCAGGTTGGATTTCTAGTTTGACCAGGACTTTGTTAAAGGAATTTTATTTATAGAGTAAACTTTCCTATAGGGCACATGGGTGAAGTCTCCTAATAACTCATCCTTGGAAAATAGCTGAATCCAATAGACTCAGTGGGCCATGTTCAGCATCACTCCTGACAGCTGTTCAGCCCGAAATTATTATTTTTTATCATTGAGGTCATCACCTTTAAGAGATAAAAAGATTGTATACTCTTATAGGCTCGTCAATGGTGCTGAAGGTCCTGGGTTCAGAATAGCTTGAGAATGGCACTTCTCAAAAACTCTCCTTGTCCACTGAACAGTGAATGGGTTCCTGGCATTCTCCTGAGCTGGGCAAGGTGAAGGTGGTGAGGAAGAGAGGTGGTACCCCACCTCGATTATACCGTTGCCGGTTCCCCAGCCACATACCCTGCACAGCCATGACGGGCTGTGGAAACAACTTTCATCGTATTTTACTGTTTGTAGGCGAATGCATCCTCAGATCTGTATCAAGCTCCACGGAATGAATCCGGAGGCCAAATATTACCTAATACTAGATGTAGAAAGAACCTCTAAACACAAATACAGATATAGCTATAAAAACTCAAGCTGGGAGATAGCCGGAGATGCTGAAAGATCACCTCCTGGTAGGTTTGGCCCATAGACGAGCTAACTGATGGGGATAGCGGGATGGGCCAATGGTGAGAGTACTCGGGTCAATACAGAAAGATCCCGGGGTTCAAGTCCTAGACATGCTGAGTGCACACTGCATGTGATGTGGAAATGGTTTCTACACCAAATTCCTAGCTACTATCGCTCCGACAAGTCTCAGGGTTAGAATATCTGTCAAATAGGATGGCCCGGTGTCGAGTAAGAAAAAATAGGGTGTTGACCTTTATGCCACTGTCTCGGAGCATGTTTTTGGATTTGACAGAGCAATAAAATTTTTAAACAGGGGGCCAATACAGGAGAAAATGCACTACGGAATGGCAAATGGCACAATAATACAGCGTCAAACTACAACAAGGCCATATACCAGAAGCCATTGAAATGTTTTCAGGAAAGTTTATGTTGAGTCCCATACAGAGTCCCTTTTTCCTATCCTGAGCAATATCAGGGGTTTGCTGATCGACCAGCAATCTCCTGCACAAAATTATTATACTTTGGGTCTCCATCTTCCAAAATTTAAGCATCGGATGAAGAGCAAAATGGCACCCGAACTGGGGATCAAACCTCGTTTCTTAGGTTTCAGAGCAGTGCCCTATCCCATCAGTAACATGTTGTACACCTACAGCGAGGCTGCACTACCATCCCTCAGCACCACATGGTAAGCCAGCTTCCGGTGAGTTCTGGATGCGACAGGAACACAAGTTTGACAAGGTGAAACTGACCAATAAAATAGAGGAGACGGTTAAAGAAGCTTCCCAGAGATATAACTCACACGTAAGTTGCCATCCCCATGCACCCATCTGCGTGTTCGCACCCACTCATTGCTGGGGTTATCTAGCAAACCAGATTACAGCTGGAAATGTGTGGAGTTTCTAGTGTAAACTGGCTTGCCCGGTCCAACTCACACTCTAACAGGGCATCTACTAATTCGGTGTGAAGCAAAGCAGACCGAACGGATGGTCTTGGGAGGTTTAGGTTCAGTCAACCGAGGCCATCTGTTTACTTGTCATCCGCCAAGAATTTGGCTACTCTTAACGAAAAGGGAGAGGTGGATCTTTGACAAATGTGGAGTGACCTTGGCTCTTATCTACTGGCTGAGACCTCTATTATTTTTAGGCTTCAAACTAACACTGTTAGTAGTTAGTAATGAAACCGATGGGTAGTTAATATGGGTGGAACAGTTCATGAGGGGTCCAATACACAAGCATGAAAAATTGGGACAATTACAAAAAACACTTCATGATTGCTGTTAGCGCGTAGTGGCGGAGCCTGCTTTGACGCTAAGGCGCTGATCCCTGCTTCGGAGATGGATTGAAATGTGACATTGTTGATATTACAATGTAAGCTGATGATTGCCAATCAAACTTGTTTTGCTTAATTTCATTTTGTTTTCTTCTCGTATGGTTTGATGTTGTTTGCATCTCAGTCCGGCCATCAATTTTTGTTTTGTTATGTTGGCTGACTTTGATCAGGTATTATGTATAACTGCTACCTGACTATGGTGACTTAATAACACATCAACATCTGCTCTTCTAATAAACCTAACATCTGTGTAATCAGAATTTTTGGTGGGAATTTTAAAACTCAATTTTCTCCGTTTATTAAAATTCTACCTGAACACTTGTAGATCTTGTTGTGCTTTGATACTAAATTATGGGTTGCTGTGACCAATAAATTTCGTTTGGATACTAGCGGCCATGGAGTAGGAAGCTCTAGAATACCGCGTCTAAGTATTTTAGGAATAGGAAAGGCTTTGCTTCATTACAGATCATTCTCAATTCGATGCACAAATATAGTCCTCGAATTCGGGTAGCCTTAGTGAACACCGATGATGGTAAACCAGCCACCTGCAATGCCATATCAAACGAGTTGGAGAAAATCTTCATCTTCCCAGAAACAGAATTTATCGCTGTCACCACCTACTTGAATGAACAGGTGAACGCTAAACCAATTAAAAGTGCCTACCGGAAGCATGGCGAGTTTGTCAATTTGCGCGCACCTTATAGTGAGGCTTGTTTTTCTTTTGAGCTAAGAGGGATGTAATGATCCCATACTCACAACGGGAGCACCATGATTAGAATTCAAACCTGTATGGGTTGTTCCGGTTTCGATCCCAGCGATCTACCACTAACCTATCCCATTAGCCCATGCGAATCTACTATATATCAGAGCTTGATAAACTATGCGCTGTCAGGGCAGTTTAGTTATGTTAATCAGTGGTGACTGAGCACGCTGATCTGTGGTGAGGCCGAACCATCCACCATTTCTTCTTTCGTATCCAAACCGATGTTAGTGTCAGGGGTATGTGAAAATTGGTCTACTGAACCTTCTTTCAGCATTTCCCAGGGTTCAGCATTGGGGGACTTTTTGCTTTCGCCAGCATGTCCCATGGAGAACGTTAGTCTATGGGTGGGACTTGTGTATTTAACATTGTAATCAGAAATCGATGAGAGCATCGCTAGTTTAGCTTCACTCGCACCAGGTAACCAATATTTCTATATTGTCACAACAGGTGAAAAACAAAAAGATTCAGACAAATCCTCATGCGAAAGGTTTTCGGGATTCCAAGAAGCGAGAAGCCGAGTATATGGACAGTGGAATTGCCTCAAAGTAAGTACAGGGAAGCATAGCGTGAGATAGATCATGTTGTTTTATATGGATATGGCTTCACTAAGCCAATGGTCTGTTTTCTGCATGGCTCATGGTTTGCCCCATAAAGTTGATACAATATGGGTGGGCTGTAACGTCGCGATCCGATTCTGATGAGGGAGAAAGCACAAAGTGATGCACAAACTTGAAATCGAACCAGGGTCACCCGGTCCGAAGCAGAGTATGCTACCCTAAGCCACGGCTTCTTCCCATACAGCTTATGGGATGATTAAGCCTAGAGGTGTAGTGGCTGCTTATATATAGAGGCGCTTGGAAGGATTACATGGGTAGGTGAACCGACCATATTCCGGAAAGCCGGGTCACCTGGCTTGTGAGATAATGTAAGGCCTGCCAATTGCTGAAGAATTGCCTCGCTCTTGTTGCGTACTAATTTAGCTGTTGAGAGACATCTGCTCGTAAAAATGGCAAAGCTGCCGGGTGAAGCGCTTGTTTTTTACCTGTTGCGGCTTAGCATGGAGCACCACATGCAGGTCAGTATCATCGCTCCTGGTTGGGGGTCAATCAGCCTAAGTCAGTCTACACATCACTCGCTCAAACTCGGCTACTCTTATTGAAAATAGGAGAGGTGGATCCCTAATAACTGTGGAGTGATCTTGACTCTAATTATCTAATGGTTGGGGTCTTCATTATTTTTACCGAGTGTTCCGAAGCCTCGCTAGCAATTTGGAGTGACCCATCCCGGAAAAACACCCCTTACTCCTTATCTGAAAACCATTTAATCTGTGAAAATCAGTCTGAAGCTTTTCGATCTAAGTGACTCATTTGAAGTGCTGGTGTTCTAGCCTCATCCACTATTACATCTCTCTCCTATTGAGCTCATGTGTAAGGACAGTGTGCATGCATTCCGTTTTGCAGAGTGGTAAGTTATGAACCAGAGACTAGTGGGTGGTTTGATGAAGGCTTTCGTGAACCAGGTAAGACCAGTGCATGAAGTGGATGGGAGGGGCAATATGGTGAAGGTATATTAGGACACGGGGTGGTCAACATCCCACCATTGCCAAGCACCACCGGATCTCCTAAGTGAGCATTTTAATGCTTTTAATAACCCATGTATGTTCACACTCTAAAGGGTTGCCACACGATGTTGCAAA
>Ga0224501_10003279_pt1 | contig 12740 bp, 4 predicted proteins | sample SF_Oct11_sed_USG_4_FD_169105 | JGI IMG/M metagenome (GOLD analysis project Ga0224501, IMG submission 169105) | Sediment microbial communities from San Francisco Bay, California, United States - SF_Oct11_sed_USGS_8_1 | ecosystem: Environmental > Aquatic > Marine > Sediment | place: USA... | reverse complement strand
AATAAGTACAACTCTTCTTCTCCCATATAATATAACCAAAGCTGATCAACGTGTTGAGAAACGATGCCCAAACAGGAATTTTAGCCCGGAAAAATCTTAGATGAAAGTTTCTGCCACAGATTCGAAGCACCATGGGTGGAAACAATAGAGATCGCAGCCAGCCATTTGACAAACTAAGGATCATCCCATGGTCGTCAAGAGTGCCACCTGCAAAAAGCTTTCTATGGGTTATAGATGAGAATAGATTTGGCAGCCTGACCCGAAACAATAAGTCAAACAGAGCAAAAAAATCCATATCAATAGCCTCAGGGCCATGACATTGACCATTCATGGGAAATAGGCCTTTGGGCGGAATAATTTTTATATAAAAAAGTCCATTAAAAAAGTGCAACGCGAGAGATGGAACCTGAACAGCGAATTAGAATGGTGATCCTTAGTTGCATTCAAACTAATCATGGAAATTCGTTTCGCTTTTGAAACAACAGATCAGTACCCCATCTCAGGGACAATAAAGTACACCTTAGTCTCATCTCACAATAAAAAAAGGTCATGGCTATGAGTGGCATACCATCATATCACCCCTCTCACCATATTGTAGTATCGACACGTATTGGATAACAGTACCAGTAACTACTACCAGAGATATGATTATTTCGACAATTAAATGCAGGTAGGCAAGCCATCTTGAACCACCCCAATTAGATTGGCAAGGGTACACAATTGGTTCGAGGCCTGCCATGAATAGTCCAGCTGCCAGTTTCTTAAGACTTACTCACCTGGCAATTTATGTAAGGTGTCATTTCACTCATTGCGGTGCTGCGGAAAGAGTTGCTAATTGAGAAAACTGGTTTCGGCAAATGCTCTATGATCTCCGGTGTTGGACGTAAGAGTTTTCCATGATAATCGGCACGACTGACTTTTGACAAGTGGTTTTGTTTTTACTGAAATTTCTGAAATTTTGTGTTTGCCTGCTCGTTAGTTTGTAATCAATTCTGTTCAGTTCGATGAAGCTAGATTACAAAACACATCTCATGCATATTCAAATGATTTCATCCATTCTAGCTTCCTTGGTGGGTCACCCCACATGGGGTGGGTACCAGACTCTTTTCAGAGCTGGTGAATTTGAGAGGATATATGTGAGGAAATGAGGACTTTCCACCAGCAACCGCCAGCACATTGTTACCAGAGCATTCCAGTGCCCCGGGGGTTATTGGCAATGGGATGAGTGGTTCAATTTCCGAGTTTTTATGATCTGCGGTCCTCTTTTGCAGATTGCTAAATCGTAATTATGATATAAATAATGATAGTGCTCTCAAGATCATGCTAAATGTGCCATCAGCGGGATGGCCACCAGCTCAAGATATGGCCGGTCAAGATCAAGAACTGTGCAACTTTGTCACAATCAAAACGAGTGTGGCGAGATTTGTGGTAAGAATGAAAGGTTCTGCGGCTCAGTTATTTAATGGCATTCCATTAAGAACTCACTCAGCACTGCAACTCAACTCTCACCTGCAGCTCTGCTGTCCTTGTTAGTCCACCGTGCTGGGAGATTTATTGCGGCAGAGCAATAAGACACCCAGAGAGCACTCTGGACATTGTTGCACCCATCCCTCCAAGAGCCGTAGGGTCCATTACTTAACTGAACAATTGTAATCCTTTAATGGCCAGAGACGAGTGACAAAAATTGTTTTTCAAACCCCCGCCTGGTGGTGCAAAAGCCGGGACTCACTCTTGTAAAGTTTGGGTTTACCATCTTAAGATCAGTAATGTACAGGCCCAGAGCTCCGCATTTTATTGGCATGCATTTCATTTTCAGGGGTTCAGATAATTATGTGCAATAAGCTAGCCAACATTTGTGTGCTTCCTGTTTACAGCCAAGATCGGAGGCTCTCAGCCGAGATGAAGGTTGGGTTGCAATAAAGCACGCATTCCATCTAGCTATGAAAGACCGCCCTCTCTCCTGGGACAATTTAGTTATGGTCAGTATAAGGTGTCCATCTTATGAAAACATTTTTAGACCATTTAACTCTGAATGAGCCCCGTACTAGCCCCTTTATAACGTGTTAAACATAGGTCCCTCAGCCCAGCTCAATTATTCCGTCATAACGACAGCCGAAGGTAAATCTTGATAACGATATTTTTCAGATATAACCATATTTTTGCCAGGAAACAAATCTAGAAACAGGAATATGTGTGTCAAAGTTGGTTTTTTATATCGGTCTCATGTATAAGAATCTCTTAGTAAATTGGCTCCCAAGTGCAGTCATTTCTCACTAGTTTCAATGAATTTATGGGCTGAGGCTTCTGCTAAAGTAAAAATAGATGAGAGATTTGGAAGAAGCATTTATTCCCAGTGAAAGCTCTGTTAGACCCACGTTTTCTATCAGATGACGAGATAGCTCAATGACTAGCGTACTTGACTCACGATTAAATTACCTAGGTCAGTTAGAGCTCCTCATGCAATTCTACGGTCCTACTGGACCAACAGACCTTAAGTTTAGAAGGCCTTCGGCCTAGAATGGGCAATTGACGAGAAGAGAAAAAACGCAGGCACCTAGTATTTTTATTGATGCCTTTAACTATTGGAGGCGCTCTGCGATAAATCTTCTAGTACACCGCTATCATCACCACTGAAAGCTTAGAGGGTTCACCAACTACAGTAACCAAACTGGCAGTCCAGTTCATCTGCCATGATGCATCATTGCGATACCTATCGTGATGGCCTAATCAATCAATTTATTAACCCCAGCAGCGCTTCGGGCCGATGTCATCGGCTCTTGGAGTTGTCTGTAGCTTACTTTGGCCGATCGGCATCCGGAATAAGCCAATGAAACTGTCTGTACCTTAGGTAATCCTATTTAATATGAAATAAAGCGATTAAACTAGGTCGATCTTTAATAGTTGGCCGTGGTTTATTTCTGCTGGTGGCCAAGCGAACTCGTTTTGCAGCTCAAAATCGGCTTGATGCTTTCGCCATTGATTTCGGATTGCGGTTCCTTTAGCATCAGATAGTGTACACCACTACTCTAAATGGCCTTCATGAAAATCCATGTTAAAGGGCCGTTGTCCTCTTAATTCCTCCATGGAAGCTACAAGTCACGAGTTTGTTTGTCTATAGCCTTGCACCCTGGGAGGGGGCTTTACATCCACTATTTAGCTGCAAGACTGGTCCCGATCTCCATATAAGTACCACCACGTTTGGTATATGTTGGTGGTCTACACAGTCCGATACTGAAAGAACCACAATGCGAAAACGTTGGCGAACAGATTGAATCAACTTTGAATTGTGAGAACTCATTGGATTGACCACCAGCAGCAAAAAAAACCCAGATCATTTTGGACTTCACCAACTATAGCGATCTAGCTTCCTATAACAAGCCTGCTATATAAAGGCGACGAAAACCAGTGAAAATTGCTACTAGTGGCTAAATTGCGAGCATGCAGTGCTTCTTTTGGATACCAGTCGTGGTAGCTAGGACTCTATTGCTATTTGGATTAGAGCAAAACGTGGACAGATGCACTACAATCACTTGTTTTGTTCTCAACTGACAGGCATATCATTTTATTGGTTACATTGCCCTGCTCTTGGCGGACAACAATTTGACAATGCACATGAGCAGACTGATTGAGACGAGTCTATCATTCCTTAAAGAAGCAGCATGGCCCCTCGAAGAATGGACAATAACCCCTGATCCGGTGAGTGGGGTAGGATTGCAACTTTCAAGACATCGGCGCAATGTTGTTTTCAGCTTCTTTCTACTTGGTGTCTCGATGACAGCAAAGCATCATTCGGAGACCTTCTGCATGTACTCGTGTTCCCAATTATAGATAGAGCAGTTTATAGCGGAGGACCATTGTATCTCATGGTGCGATCAGTAAACATTGAAGGTTTTGTGAAAGGCAAGATTTTTCTACCGACTGGAAACTAAGCCAGGGACCTAGTATGCTATCCAATAAGTCATCACTTATAGCGTAGGCGACGGGCTACCCTAATATCTAAATGGGCTGTAGATTCATTAAAATCTCTGTTAAATTAAGTAAACATTCTACAGCGTATTACACTCGTAGATTGAATTTTATGGTTCACTGAATTATTCGGGCTTGCATTTAGACTCTCTGCAACCATGGTTTACCATAACCGGCGTTGCATGCGATGGGCAATGCCGAGCTGACATGTAGTTTTACAAATTCAGCCTGCCCCAACAACAACTGGTGTCCGATTTGCCACCAGCGTCTCAGTTGCATTTTGTTGTTGATATCAAAGTCAAATTTTAAGTCATGAACAGTTAGCCGCTTGCCAGCGAGGGTTTATATTTGAGTTCATCTGGCTGAACCACATTTTCAGACTAACACATTGATCTGCGAACAGTGCCTAATAGTCTCACACAGATAATCGCACTCGTAGGGCACAGCATCAACCAGAGTAGCTTTTGGAGATAGCTTTAAACTATTTCACCTTTGTTTTTATTCAGGGGTAGTGGACACACTAAACCCTGCAAGGGATCTCATTTTCAACCCTGCCATTAGGGATATAATGATCCGGACACAGTGTGCATAGAATGGCAGTTATCCATCTGTTGTCCCTGCTCTTCAACTGTTACTAATGCTTTTGTGAATAACGCTTTCTTTGAGTGCAGTTTTTTCCTATAGTGATGATTAATTGCTGCTAATTATTTTCATTACAGGAAGCTATTACAAAGTAAGTTAAATTTTGAGATGTTTTGCTTCATTTTTTCCATGAGAAAAGATGACAGTGGTTGGGTTATTCTGATTGCTGACTCATCTATCACTGAAAACCTTTCAGAGGTACTGATTTCACTCGTCCATAATGTGTTCATGGAGAAATGAGCTCCCAGTGCCCATTTTAAATGAGCACGGCATACTCATAAGCAATAGCCCTAGAATTGAAATGAGCATGGCATGCTCATTTAAGCTCAGCAAAAGTTGTCTTCTCTTGCACTAACACCCCGCATATCTTTCTAAATTAAAAGTCATAACAAAAAAGGAATCATTTTCAAGTAAAAATAATTTTTCAGTTTATAATAAACATAATGATTTACGCATCTTGCTAGATTATTATTTCTTATCAAAAAGATTTATAGCGATTAAACCGGGTTAGCATTATTATTAAACCCCAAACCCCTACCAAATTTATATATAGTCTAGAGGGTTTTTAGAAGGCTAGACAACTCCCTACCTATATAAAAATGTAAGCAGCATACTCATTTCAACAGTGGGTACCCTCAATTGAGCACCGCCAGCTCATTCCAAAATAAGATTAATATACTCATTTATATGGAAAGGTATACTGCACTCGTCGAATCAAAATAGTTCAAAAGCCGATTTAAAAAAACAGTGACCAGTTAGAATAGCTCGTGGGCATTGCTATTCTGATTGCGTGGGGTTATTCGTCCACTGATCAGCTTTCGAATTAGTCTATTAGGCCTCGGTGAACAGTTCATCACGTTTTCAGCTTATGTTGATTCTTTAGTCGTTTCGTGATTCCGTTACTGTTTGGCAAACACTGAGTGCTTAGCTGGAACATATTTCATTGGCTGAAACACTACCAAGCATCTTTGAAGCTGAAGTCACGAGGACTTTATGATTGCAGAATTGAAGGCGGTGTAGATGGTCCGAATTTCGTCAAAATGAATGCTGACAAAAAAGCCATCTACAAACTAGGGTATGCTAGGCAAACCCACTCTTGCTTTGTGGCTGGTCAAATAAAAGTAGCTACCCACTCGACTTTTTGTTGGGACCGATGTCTCACCACAAGGAAGTGGAGTGTAAAACCCACACCTGGTGTGCCCTGGGCGTGCAATAGATCTCTGACAGTCGCTTGATAATAGTAATTATAATCTTGCTGCCACTGACAGCGACTTGCTAACCTTGAGGTTAAAGTGCAAATATAATTCAAAAGACTGTCCCAAGATTTAACTTTGAACTTATTTTATGTAAGATCTTGCTCTACACCAGTAAGAAAACCTTGATTACGTTTGAGTTGTTCTTTCTCAAATTTAACTCGTTGGTTAGAGCCAAAGCAAGGTGTGGCGATTGTTAGAAAAATTGTCCCCCTGCCGAGGTCCTGGCTAGGGCTGTAAAGTAATCACAGTCATTGTATTGGGTAATTCTTTTGTTTTCGATCAAGAAAAATGTTGTTAAATAGAAACCCAGCCACATGGTAAAATGAATTAGATGATAATTATATTAGTTAAAATTGTACAAGCTCTAATGGCTCTGATTGGAACTGGTCCTAAAATTTGAATTGCGTCTACTCACTGCCAGGGCACAGAGCACATTGTGAAGCTTTCCACATAACAATTGCTCAAGTCCGGCCTGAACTTTTCGACATTGTAATTTTTTAAGTGGAAAATATGCAAAGACTTTATAAGATAGCAAGCAAATTAAAAAAAGTAAGACATGACACTCGCGTATTTACCTCTTTGCAGGATACAGGCAGGTAATGCCACAGCACAGTATAACTCTGAACTCTGTGAAGCGTTTAATCACCCACAGGGTTTACCGTCATATATTGTAAAGACAGTTGAGGATAAGCTCAAACTTAGTGAGGTATATTTTAAGGTGAGCACGGTGTTATATTCAAGGACGGTTTATGTTTTCCATGACCGTGCCGTTGTCAGGAGTGGTGCAGAATTGAGTCTGTTGTGTCTTTGGGTCTGCCTTCTTTTTTTATTGTCGGGATCTGTATCCGATGAGCTGCGGTATTTTGTAACACAAATTTATTCCCCGAACTAAGAATCCAACCAGGTGACCTCAGAATCAGGCCCCACAGTAGATTATTCACTAATCTATGACTTTTCTCCCATACATACAAAGAGATCAGATGGACAGAGTGCTTTGCTCCACTTTGGGTGATTTTCACTTTCAAATGGCCAGATTTTAACGGCTTCTTTCTGTATCAGTTTTTTCAATACCTGGTGCTTAAAGAAAATGGAGCTAATCCGTTCCTGATATACAAAACATTTACAGGAGGATTGATATGAAAAAGTCGGAGTTGTTGAGTCAAGAATACGCATAGAAGTGTTATTGAATGATTTAAGTCTCACATTAAGAGGATTGCTTTTTTGAATTCAGTGTGAAAAAAGTTGTCTGCCACCAATTTTGTCAAGCATAGCACACGAACAGGTTTTACTGATTTTAAACTACAGAAAATTAAGGTTGGCCAAAATCTTGGATCATGTCATAGCTATTTAATTGGATTAGTAATTGACATAGTTGCTGACTATTGACGAGACGGTTCCTGAGAGAATGAGAGTAGCGAATGTATTCTCATTGTAACTGCTTTTCATACCGAATATTCATAAGCTAATTTTTACCACTTTTGCTCACCAAAATAAAACGATTAGTGGTAAACAGCACCGAATTGCATTTAAAACTCCCAACCCCATCTGGTAGCTGTGTGAGTGGCTGGAACATTGACCGAATGCTGTCACACACCGCAAATAATCTCTCCATGTTGCCACTTTGCCCACTAAGTTATTATGGTGCAAACAAGGTGTGTAATCCCATTGAATAAAAATAGCATAGCACACATTGTGAATGAGTGAGCTTTTAATTCAAACTTTCCAGATGTTACATCAGAGAATCAAAACAGTTTCTCTTCTGCAGGCCAGATTAAAAGATGATAGTCCTAGGCATTAAATGCTTGTATTACTAATTTAAAAATCACACAGGTATATGGTTTGCGTTAAGTGATAAGTTTACTGTGTTGTGCATCGTGGTCCTTGGTTAAATCCCCAGTTTGGACTCGCGCTTCATATTTCACAACTCTTTTCTCAGTTCCATATCCCATCATTAACAAAGACATCCCTTCCATAGGGTTGACCTTTCTATGTGGTATGCAAGTAAAAGCAGAAAGTCTTCTGTTGATGCATCCTTGGACCCTATGACACGGTCGATGATAGATGCACTTTCAGAGTTGTGCTCCCATCCTTGAAGGGAGGCAACTCCACATTCATTGCAGCGCTAACGAGTGGCCTTTTTCCACAAACCGAATAGCGGTAACTCGAATAACTATGGCCCAAATGGCCTAAATAAAAATAAAATGGGATTCAATTACTGAAGCTTAGTAGCCGAGTGATCTTCACCATCTTACAACATTGAGTAGAGCTTAAAATTTAATGTAAGATTGGAGAAAACCTAAGTTATAAGAAGTGCTTGTCGGTTTACCCTAGCCCGAAATAGACGCCATTGCAATCGGCCCTCTATCATTTCGCAAAAACGGCGCTAACGCTCACTGACAGAGGTGAAAAACTGCACCCTGAAACCCTGGGCTGGTCACAACTACGCGTGGCTGGGAAATGGACACTTTCCAGTTAGCCTGCATGCCTAAGCAGGGCCATTTCGAAGAGAACTTGCGAATCACGGATTGCATTGCTCATGACAAAACTATGCTTAAATTGCCTCTGGTGTGCCAACTAACGCGAAAATATGTGCTTAAGCTGACAAAATGGCAGACTGAGTGATAAAGGTGCCGTTTGCTAGACTTTGAAAATGGTACAAAGTTACACAAGCCAAGTTATAGCCAATCAAAAGAAGTTTCAAGAGAACGTCAATATCTTATTGGACGGAGTTTGAGAACAATAATTGTTTGATACCATTAGCTCTCTGTTCTGGCTTGCAGGAAGACCAGCTTTGAAAAATGGATCAAATTTCTAGCAGATTTCTACAGGTCTTTCATTGACTATGTGAAACAAAATCGACTGCTGTTTGTCAGAGATCCTGTTTCTAGGCTTTTATAAAAAATAATTCCCAGTGTGCTCATTAGTACAACCAAAATAACCCCGCTAACTTACACAACTTGGGAAACTCAGCCATTATTTCAGTTACATACAGAGCACCTGGTAGCAGACGGATAAATGACTGATTGTATTCGCTCAAGCTAAGAGCTGCTGTGTGTTTTATTTTACATAACACGGTATAAGGTCCAAATATAGCTATAAACTAATGGGAAGCTTTGAAGTGGTCGACATAAGGACTGCATTTATCCTAGCTCCTACTGCTCTAACAAGCCTCAGGCCTAGCAGATCTATTACATAGGATGACCGAGTCCGTGACTAGCAAAGAAAGCTCTGCAGGACACGCGGTATCAACACAGAAAAGTGAACAAGGTCCCTCACAAGTGTAATCTGGGCGGTAAACAACTACAGATTGCAGCCGGTATCGCGTGTGAGACATATAGCACTGCAACCTGACTTCGTTGTTAGTCCCGTCCTTTACATCACTGAGCAGGCCAATTTCTACACCACTCCTGGCAATCGCTACAACATTGGGGCGCGAATAATAAGCAAGATAAAACCAGGGCTCTAGTCTAGAACGACTCATGCCTCTCCGGTTGTAAACTCATGGAGACTGACCTCCTCCTTTTGTTCCACTTGCAGGATATGCTCCCTGCTGATGCTAGTGACTTTCCGGTGATTGCCGACAGCTTACACATTTCCAACGAATATGGCAGTGTTGCAACGGTAAGTATCAAATGCCATCAATGTATTAGGGGCACTTACTTTTTTCTACTGTATGATGAATCCACTTCTATGGTGAAGCTGAAGTAGCTATACTTACGATTTACTTGCTCTGGCTTGGTTGAGCACAGGGATAGTGAGTCAGTGGGTGAATTTGCAACTCTGCAAGCTCTGCAGGACACGCGGTATCAACACTAGCAAACACGTCTCAGCTATACGGCTAGAGTTTCGTATCAATATGGTGAGACAGAGCATAGAAAACTGTAGTCATCAGGTAGCATGAGAGTTCAGTGTAATGGCACTGACTGGAGACTCATCTTAAGCCATACGTGTTGATCCAATAGCCAATGGCAGTTGAGGATGTGTCTGTTAGGAACCTACTTCTAGCGGCAATCATTTTGAAACCATCCCCCTTTCTCCCTGCATTTCGTCAACTCTACAGATAGTTGGGTCGCCATTTTTTTCATGGGTAAACAGTGAGAGTTTTTGAAAGATCTTGCCAACAAAATTTCCTTTCGAACCCGACACCTTCAGCGCCAGTGTCGACAGCTTTACCCCTCAAGTACAGCGACTGTGTTATCCGTTATCCCACACAGCAGGCAGTCAAATCAACAATTTTTTTACCTGTGACCAGCCATGCCGGCGTAATCTACTAGCTACTGCCATAAGCCAGCCATGCCAGCGTAATCTACTAGCTACTGCCATAAACCAGCCATGCCAGCGTAATCTACCAGCTACTGCCATAAGCCAGCCATGCCAGCGTAATCTACCAGCTACTGCCATAAGCCAGCCATGCCAGCGTAATCCACTAGCTACTGTCACCAGCCATATCAGCATCGCCTATCGCAAGCAACTTACCGCTCAACGAACAGAGGGCACCATTGGCAGTGTATGGAAAGAGAGCACCCCTTCGAAGGAAACTACGGGGCCAGCACAAACTGACACGCAAAGCGAAACCGATGTGAAAACGAACAGTTGGAAATTTGCAAATTCAGCGCTCGCGAAGAACGATTGATGCGAACTTCGGAACAACCGCTGACTGGCTCACACCGGTGTTGGTCCTACTTCGAGCCAGCAGGTACTAACCGCACACCTACTTAATGCCCCGATGCGCTGGATCTATCCCCTCGCATGCATAGCGTGATCCGTTTTCTTAGCCACTCTGTACATCGGACATTGGAGCACGCGCCGCTGTAGCCAGGTACATTCTGCGAAAGGCTTAGCATTGGCTGGTCTTGGCACCCCTGTAGAACTAGACCCCTTCTCAGAAACTAACTACGTTAAGTTTCCTTCGAAGGGGTGATAAATAATGAAATTGGGCGCAGAATTAGCATACAAGAGAGCACCAGCTTGAAAGTTAAGTCGCCAGTTGCCAACAGTAGTCGTAAGGGAGCCATTGGGCTAATGAAGATTCCGCCATAACAATCAGAAAAACTGTAATGTCTGTCACAGAATATATTCATTGGCTATCTTTAACATGAGAACCGCGCTTGTACCAGTGGGCTGTGTAGTTGCAGAAATCGGCACCCTTGTTGCATTAGACCACTTTGGAATAACTCACGCACCATTGTTACACTAGTTTTCAAGACGTAACAGTGCATGGGCTAAAAGTCACCATTCGGGTGACAAAAAGTTCACTGAATACTAGAATCTCTTCAAATCTGGAGAAGGCAGATTCGATCACAAAGAAGCACCATGCACTGGATCGGATACCCGATTGCTAATATACAATGTGTATTCTGACAACCTCTCCCCGATGGCCATTAGCTTGGGCAACCTTCATTTTTTGTTTCAATTCTGGCGCGTATAAAATCGCCTGGTTACTTGGTTTTTCTGGTTCTTTTGTCAATTATACAGATCCTTGAGTGGGTTTGCTATGTCGCTCTAAAGATGTACGAGACAGGCAGAATGGAGGTGGTGAAAATAGCTCTGGAATGGGGAAAGGCCTATCAATGGAAGTATTGCCGATTCAGTTTTGAAGATTGGCTACCAGTTGCTGGCTCCTGGGTAAGTTGATTGACATCCTAGGATACCTAATATTAGAGAGGATGCGATACTGCATACCCTTGCCAGTAAACAAGACACAGCCCCGAATAAGTCCTTGGCTTGCAAATGCAGATGAGCTACCACACGGTCTTACAATAGAGATAGATTTATTGCAGCCAGCATTTTAAACAATCATTCATGTGATGAACTATAATGAGCGACTTAGTCTGGTTTTTCATGAAATTGACCTCGCAATGATCCCAAAGATTGACTTCTCAGAGTTTCCTCTAGGGAATTCGACATTCTTTCCTGGTACAAGTGCTTCCAGGCCAGCGAAAAGCAGTGCTCCCCATTTATCTAGTCAACAGAAAAGCCCAAAGAGGTTTTGGGAAGCAACCACTCATTCTGATTGATGAAGCCACGTAAATTGTTAGATGTATTCAGATACCTGTAGCCAATGAACTGACCCGGCACTGTTTCACTGAGGCAACCATATACTCTATGAGCTAATCAGCATTTGATATATTTACAAAATTGTAATGATTCTGGTTTAGGCACGATACACAACTCCCCAAACTTGTGATTTGGATTTAGTTTTTTCTGGCATGGATGAAGGCTGTCATGAGGCAATTACTTAGTGGCTAGCTTACATTATGTCTGCACAATCATTTATTTTATTCGCAATTCACCTGGTTTTTGTACAGAATTGTTCAAGGGCACAATTCCGGGGTGAGGTTCAACCCTTTCTCTTGAAATTCTGACCTCTTAGAAAATTAGCCCAAATTTCAACTATCTAGGAAAGAGTTGTGAAAACCTAGCCGTAGGCCACTGACTTAGTACTGAACTCACAACCACATGGAAATTTCCATCTCTCGGGATTAACTCTATCACTCTGTTTTGCAGTTGGACAATGGAATTGGCCGTGGTCTGCCTGAAATGAATTATCTATTTGATTCCTTTTTCTTAGAGTCATTATTGAGAACTAGTATTCACCTCATGAAGTGTAAACTTTGCACCGCTGAGATTCCATTTTAAGAGCGAACTCCTTACATAACGCCTAGCCTCTGCAGCTCCAATGATCTTTATAGGCTTTACCAAATGTCAACTCGATCCTCAACAAAATCCATCTACTTCCAGGAGAAGCTTAGTGAAGAGATGAATAAAGAAGATGAACTAAACACTAAAGATCTTCTCATAAAACTCATCAGAACACAGTAAATTCAGCGGAATAAGCTTTAAGAGAGGGAATCCTTCAATACTGCCCTGCCGCTT
>Ga0224501_10003278_pt1 | contig 12740 bp, 10 predicted proteins | sample SF_Oct11_sed_USG_4_FD_169105 | JGI IMG/M metagenome (GOLD analysis project Ga0224501, IMG submission 169105) | Sediment microbial communities from San Francisco Bay, California, United States - SF_Oct11_sed_USGS_8_1 | ecosystem: Environmental > Aquatic > Marine > Sediment | place: USA... | reverse complement strand
AAGATCGGTGGTGAACCCCCTTTTGCTTACGACAATGAATTACCTGAACACACAGTCGAACTCGATACCTGCAACATTTCCATGCAACCGGTTACCAATGCTGAATACCTGTCTTTTATAAATGACCAGGGCTATCAAACACCCGAACTCTGGTCAAATGATGCCTGGCAATGGTTAACTAACAACAATATCAAACACCCTGAATACTGGCGCCAGAATAAAAACAATGACTGGTACGGCATAAATGAACTGGGGCCATTTGAGCTTACCAATTCAGACTTTGTTTACGGCATCAGTCACTATGAAGCCAGCGCATTTGCCTGCTGGGCCAATGCTCGACTACCTCATGAAAACGAGTGGGAAACCTGTGCAAAACTTGAACGTATAAAAAACTCTGGCCAGGTATGGGAATGGTGTTCAAATACCTTTGAACCTTATACTAATTTCACAGCCTTTCCTGAACATGCCGAAGAAACTGACTTCAACCAGGAACGCTATGTTCTTAAAGGTGCCAGCCAGTATACCCGACCGGAAATACGACGAGCTTCCTTCAGAAATTTCTACAGCCCTGAAAAACGTCATATGTTTTCCGGTATGCGGCTGGTTTTTGAATAAGCCTGCTTTTCAGCTGACTATTTGCACTTTATACTAGCATCATGCAAGTACCCCAAAGCTATATTGAAGAAAGTGTACATACCGCTCTCAAAGAAGATGTAGGCCACGAAGATGTGACCAGCAAACTCATTCCTGAAGATGACTTCAGTATTGCCTCAGTCATAGCCAGGGAAGATGCCATACTTTGCGGCGTCGACTGGTTCGAAGAAACATTTAGCCAGCTTGATCACGAAATATTTATCGAATGGAATGCCGATGATGGTGATGTCATTACTGCCAACCAGCAAATATGTAACCTGAGCGGGTCAACTCGCGCACTCCTGACAGGTGAACGCACAGCATTAAATTTTTTACAGACTTTATCTGGCACAGCCAGCCTGGCCAGGCAATATGCGGATGCGGTTGCCGGCACTGGTGCTCGCATACTCGATACCCGTAAGACCATACCCGGGCTAAGACTTGCTCAAAAATATGCTGTAAGCTGTGGCGGCTGCTTTAATCACCGCATGGGTTTATATGATGCCATTTTAATCAAGGAAAACCATATACTCAGTATTGGCAGCATTAAAGATGCTGTCGAAGCTGCACGTATTAACAGTCCGGAATTACCTGTTGAAGTTGAAGTTGAAACTATTAATGAGCTGGAGCAGGCATTATCCGCAAAAGTAGAAAGAATACTGCTTGATAATTTTTCTATAGAAATGCTCAAACAGGCTGTGAAAATAAACAACAAACAAACAGAACTGGAAGCTTCTGGCGGCATTACACTGGATAATATCAGGAGCATTGCCGAAACCGGTGTTGATTTTATCTCTACCGGGGCCATAACTAAAGATATTAAAGCGCTAGATTTATCTATGCGTTTTTCATAAAAATGAAGCACCATTTTAAACCTGTACGCATATCCTGGCGACTATTACTTCTCACTCTTCATGTTTTTAATGGTTTTATACTGGCCGTTTGCTTTCTACGCGACAAAATTCATCCAGACACACTGGCTGCAAGATTATCACTCTGGTGGCACAAAGGAATTTGCAACATATTTGGCGTTAAGATTAAAACCAGTGGTGATATAAACCAGGTACCCACTCTCTTTGTTGTTAATCATATTTCATGGTTTGATATTCCGGCACTCGGATCCACTGTGCCCGTTCACTTTTTATCCAAAGATGAAGTTAACAGCTGGCCAGTAATTGGATTAATTGCTAAAAAAGCTGGAACTTTATTTATTAAACGCGGTGCCCGCGGTGCTGCCGAACAATCTCTCTCAGAAATAACAAATTCCCTTAAAAATGGCTCTCATGTAATTATTTTTCCTGAAGGCACCACTACTGATGGCACATCAGTCAAACGTTTTCATAGCAGATTATTTCAGGCTGCTATCGATGCAGCCGTACCAGTTCAAGCTGTTGCACTTACATATCCACACCCTGAAGGCGTTCATCCTAAAGCACCTTTTATAGGAGACACCCAGTTTCTCGAATCAACACTTGATATGATTTCAGAAAAAAACATGGAAGTAAGCCTTAATTTTCTAGCCGCTATTGACAGCCAGGGACACAGTAGAGACGAGCTGGCAACAATTACTCATAACAAAATACTATTATCCATAACTAATAATAAAACTCTGAACTAAAGTTTTTATTTACTTGAATTACTATTCCATATTTCGAGAATCCGGGAAGGCAATGCCACTGGATCAATCGGCTTCAAAATATAACCTATAACACCCAGATCACGGTATTTACTAGATAGATCTTCATTAGAATTTCCAGAAATAAAAATAACCGGGACATCTTTAACAGCTTCATTTTTTCTTAGCTCTTTCAATAAATCCACACCATCATATTCGGGCATAATATAATCCAGCAGCATCAAATCAGGCTTAATTTCAGGAATTAGACTTAATGCCTGAACTGGTGAGCTAAAAACCTCTATAGCAATCTCACCATGAGACTCAATAGAAAACTCAACAATAGAAATCATATCCGGATCGTCATCAACATACACGATCTTTTCCAGCTGATCGAAGCTATAACTGGGCTTACTCGACTGATTTGGAAAATAGACTGTAAAACAACTTCCCACACCCACTTCACTTTCGGCATGTATATCTCCTGCCATAGAAGTGGCAAGTCTATAAGCATTAGACAGGCCAATCCCTACTCCTGATATAGTTGTATCTTTATTCATCCTGCTAAACGGCACAAATATTTCATCAATTCCATCTTTCTCAATGCCTGCGCCTGTATCACATACCTTAACCCCGAAATAGCCATTGCGGCCAAAGTCAGAATCAATTTTTATCTCTCCATGAGCAACATTGAACTGAACCGCATTTTTCAGAATTTCTGCCAACACGACCGCCGCACCCTGCTCATCCCCAATAACTTTATAATCCTGCTTAAAATCCTCTGAAAGAGATATTTTTATACTCTTTTCTTTAGCGCTCATTTCAATACCATGCAGCGCAGAAATCACAAGATTACCCACATCAAACTCACTAATCGTTATATTATGATGCTCTGACATCATATCTGAGTACTGCAACATCTTGTCGATAATTTCCGTAAGATTTCTTCCTGATGATATTATTTCGCCAACACTATCTTTCTGTTGATCAGACAAACCCTCATCATATTCCAGTAACTGCGCAAACCCGACAATATGATTAAGCGGTGTTCTCAACTCATGACTCATTTGCCCCAGAAACTGCGTTTTTGCTTTACTGGCAATCTCGGCTCTCTCTCTTGCCTCCATTAAAGAAACCTGTAATTTCCTGCGTCTACTAACTTCATCTTCCAGGTCTAATCTTTGCTTCATGATTCTCCTGTCAGCCTGAATCATAACCTCACCCAACTGTTTAAACTCATCATTTCTATTCACCAGGGGCAATAGAGACATCACACCACGACCAAAATCAGAACACGCATTCAATAAATATATAATTGGGTAGGTAAATCTAATTCCCATCACAGTGGCCATTGCAACAATAAACATAACAATTATCGCCGTGCTTACAACCATAACATTTTTTAGATGAATAACAGGTGCCATTACTTCTTCAACATCAATTTCAGACACTATCACCCATTCAAGACCCTTGATATTTAGAGCCGAAAAAGATGACAGAACTTTTTCTCCCCTGTAGTCTTCAATAATCTGCGTACCTTCTTCACCCCTGATACCACGCCTGACACTTTCACTCACGACTGGTAACAACATAATTGTTGTATTATGCTCATTTATCCTCGAAACAATATCTTCTTTAACATCATGCTCATTTAATCTTCTTATAAAATCTGCTTTTTCCTCAATCAGAAACCGTGAATCACTCCTCATCAGGTAATCACTCCCAACAAGATATGTCTCACCGGTTTTACCAAGACCTTTACTTTCCCATGTTTGGCCGCTCGTCATGATATTGTTAATTCTTTTCTGGGAAACCTGGGCAATTAAAACCCCAACCGCTCTCTCACCCTCTTTTATTAAAATCGATATAAAACATGCCGGGGAACTATATGATGGAATATATGGCGCGTAATCCACAAAAACCCCACCTCTGTTATTATTTTTCACGGCCTTTTGATAAACTTTGGAAATATTCTGATTCGAATAAGGACCAGTCAACAAGTTAGTTGCATAATCTGTTTCTTTATAAACGGAGTAAACAATATCTCCCGTCATATCAACAATAAAAACATCATAAAAACCAAATGAATCTCTAAAATCCTGGAACATACTATGATATTTATAGTGCTCTTTAAAATACTCGTCATTACTTACTACATTATCTAATTTATTTTTATCTCCAAGGCCAAAGGAGTTAGAGGAAATATAATAATATTGCAGGTATCGACCAACCTGGCTCAACGGATACACACTCTCCAGATTGCTATCAATTTTAGGCACGAATTCTTTTTGATAAAAATCTCGAAGATTATCATCCATGTCTTTAGAAAGTCGCACCCCTTTCAGATCAGAAAATGCTTGCGAAAGATCTTTAGCGGCATCTATTGTTGCCGGAGTTCTTGAAAACATGGCCATAGCATTCATTATGTTCTCAAAATACGACTGGATCTGGAATTTTTTTTCTTCCTTGATACTTGCCAACCTGCTATACCCAATTTCTGTCAGGCTTTTCCTCGACGTATCATAAACAACAGCCGTAACCACAAGAAGAGAAATCAATGATAATATAAAAAATGAAATTATTAATTTAGATCTTATCTTCATTCGCTAACTCAATTTTATATCCGCTACCAATATTAACCATGTATATTTCAAAATCAAAGACCAATCAGCCTCACAATTTTATTTACCAGCAAACAGGCTGAATCTTGATATAAAGAACAACATAACCGCGGCAACAACAATCGACGGCCCGGCGGGTGAATCCCACTGCATCGACGCAAACATACCCGATATAACTGCCAGCACGCCAAATACAACTGAAATCAAGGCCATTGCCTGTGGTGTTGCTGAAAAACGCCGTGCACTTGCTGCAGGAATAATTAACAATGCGGTTATTAATAAAATACCTACAACCTTCATTGCAGTAGCAACCACCAGTGTCATTAGAACCATAAACAGCAAACGCACCCGATCAACTGCAATACCTTCACTACGTGCCAGCTCTTCATGTACGGCAATGGATAATAATGACTTCCACAAATACGCCAGGCTTACTAACACCATAACAACCAGGCCAGCCATCCATACCAGTTCCCTGTCACTGACCGCAAGAATATCTCCTAGCAGGTATGACATTAAATCAACCTGCAATCCCCGGTTCTGCAATATTGCCAGTATGACCAGTCCAAGTGCCAGGGAACCATGAGCTATGATGCCGAGTAAGGCATCAGTCGTGAGTTGTGGATTACGCTGCATCAGCACCAGCACAAGACTAAAAACTGTTCCGGTAAAAATAACACTTACGACTGGATGCAGGTCAATCATGATACCCAGTGCAGCACCCAGTAATGCAGCATGAGCCAGTGTGTCACCAAAATAAGACATCCGTCGCCAGACTACGACACAACCCAACGGACCTGACACCAGAACAACCAGTAAGCCAGCCACCAAAGCCTTTATTATAAAATCATCCATGATCATGATCCTCATGACTAATAACATCACCATGCAGGTCATGACTGTGATCATGGTTATGGGTATACACTGCAAAACCCTCCATGGTGCCACCAAACAATTTTAAATATTCCGGGTGCTGAGTCACTGCTTCAGGATGTCCTGTGCAGCATATATGCGTATTTAAACACAGAACCCGGTCGGTGGATTCCATAACCAGGTTAAGGTCATGAGAGACCATTATGATGCCACAACCAAATTCATTACGAATTGATGCTATCAACTGGTAAAGTTTCTGCTGACCATTAATATCAACGCCCTGCGCCGGTTCATCAAGAACCAGTAATTCCGGTTTACGTAACAGGGCCCTGGCCAGCAGAACATGTTGAAATTCACCACCTGAAATATTCTGTATCGGCCTGGACAACAGGCTTTTGATACCCAGTTGATCTACAACTTTCAGTAAATACTCAAACTCGATACCATCCACCAGTTTTAGAAATCCCTCCACTGTCAATGGCAGAGCATTATCGACGATCAGCTTCTGCGGCATATAGCCAACTCGTAGACCCGGGCGACAATGCACACTACCCTGATCAGGCTTATACAACCCAAGCAGTAAACGAACCAGGCTGGTTTTACCAGAACCATTCGGCCCTATCAATGTAAGAGTCTCACCCCTGGCTACTTCAAGATCAATATCCTCCAGCACCTGGCGACCGGCAATGCGCAAGCATGCGCCGCTGACTTTTATTAAATACTGCTCAGTATTTTCATCGAATGTGCTAATAGACAAACAAGACTCCTTTACAGCCAGTTTTTATTAAGATTATTGCAGTCCTGAATATGACACGTACAATGCGCCAGCTAACTAAAAAAACAGATGTTATCATGTACACAAGGTGAACAATGACTAAAAACTATAACTTACAGGCACATAATATATTACTCAGTCTATGCGCTGTTCTCTGTTTCAGCATAGCCCAGACGGCTGTTGCCAGAACACCTGTAATTCTTACAACTATAAAACCAGTCCATTCACTGGTCAGTAACCTGACAAAAGATATCACTCAACCCGGCTTACTCCTTGATAGCCGCCAGTCTCCCCATGACTTTCAATTAAAACCCTCTGATCGACGCAAGATAGCACAGGCCGATATTATTATTTATGTCTCAGGCAATATTGAAACTTACATAGCTGAAATCAGTAACAGTTTTGCTAGTCACCAGCAGGTGATAGAACTGATCAAAGCACCTGCGATTACACTATTACCCATCAGGGCAGCCGACCATCATCACCATCATGACCATGACGCTGATTACGATGGTCATATCTGGCTATCGATAAAAAATGCTCTTGCAATGACCGAATACCTGTACCAGAAATTGAGCCAGTATGATCCGGAGCACCAGCCAGTTTATTTACGTAACAAACAGCAACTGATAGAACAGTTATCTACGGCACAAACAAACATCAACCAGCTGTTATCACCGGTCAGGCACAAACCTTATCTCACCTTTCATGATGCCTTCCAGTATTTTGAAACTGAATTTAATTTAACCGGTAGTCATTTTGTCACCAGCAGTCCCGAGCATATATCCAGCATTAAAACAGTCAAACACTATAAACGACTGCTGCAAACAAAAAATATCCGCTGCATTTATTACGAACCCCCCGTGATGCCCAAAATTTTAAACACCCTGCAAACCAACAGCAATGCCAGCCTGTTACCGCTCGACCCAACGGGATCAGATCTTCAGGCTGGTCATTCACTCTATTTTGAATTGCTAAACAACCTTGTTAACCAGCTCTATAATTGCCTTAAATAATTTGAGAAATGACCACATTTTGTCTATGTATTAAATGATGAGATTACAAAGATAACACCATGATTCAGAGAGAAACCAGACAGGCCATAGATGGCGCACAGGTAAGCTTTAAAAGACAATCACCTGATAATAGCAATCACGCTACAGTTGAAATCAAGTACCCTGTTAACAATATCAGTCGTGGCGGACTGAAATTTTCTGCAACAGAAATTTTTGAAGTCGATGAACGTGTTGAGTTAACGCTGTATTTATCCAACGGACACGTCCATAACCTCCATGCTCGAATATGTTATTGCCAGGATAATGGTATGGATGCACATCATGATTATGGCGTAAGCTTCCTCGACCACTACCTGGTGTTTGAATAGCAGGCACAAAAAAGACACTGTTCCCTGTACCGTCCTTGCATGTGGATGCCTACATGGATGCAGGCAGTAGTCCAATGCATGGGGCCGTTGCCAGGATGACACGCAGACCTATGGTATCTTCGGCGTACAACTGCGAAGCAAAAATATTAAAAATAGTGAAAAAATTAGTGCTTCCCTGCACTTAGCGTGGAGTTGTTCTTGCGGGTAACTACCTGCATGAATGCAGTAGCAGTTGCCGAGATGCCCGCAAATAGATTATACCGAGGGTACTCACTATTTAAAATCCGGGTAAAAACATTGTTTCTACCCCGGGATAAAAAGAGCGACGCCATTCCTTGCGTCTAAGCATCAGCGTGGTTGCTTTCTTAAAAACTTAAATCAAAATCCGGTCTTAGCTCTGTAAACTTTCAATAATAGATTGCATATGCCATGCCAGACTTTTTAAGCCCAACAAAAACAATAACTTAACAAAAATAAACTCACTCAAACATGTGATATTAATTGCATATTGCAACACATGATTTTAAATCCTGTTGCAGACTGCAACCCCGGATACACCAGAACCTGCTTTTACTGATAGTCCTCAGACAATCTTAAAGGCATAAAAAAACCCGGCCAGAATGACCGGGTTTTATGTACAGGCTGTGCGGTATGTCGCGATCGCATAAATGCGAAACAGCGACAATAACTACAATAAATAGCCGGGCTACATCATACCGCCCATACCGCCCATGCCGCCCATGCCACCCATATCAGGCGCAGAGTCGTCCTTAGGCAGCTCAGCCACCATACACTCGGTCGTAATCAACAGACCAGCAATGGAAGCTGCATTCTGCAGTGCAGAACGGGTTACCTTGGTTGGATCAAGAATACCCATTTCAATCATATCACCGTACTCTTCTGTACCTGCGTTATAACCAAAGTTACCTGAACCTTCAGCAACCTTATTCAGGATAACAGAAGCTTCTTCACCAGCATTGGTAACGATCTGGCGTAATGGTTCTTCCATTGCACGTATCGCAATTGCAATACCAACATCCTGATCATGGTTGTCACCTTTCAGGTCTTTGATAGCTGCACAGGCACGAATCAGGGCAACTCCACCACCGGGTACAACACCTTCTTCTACCGCTGCACGGGTTGCGTGTAATGCATCATCAACACGGTCTTTTTTCTCTTTCATCTCAACTTCAGTCGCAGCGCCAACTTTGATAACCGCAACACCACCAGCCAGTTTAGCCATGCGCTCCTGCAGTTTTTCTTTGTCATAGTCTGAAGTCGCTTCATCCATCTGGGTACGAATCTGGCCAACACGAGCCTCGATCTCTTCAGAAGAACCGGCACCATCAACAATAATCGTCAGTTCTTTAGTCACTGTTACTTTCTTGGCAGAACCCAGGTCTTCCAGGCTAGCTTTTTCCAGTGACAGGCCAACTTCTTCAGAAATAACCTGACCACCGGTCAATACAGCAATATCCTGCAACATAGCTTTGCGGCGATCACCGAAACCAGGTGCTTTAACTGCAGCTACTTTCACAATACCGCGCATGGTATTAACAACCAGTGTTGCTAACGCTTCACCTTCAACATCTTCAGCAATGATCAATAATGGACGGCTGGCTTTTGCAACACCTTCCAGAATTTGTAACAACTCACGGATGTTAGAAATTTTCTTGTCAAATAACAGGATATAAGGATTATCCAGCTGACAGGTCATGCTCTGCTGATCAGTCACGAAGTAAGGTGACAGGTAACCACGATCGAACTGCATACCTTCTACAACATCCAGTTCATTTTCTAATGATGTACCTTCTTCAACCGTGATAACACCTTCTGTAGTTACTTTTTCCATTGCCTTGGCAATGATGTCACCAACATTCTTATCAGAGTTTGCAGAGATAGTACCTACCTGGGCAATTGAACTGTTATCCGCACAGGGCTTGGAGATTTTTTTCAGCTCTTCAACCGCTGCCAGTACCGCTTTTTCGATACCGCGTTTCAGGTCCATTGGGTTCATACCCGCAGATACTGATTTCATACCTTCACGAACAATCGCCTGGGCCAGAACAGTTGCAGTAGTTGTACCATCACCAGCCACATCAGATGTCTGAGAAGACACTTCTTTAACCATCTGGGCGCCCATATTCTCGAACTTGTCATCCAGCTCGATTTCTTTTGCTACTGACACACCATCTTTGGTTACATGTGGTGCACCGAATGATTTTTCCAGCACAACATTTCGGCCTTTAGGACCCAATGTAACTTTTACTGCATTTGCCAGAATGTTAACGCCGTTAACCATACGAGTACGGGCGTCATCACTAAAACGTACTTCTTTAGCTGCCATGTTTATATCCTCTTAAATTCTTTGGAATTAGCCTTCTATAACACCCAGGATGTCATCTTCACGCATAATTAAAACTTCTTCACCATCAACTTTCTGTGCAGTACCTGCATACTGACCAAACAGCACCTTGTCACCCACTTTTACATCCAGTGGACGCACTTCACCCTTATCATTAACCTTGCCATTACCCACGGCCAGGATTTCACCCTGCGATGGTTTCTCTGTTGCAGAATCGGGAATCACGATACCACCAGCACTGGTGCGTGTTTCTTCCATACGTTTAACAACCACACGGTCATGTAACGGACGAATATTCATAGATTAAGTATCCTCTTGGCTTATTTAGCACTCGATTAAAGCGAGTGCTAATGATAGTCACGAACCACCGGGAGTCAAGAGCAGAAAGCACATGCTGGAAAAACTAGTCGTCTTCCCGGCGGCACTCGCCCTCTATAGTTCTTGAATCCTGGCGATAAACATTTTCTTTGTGAGAGCTATATGTGGACTGGATTGTGGAATTCAAGAGCAGGTAACGAATAAATTGCTGCCGTGTGTAAGGTATCAGGCAAAGGAAGCCAACAGCATCTGTGAAAAATCCCGGCGTAATCAGCAGAGCACCACCCACTGCCAGCAAAATCCCCTCAACCATCTCCATGGCTGGAATCTGGCCCTGTGACATCAGGCGATTGGCCCGCATCAGTGTGCTAACCCCCTGCTGTCGTAACAGGTTAACACCTATTACCGCGGTCAAAATCACCAGTAAAATGGTCCAGCCAGCCCCAATTACCGAGCCAACCTGAATCAGCAGATAAACCTCTATTAAAGGAACCAGAAAAAACAGTAAGGGCCAAAATCGAAGCATGTTCCACCTTAGATAAATAATGTTTTTAAGCGTCCTGCTCAAAAAGCTGTAATATTACAGGTCGGGCACTTGCCATAACAGCATAAAAAGCTTTATGTTCCCGTTTAATTAAAGAGATAAGCCAAGAACTTATCCCCGGGCACCGGTCTAAGTACCACCGGTTTTACTTTTTCACGCATTACGAGCCAGTTTTAATGAGTTATTTCAAATCTAAACGACAGGTTTCACACCTGTTTTATGTGCTATTTATACTACTAAGCAGCCTGGCAAGTAGCACCCACGCCTCCAGTGACCCTTTCAGCAGCATGGGGCTGAGCGGCGGCGGTCCTGAAGAGGAAATACTCAGCGTTGACCAGGCTTTCAAGCTGTCTACCAGAATAGAAAATGACCAGCTTATCGCCAGCTGGGACATTGCCGATGGACATTATCTCTACCGTGACAAAACCGATATCACTTCGATTGACCCTGACATCTCACTTGGCCAGATCAGCCGTGACACAGGCGAGCTTAAACATGATGAGTTCTTTGGCGAACTCTATGTCTATCACCACACTGCTTCCGCCAGCATCCCGGTTAGCACCAATAAAGATGGGGTTAAATCCGCCACTTTCAAGATCAAGTACCAGGGCTGTTCGGAAATTTCAGGTATCTGCTACCCACCCGAAACCAAAACCATAAGCCTGGATCTAAACCTGGTCAAATCAGTACAGGCAGCAACTATTGATGATATATCCGCTCCTGTAAGCGAACAGAACCGTATCGCCGACTCATTAAAATCCGGTAGCAGCTGGCTGACCATCATCACCTTCTTTGGTTTTGGCCTGTTACTGGCTTTTACACCCTGTGTTTTCCCCATGATCCCGATTCTATCCAGTATTATTGTTGGCCAGGGCGATCAACTCACAACACGTAAAGCTTTCTGGCTTTCATTAGTATACGTACTCGCAATGGCTGCCACCTATACCATTGCCGGCATTATTGCTGCAAAAAGTGGTGAAAACCTGCAGGCCGCTTTTCAAAACCCATGGATCCTGAGTAGTTTTGCCGGGGTTTTTGTTTTGCTGTCTTTATCCATGTTTGGTTTCTACGAACTACAGATGCCGAACTTTATTCAGAGTCGTTTAACTGAATACAGCAACAAACAACAGGGCGGCACCTTAACCGGTGTTGCCATCATGGGCTTTTTGTCAGCCCTGATAGTTGGCCCCTGTGTTGCCGCACCCCTGGCTGGCGCACTTATATATATTGCCCAAACAGGCGATGCAGTACTGGGCGGCATAGCTTTATTTGCTCTCAGCATGGGAATGGGCGCACCATTAATTGCCATAGGCACTTCGGCGGGTCAGTTACTGCCCAGGGCCGGTATCTGGATGGATGTTATCAAAGCAGTATTTGGGGTATTGCTACTGGCAGTTGCTATCTGGATGCTGGAACGAATTATTCCAGCCACAATCACCCTGATGCTCTGGGGCATATTGCTGATCACTTCCTCTATTTATATGGGCGCACTTGAAGGCCTGCAGATAGAAAGCTCTGGCTGGAAAAAATTCTGGAAAGGTATCGGGCTGATCTTTTTTACTTACGGTATCTTACTGATCATCGGCGCCACATCCGGCAGCACCAACATGCT
>Ga0224501_10003277_pt1 | contig 12744 bp, 13 predicted proteins | sample SF_Oct11_sed_USG_4_FD_169105 | JGI IMG/M metagenome (GOLD analysis project Ga0224501, IMG submission 169105) | Sediment microbial communities from San Francisco Bay, California, United States - SF_Oct11_sed_USGS_8_1 | ecosystem: Environmental > Aquatic > Marine > Sediment | place: USA... | reverse complement strand
CTGCATGCTTTATCCAAAGACAGGACCATATTTTCCATGAATAATCTCAAGGTTAAAGCACCAAAGAAATTTCTATGAAGTATAAACCAATCAAGTCACTTCCATGTCCATCCACGACATATCACCTCCTCATAGGCTAATGTTTGGTAAATGCCAAATGGATCGGTTTATTGCTGTCATTAATTTATTCATACAGGAAAGCAGTTTTTAGACCCGGCGCAGGGCTATCCCGGCCACGAAGTGGATATAGTCGTTCCCGTGTTTACTATCCTGGAGTTTCTCTTCTACATGGGCTGGCTGAAAGTGGCCGAGAGTTTGATTAACCCATTTGGGGAAGACGATGATGATTTCGACACTAACTGGGTCCTGGATAGAAACATTCAGGTATTATTGACACAATAAATTGACACTTCCCCGAATTCGCTCATCGTGCCTAATTCCTACTTTGGTTTACCATTCAAAACAAGGCTCAGGAAGACTTCGACTTTTTTCCAAAGCGCGCAGGCAATGTCTTTGTGGCAAGAAATGGATTTTTTAGAATAAAAGGCATTCGTCATTATTGAGTAGTCAGTTCCACCAAACAGGATGGATTCCTTTACAGGATGGATAGAGTTATCCTCTCCTCATCATCTATCTAGAGTTATTCCTAGAGGATGACTCTATGGCCGCCCCTTAGCCTTGAACGTTAATGCCCCTTAGACACGAGTGACATTACATGTGGTAATCAGTTACTGAAGTCAAGTGGTAAATAATGAGATCCGATCTGTTGGTATTAATGTGATGGATGATCAGTCAATTGCACAATCAATTATCAGAGTGAATGATAGCAAGGTGCATGTATAGCTGGTTTACTGCATCTATGTGACGCATATCAGCGTGTATCACCATTCCATCCTGACACATATCAGCGTGTATCACCATTCCATCCTTATATTCCGGTTTTCTCCGAATTGAAAACTCACAACATCTCATAGGCTATTTCTAAATTCTACAGTTTAACTGACCGATTGTGTTTGCATTACATAATTTGCATATTAATGTGATGCGTATTTGTAGGTGTCGTATCTAATAGTAGATGATATGCATAGCGAACATCCGGAGCTTATTAAGGATGCGTACTGGGATAGCATAGACTTCTCTCTTCCATATACTATGGCCACAGAGCAATACAAGACAGAACCATACCTCGGTTCTACCAATGATATTGAGTGAGTATACACGTACTACACAGTTCGAGTGGTTACACCATGGTCGATGGTGGACACCTTTTTGAAGTTGTGTTCTCCATTCTCAAAGGAACGCAACTCCGTGTTTGTTGCACCCATAGTCGATGTGATATTACTTATATACATAAATGTATGTGTAGTTAACATATACTATAGGTGTGCTACATACTGTACATATTGTGCTGTACTTGATTTTCTGGTTAATCTATACTACGGTTTCTTAGGTGAGCTCCGTGAGAAAGCGCTGAACCCGGATTCAAGCCCCGGTAATGGCGGGGTCCAATTGTTGTGTCAGATAAATCCTAGCCTAAAAGCATTTGGGTGGATGTGCGCTGCGAAGGTGTGATGAGCCCGCTGAAAGACACGTATATACCAATAAACAGTAGATAGAATTAAATCAGGCTTTAAATATATACTCAGGTGATCCTGATAAATTGGGTAGAACAACAAATAGCTAAATAAATGTGTATAAATAGTCATAATTATATATATTCTCATGCTGGTTGTTGGTTTGTAGACTGGACCCACAAGAAGCGCAGTTTGTCCCCCTTCCTCCTTTACATGAAGTAGATGAGGGGGAGGAGCCTAACTGCTCTGTTAATGACGTAGCGTTCGCCCGTAATACCAAATCTTCCCCGCAGAGGATACTGAAAGGCAAGAAAACGGGTCAGCCATTTATATGAGTAGATCGGTGGGCAATCGCCAATCTCAAGCAAGCTTCTGATGTCACCAATCGTGAACCACACAGAAATTTCTGCAATTATATCCCCTTCATGTTGCAGGTGAACCACTCTAGTGCCAATCCAATTGACAGAATTCAATAAACCTGTTGCATTTTGATGATGTCAGAACTCAATGGGACTAGGGGGTGGGGTGGGGAGGGCAGCCTTGTCCTGCGAATTGATTGCCGATCGGCATAATGATTTATTCCAAAATGAACTGGTTCCCGGTTTTGGCTGTAATGGCAGAAAGCTTCTAAGATATTACACTACACCAAAATATCACCAATCAAATTTTCTTTGAGTTAAACTCAAGAATGTTTTGTAGATTTGTGGATCTCCCAGCAGAAATGCCAATGGTGCCTTTTGAGCATTGTCGGTGTCTTGTCAGTTATTGGTTATTACCACTGAAACATTGAGTTGGGTGAAATGCCTCGCTGATGACGTGTTGGTATCTCTCAGTAATCTATGGCTTACAGGATCGGGAACCTATGGGGGCTCCAGGTCAGATGTTCAGGAAAATGAAGAGTTACAGGAGTGTTTAGAGCCCCATGGCTCTGTATCCGCAACTTTATACAGCACAGTAAGAGAACATCCGAGTCCACAGGTACCAATTGACACCATTGCACTCTCAGCTTATATTCACGGTGAGCATGCAGCAACTGTACTTGCAGGTATCTCATTAGCATCACATTTTTACTTGCAGTATCGGTATCCTCGAAGGGTGAATAGCCCACGACAGTACGGTTATGATTGGCAAGGACACAACAGACGCTTCGTCACACAACGAGTTACATCAGATGAACTGTTGCAGGAGAGAGCTCAAAGTGAAGAGAATTCCCACTCTTCGGTCACCGCTGCGGTAAATCTAGGTGCAGAAATGCAGTTGACAGATACCAATGTTGTAAATCCTGAAAATGTGACAATGGAAGAGAAAACTTCTCAGGACAACAGTGCTGTCAACAGCAATAACAACAATGGCATTGGTGAAGGGACAGCATCACTATTTGAAACACCTAACTTTCGACAGCAACCCGCTTGGTGCTCTCAACAGCGACGAGACTTTGCTCTAGGACGAAATCTTAACTCATCTTGTATGGGTATGCAAAAGATTTATTGAGACAAAGTCTTTTGACGCGCCATTTTTTCCAATATGGTATATCGTTTAATGGATATTTTCGTACTTACTTGTGCACTCTAGAACATCGCAGGGAGCCTGCTTGTTTTTAATGTTCACATCCGGTGGCTGCTCAACACTATTTGGATTCTTCGACCTCTGTCGATAGTCCCGGTGTCATTCGTACAATTCCAGCTGATTAAATGGATTATTGCTGGTGGTATAGAAGATCCTTAGCGAAACGTGGCAATTAAGAAATAAAGTTGTCCACTACATGTATTAAGATGACACAGGATGTGTTATACTCTGTAGAGGCACAGATGGCCGACAGTGCTGGGAATACCCTTTCTTCAGCCAATCAGAGAGCAGCGATAGCGAGTAGTGCCGAAAATTGCCTTACTGCCGATCAAAAAGCAAGGTTGACATCAGACCTATTGGAGGTAAGAACAGCTATAGATGTGTGCGTGTGGATTTGGGTTATGGGGAGTTTACTCTTGAGCATGAAAAGTGGAACTAGGTGCACAACTTTGTATCCACATTTGTTAGATATGTTATCAACATTATCATGTAGATGAACACAATGCCTGAGACCAGACTGAGTTCATACCTTATATTCTGCAGTTCAATGTCACTAGGACGGAACGGATGACGGATGCTGAGAAGTTAGAGAGGCTAGATAGGGAGCTCTGTGAGGCGGAGATGCTTCTAAGGGAAATAAATGGCATGGAGAATAAGCCATTATGAGGCTAACCAGTAAACGAGCTGTCTGCATCAATAAGACAGGAGAGTCTATCACAGGATATAAGTTTTTATTCAATGCGAATATTTGCGCTACAAGCTTGTGCCATACAGCAGTTGAGGTCAATCACAACATGGTGGGTTCACCGTAAAGCCTCTTATGTAATACTCACAGCTTTTATACCTATTCAGTCGAATAAATAGAACAAAAAATAAAAAAGTTGTTATAGTTCAGAACTGTACAACAGCATGGGCAGTTGGGGATGTTTAGGGCTCTTCATGAATGCCATAAGGGCTCAAGGACGTTTGCACTTGTTAAGAGCCATATCACGGCTGGCTAAGGAAAAAGGAATGGGAAGAGCTTTAACAGTCAGTCTTGATCAAGTAACCCAAAAAAGTTAGAACGGACTGCCCTGCGCGCCAGCAGCATTCCCATGAGAACGATAAGCACCATCATAGTGTAATATGTGACAGCATCCCAGCACGTACGGCTCCTTCTCTGGGGAGTGGAAGGTGGATGGACAGTGCCGGGGATTTGTCGAGGTATTATGGGTGGACGCTGTACTGGTGTTGGTGCTGCAGAACTGTCCGTGGTTTCTGTCGTAGCAGGAGTGTTATCAGGTAATGGAGCTTCATCTGTTGTGTTTTCGGGTTTCTATAAAGAACGTGATATTCTTCTAAATGCTGAATGGCGACAAAAATTTCACCCGATAGACAGAAAGAAATATATGTACTATTTATTCGGCTGTCATAGAGAGAATAATCTAAGAGTTTTCTTTTTAGCGCTGTCTTGTTCGCATTATGCGATTTTTGTATACAATAAGGTGGACTGGGTCAGTGGTTAGTGTTTGACTTGGTATTGCAAGAGAGTGGACAAAACAAGCCTTGGAGTTCTGGTAAAAGAATGACTGACAGTCTGTATAAGATCGATTCAAACAGTAAAACATCAATTATTTTCTGTCCTGCATCAAATTCTTGAGAAAAAGGCATTGCAGTAGGATTTTCTTTGGGATAAGTTGTGCTCACCTTATCTTTGTCTTTACTCTGTACAGACATAGAGAGTTGAGCTGCTAACTCCTTCATTTCCTCCCTAGCCTCTTCACTCTTAGCTGTGACTGCTAGGAGCTTTTCTGCTACTAAACCGCACTGGTCACAGCAAAACGATACAGATCTGAAGAAGACAACACGTGTTTACCAGTCTCCGCTCTACAGAAACAGTTTTCATCAGAACTTAGGTCTAAACGCAAAGAAGAATTATGGTACCTAAAGGGATGGTGGCGCAGCCATTGATTGACTAACTCGCGCGAAGTGGAGTCTTGATATTACTCTGATGTAGCATTATCTAAAGACAAGTGAAGAAATATTGCAACATGGCATAACCCTTTTACCAGAGACTCTGGCTTGGTAAATTGTGTTTGCGATTGCAACAGTTTTATAATCAGCAATACACTTTGTCAAAGTCGGTGCCGCAAAAGCAATATGTGATTCTGTACCTGCGTGCGAGAACCTTTCTCTCCTGAGGTGTGTAATCAAGTGAGCCAATTGCTCCTTGTCCAGGAGTTGGCATAAAACCAATAATGGCCAGCAGAGCAGTTCGTACTAAAACAGATACTGAAATCAGCAACTTTATCTTACATACCGGCACTTGGTTTACATGTGGTTGACAATATCTTTAGGCGAATATGCAGCCAACAAAAAATGTCTGGCTCTGTATGGGTCAAGTCTTGACACATAACTGACAATTTAGGGGGTTTCCTGGGTGTTTTATGTGTGCTATTTTAGTCAATAGAGGGATGATCGCCGAGTGTCAATAAAGGGATAAGTCTATGGACCTCTGCGTAGCCTATAAACCGAGTAACATAAAACTATACTACGAGCCATGCTGGCATACCTGGTCAACACACAGACCGGCTACTCCGGCAGATGGGGTAACATTCGACAGTTTCCTATCTGTTGCATGGCTCTGCGAGTTATCTTGGCTGGCATGTAGTTTTAGTAAGACCATGTCATTAGATCCAAATATGATAACTTACTTGACCAGCTGGGTTGCCATGACTCCGGATGATGCTTGCTTATACTCAAACAAATCTTTGTGTGAGTCTCGAATCGTCCATTTTGCTGAAATTAATTGAATGTAAACAGCTTACGCCAACTGCAGAAACCGACACTCTCATGCGACCCCAGCGCATTATACTCTGGGTTCTAACACCTTCATTGATGTCATCACTGAGTGTTTTTTATTCGGTATGATTTCTTCGTTCTCAAAGCAAAGATTTTTCTGCATAGGTAACAAACAAACAAACGCCATCGCAGCTAAGTACAGAATAGAACCAAAATGATCTTTTAGAATTACTATTGGGTGAGAAATAGTTCCTTTTCGGGATAGTAGGACAGCTCAACGGTTCGAGAGCCCTCGTCTTGCGAACATTAGATTCAGGGTTCAAGCCGGGTTTATCTCGGCCTTAATACATGTGAGTATAAGCTTTTCACACAATTTCCAACTTCTATAGTTCCAGATCAACCTCCCGATAGATGGAATGGCCAGGTGCCCTGAATGATAAAAAATAAGGTGGTACTACTTACGTTGAGCAAGATAATGCTTGGAGGTTTCATTGGATAATCCGGAGGTAATATGATACGACCATGATATACTCCGCCATCGAACTCAGTGTCAGCTGGACCTCGTATCGTAAAGTGCCACTCAAACAGGTTATCCTATAAATTGGCATAAGCAGAACTTATAAGACTCTGTCTTATATGTAGTAAATATTTGTAGCTCAAGTTTACATCGGAAATGGCCATATAACTGAACTGGAGAATGCAGCTAGCCTTAGCAAAGTGTGTAGATTGTAATTAAGTGTTGTATTTGACAGTTGGAGAAAAAAACACAATGTAATTTTCTCTAATACGAATGAAAAAAGGATGCGTCTATCCTAAGAGACGTGGGATCTCACCTCTAATGGCTGCGCGAAGTACTGTTCGGTGGGTTCAGCTAATTCCCTTGCTTCCATCATCAGGCGCTTCACAGCTATAAAAAATCAAGTCATGATTGTACCCTCTTGTTCTGTTAGGAAAATTTGGCAGATAATGACTTGGAGCTGTATTTTAGACAGGCTTTAGGTTTGTTTGGAGCTAACTTTAGTTTAGGGGAAATACTTCAAGATAGTTATACTCATACTAGTCACCATTCAGACTCAGGTACTCAAACTGGCTCATACATGCTATTATAGCCTACATTATAACGTAATTATATTACTAAATTAGTCTAGTAGTAACTGGTTAGAGTTACTTGGTAACTAACTCGTGAGTAGTAACTAAACTCTAAAGTACTCTTAAGTTGCTCAGTTACTCTTACTGAACAACTTACTGGTACAGTTACACATACATGATACAGTTACTAACAGCAATTAGCCATACACATTTCAGCTGGTAAGTGTAACTAATTGGCATATTGCTAAAATTAAAATACTAACTACCAAATGACTAATGACTAAATGAGTCAGGCACTGACGGTCTGACAGTGACACTGATGCGGACTTCGACTAGACTAGCAGTTCTACTAGAACTAGAAGTATAGCTTCAAGTTCAATAATAAGTCATTCACTCACTGACTACTGAGCCTGAGCCGAGCAGAAGGACACTACACAACACTTGACAAAGTCGAGTCAGAGAGTCGAGGGTTACCGACAGTGAGTGAGAGACTCACTTACTCAGTCGGTCACTCAGTCGGTCACTCACGCAGTCACTGAGAGTGAGTCACTCACGTCAGTCGTCACTGCCAGGTGTGAGGTGTAGCACTGACTCAGTCAGAAATTTAAATTAGGAAGTATACTATATTCCTCGCAAAGACTGGCATTGACAAATTACCTGGACTGCGCATATTGTATTGTCCTTGCATGGTTGCAGCTTGAGAGCAACAAAGCAGCACAAACTCCAAGTGCAACAGTTAAACTTAAACAGCACTCGGTTATACAGCACAATTGTCTTGTTTTTGTAGCCAAATACCAATTTTCTCAAAATTTCTCAGGAACCCGTAGATATGTGACCCACTCCGCCTTACACGTCATCGCTCGAGGTATAAACGTGATAGTAATCCTCCAGCATCATTAGAACCAAACTTTTCATAAATAGTTTATACTTAAGATTTTTAAAGTTGGGAGTTTTTCTTGCTTTACCACCACAACATCCAACATTCTGGTGTTCCCATTTTTGTACTCAAAACCAACAATTATCTCGATAGGAGTTCCATAAAACCGGAAACACAGTACAAACTATAGGAGCTGTGTTTTGGTTTTTTTTTACCGGGAGACTTTAGTACAGACCTTTCTACTGTGCTGAGTCGGAATAGAAGTGAATAAGCAAGTAATTCCGAAGGTGCAGCTATGGGCGAGAAAAGCGGTAAGGAAGGTCCCACTTTTCCAGGATAAGTTCAGGCTACTGGTAGTCCGCTGGACAAGTTTATCGTAATTTACTTACTATTTTTTTACTATTTCATTTTTTTAGTATTTAGAAATTAGTTTCAATCATGAATCAATCAATCATCAATGATCAATCACTCAGTATGACTATGACTATGAGTATCACATTCACTTTCAACTTTCTGACTAACGTAACTAACTCTCTAAGTTAGTCTAACTCTAAGTCTAACTCTCTAACTCTAACTCAAAGAATCTAAATCTAAGTCTGACACAACAGAGTAAGTGTAACTCTTAACTTCTAACTCTAAATCTAACTCTAAGTTACGGTCCAACTTCTAAGTCTAACTAATCACTCAGAGTCAGTCAATAAGTGTGACTCAGTAAGTGTGAGTGTGACTCTGGCCTGTGAGTGTGCCAGTCTGTTACTGTGAGTGTGACTATCTACTTAGTAACCTACTCTTAGTCTTAGTTAGTAACACCAACGAGGGTGGGAAGTAAGAGGGAAAAGCCGGACAAAACTGGTGATAAGGCGAAGTTGTCGTCTCGTGTCCTTGCACCCAACCGTTTATTGGATATTACCTGGAACTACGGTTCGGTTCGTGTAGCAGTTTTCGCCGACTGTGAGCGTGAAGACGTTTGCTAAATGCCAACAGAAAGAGCAGTCAGCAGGACTGTATTGTATATCATCTGCGCAAGGCAAAACACATCATACTGCATGAAAAATTATTCACCCCTCTCCCCATTAACTGATTAAGGACACATTGAAACAGTAATTTTATAAGGATTATTACGTGCATGCACATAGTTCTATTCAGACACTCGCTTTTATTCAACAAAGATTTATTCCAAATACATACGTAACATCTTGCAGTGCTGAGACAATATTATTACAAAGAAAAATACACCATTGCTCTGGTGGTGAAGGAGCCTCTTGTGCCAATAGCTGATCCCAAACATTCTAAGCCTTTGTCTCATCTCTCACCTTTATCACCTGAGAGACCGGCCTTGATGGTAACCTCAACGAACACCAATACAATAGACATGCCCTATCCCTTTCTGCAAAACTGATAACTTTTGCTTTGAACGTATCAAGGACATTTAGAGAGAAACCAGGTTAAACTCCACAAGTTTCCTCACTAGGTTTTTAAGCGTATGCGTGATAGGGGGGACCAAACAACTTTGACATAAATCGATATTTATGACAAGGGAAAAGCTGGCAAATCACTTCTTATAACTTCAGCTTTCTACAATATTATGTTCAATTACGAGTTCTACTTGATGTTATGAAAGTGTAAAGATCATTACGTTACTAAGTTTTCATAATTGGATCCCATTTTTCTTCTATTTATTCGAGTGACCGTTGTTCACTTTTTTGGAAAAGGTCCACTCACTATTGCCGCAATGAATGTCGAGTTATCTCCCTTCAAGCATGGGAACACAACTTCAACCCCTTTAACATCCCAGTGACCACATGGTAAAACATGCTGCTCTCTTACGGAGTTAACGGAGATTTAAATTGCGACTATGATGACGGTTTTCAACGACTGACGTTTAGTAGAAAGGACAAAATGAGGTGAGTTTCTCTTGCATCCTTTTATGCTTCACTCATGCCCCTAACAAACCAATATGCCCTCTTCATATCAAGTCCTCATTTCCTTTGAGGTGTTATCCCCTGCCTATAGTTGGAGTTGTCTACACCCACTGAAGTCCCACCCTCGATTAGGCACGCATGACAATAGGTTTATCTTGATAAGTTATCTGTCAAGGCTGTCATTACTTCCTCTTATCTATACACTCAATACATGGTGAGTCCGTTATAATTGCAGTGTACCAGTGGCCTCGCATTCGGCGCGTTGGTGAGGCTCTGATCGGCTAGCTTTCACATAGGTAAGACAGTAAATCTATCATTCAAAATATAAAATTGTGTTCTTTAGTAGTACTCACGACTAGGCTTTGGTGTTTGATTTGTTTTATTTCATTTGGATACATGAACGTCATGTGTTACTACTCTCACTCACGACTTCGGAATGAAGGACCTGGATACATAATGTGTGGGGTTACAAGTGAAGGTGTGCGTCACCCCGCAGTGTTTGCAGCTTATTGCTAGATTTAGTTTAGATGAGATTTTATTTTTACGTGGGTAGCATCACTAAGCTAGAGGTAGGTCTGATCATGAAAAAGGGTAGGGCTTTATTCAGTGTCACAACCCTGGATTGATTTGGTGAAGGCCAAAGAGGCAAGAGGGAATCTAACCAGAGACCTCTCATATCAGTGCACCGATTTGAATAAGCAATGCTGGCATGACTGGGGTATCATTCTGAAACCAGTTATTTTGTAGCAGAGATCATGGAGTCGAAAGATTTCCCCCCTCCACCTCCACCAGAGCTCCTTGCTATCGACACTGATGATCTCACACATGGTGGGGAAAACGCGCCTGCTGGTTTTGGTGAAATTTCAGCACAGACCGGCGATGAAGCTAGCAACGGGTCACTCAAAGACGTCCTTGAAAGGAACTGGCCTAATGATAGTGTCCCCACAGGAGGTATGTATTATTTAGTCATTTCAATAGTATTTACTGCAGTGTCCACTGTGTTTCTAGTCTGGGAAGCCCGTTTACATCCCTAAGAAAAACCTGTCCCCCAATGGATGTGAGGATTATTTCTAACGGCTACGAGATGTCTACACATAAACTTCTCTTTCGTTGCCTTTGAGTCCTGGGGGTATTAGGCCTGATATAAAATGATATAACATGTCCCATACTGGAATTATTTATGGTTTCTCTGAGGGGCTTTATTACTACGTCACTCTGAGTGACGATGTCTGATATATGATACATAATGCATTGCAGCGGTGCTATGCCGTCCAATGAGTAAGTAGCGTTACAGCTCATCAGTGATCATCTATTCAATCCGCACGCGATAGCATTCATTCAGGGTCGGATATCAGTGTCTCATCTGTTTATACATAGGCAGGTTGGACTCGGTAGTTGGCTTTTCGGCTCTAGTTTCTAGTTGAGTTTATTCTGTGGTTGGTTGAAGTAGCCTGTGGCTTTGTTTAAAGCATTGCTGAATGCTTGCTGCAAGCTTTCTAGGAGAAAAAGGTCAGCTAAATTCCTGATTTTGCCTTTCCTTCTAGCACTAAACTTACATAAAATTCAGGTTAATGTTAGGTACTAGGCTTGACGTTGTGCCAAATCCTGGATGTAAGGTCATTGTTTCATCTTTCCAATGGGTTTGTAGTGCTATCTGGGGCAAACATTAGCAACCAGTCAGCTAGCGTAAAGCTTCCTCACGATGAAAAGCCTCTCCTTTTATGATCAGGCTTCATTACAGCATATGACTGTCTTTGCTTCTGCCTGCAGTCTTTAACGAAATTTTGTTGTAGATGCTGATGTATCTGTACATCAAACTACCTCGATAAAAACAAATTTTTTCCATCTGTTCTATGTCAAGTCATGTAACCATGTTACGCGATCTAAAATTCAATTTTATTCCATTTTGCATCTGATCGTACTCACACTCCACGCACCATTCGGACCGCATATGTTCATCCCCCTTTTTGAAAGTCAGGAATCAGTTTAGAGTGTCTGAACTGAGTTGGATCAGGCCTGAAATAGAGTAAAGGTTGCCAAAAAACCTGGTTTTTTGTTCCGCTTGCGACAATTATAATTTTTGTCACTGACAGGAACTATGGACAGTTTGCGCAATGGCAGCACTGAGCCGAATGGCGACACTGACCTTGATGTTCAGATATATGTTAAGGCTGGAGTGAACGGGCGATCATATGGAGCTTGCCCTTACTGTCAGAGCGCTGTCATGATGCTGATAGCCAAGGTAAATTGATTCATATGCTATTGGATTATTTACTCTCATGCAATTGTTGGCGAGATTCGGTCGTGAAGTTGCATAGATACTTGCAACCACCCTCTATAAAGCTGTACAATCTGCTATAAAACTGCGCATTGCTGTAAAGTGCCGCGAGCGATGACACGGTGATTGGAATACTAGGGCTCAGTATTATTTTACAGCTTGAACTTCATGCTGGCCCAATCAATCTACATTTTTCCCTAGATACCTCTTTACATCCTGTGTTTAGGTTTCGTACGCAATGCATTAATCGCTCAACTCACCAGAGGCTTTCTGCTCTCGGCCACGTGCCTCATACTAGCTGGGCACCCTTTGTGCATTCCCTCGATCTGTAGACAATGAGGGCGAAATACAACACGGTGCTCAAGCTCAGGATTAAACCAGGGATCCTTGATTCTAAGCCCAGTGCGCTATCCACTAAGCCACCGCTTCACACGAAATAAGAACACTCCCTCAGAAAAAATCAGTCTACAACTGAAAACCATTTGTTTCACTATGCAATCCCATGTAAAAGAGAAGTCGGTTTATAGCAACATACACAGGTTGTTGCTATACACAGGTTGTTGCTATACACAGGTTGTTGCTATACACAGGTTGTTGTCCGCCCTACTGTAATATCAAAAGACAAAATAATGGAGATACCCTTTTAGTGACCATTGT
>Ga0224501_10003276_pt1 | contig 12744 bp, 13 predicted proteins | sample SF_Oct11_sed_USG_4_FD_169105 | JGI IMG/M metagenome (GOLD analysis project Ga0224501, IMG submission 169105) | Sediment microbial communities from San Francisco Bay, California, United States - SF_Oct11_sed_USGS_8_1 | ecosystem: Environmental > Aquatic > Marine > Sediment | place: USA... | reverse complement strand
GTCAGAGGGATTGCCCTACCTAGCGATGCCCAGTAACTGTCAGAAGGATTGTCCTACCTAGGGATGCCCGGCAACTGTCAGACGGATTGCCCTACCTAGAGATGCCTGGTAACTGCCAGACGGACTGCCCTACCTAGCGATGCCCAGTAACTGTCAGAGGGATTGCCCTACCTAGCGATGCCCAGTAACTGTCAGAAGGATTGTCCTACCTAGGGATGCCCGGCAACTGTCAGACGGATTGCCCTACCTAGGGATGCCTGGTAACTGCCAGACGGACTGCCCTACCTAGCGATGGCCAGTAACTGTTGCATACCTTTTCCGTAACCTTTCTTCGCTTTAGTTCTGCGTTTGAGCAGGAATTTTCTCTTTGGCGGTTCCAGCGTCTGCTCGACGATGACATTAAACTCACGAGGAGGATTGGTGATGTCTGCGGCAAGCGGCATCAACCGGGCGCTGCTCTCCGGCATCGCCGTGTCTACAAAATAACAATCAGAGATACAGTACGAACACAGATACTGTGTGGTCTCCAGGAAACAAGGGAGAAGGTGGTAAAAAAATTTATTTATTTCTCCCCCCGACTTGCACAAGGCAAGTATAATCCCCATATCACCATTTTATTCGCACCCTCTAACTCCATGACATCCGCCTCCCTGACCCCCACCGGTATTTTTTTCAGCCATCGTCTATCCGTGGTTGGACTTTAGCCTTTCGCCTCGATGTCCAAAAGTTGCATGGTGCCGTCAAGAGGAGATTGAGCCACGTTGGCTCAGAATCGGTGTAATCAGCCGGAGAAAGATCCCTTGAAATACTCCGCCGCAGCAGGGAATTGAACCAGAGCCATGGGGAGGACAGACAGCGAGTTACATTCATTCTCCCACTGAGCTATCATGACCCTGGCCCCGGGAGGACAGACAGTGAGATATATTAATTCTCCCAATGAGCTATTATGACCCGGGCCACGGGGTGGACAGACAGTGGGATACATTCACTCTCCCACTGAGCTATCATGAACCGGGCCACAGGAAGGAAAGACAGTGGGATACATTCATTCTCCTACTGAGCTATCATGACCCAAGCTACGGAGAAGACAGACAGTGAGATACATTCATTCTCCCACTGAGCTATCATGACTCCCGGTATTATAGGCCAGTAACTCATTGTAGTCTCACCGATATCTATGGCTGTATCCTCATCTTCTGCTTCAATCTCCTCATCTGGTTCCTCTTCCAGAGCCCCCTCCTGCTCATTCTATAACAATATACCCATGTACAACTACAACTCCGTCTACAATGCCAACTCCATGTACAACTATAACTCAATATACAGTGAAACTTGGATAACTCGAACTTCAGGGGACCACAAAAAAAGTTTGAGTTATGAATTACCAGTTTTATTGCCCAAAAAAGTCAAAAATAGACGTTTGTCTCAGCTGGGTTAGTCTCGCATTGTCAACCATATCACGCATTGCACAGATGTATTGAAGTGAAAGTTCGCTGTCCTTGCATGCCCGGGTCTCTATGAAACGCCGGAGTGTTGACAGGGCAGTCAGCCCATCGTTAATAGTGGGAGGAGGAGACTCAGTGACCTCAGCATCGTCACCTTCCTCCTCATCAAATTCATCGGCAGCTGGAGCAGCTACAGACTCTATTATTTCCTGATCAGTGAAAGGCTCCGCCACCAGTGCTTCATCATCAACCGATAAGAAATCCTCTGCAACAAAGCAAGGAGGGAGACATGGGTCTATGGTCAACTTCCAATCACTAGAACTGTAACACAATTTTCATTTTTGAATGCAACAATGACAGGATTCATAAAATAAATTTTCTTTGAACTGTATTGTACTGTAACAACCTCCTGATTGCACCACACTTTTATTTTTTACTCACCAGGTGTTACTGTTTCTTCCGGGTGCAGCGTTTGAAACAGGGACTCGATTTCACTTAGTTGGATCTCATTGCACTCCTCAGCTGAGCTGGTTTGTTCATTCTTGAATGCGTGTTGGAAACAGTGGGCAATTGTTGTTTCCTTCACCAGGTGCCAGGCCCTGTGGACCCAACGCAAGGCTTGCAGTACATTGGTGGCTTCCTCTGGCTTTTTACCCCGCTGGTCGATGGAGTCAATTGTGCATTGAAGAACAAGCTTTCTGTAATGGAACTTGAAACATCTGATAATACCTTGATCCATAGGCTGTAACACACTGGTGGTGTTAGGAGGGGTGAATTCCAGCTTGATGACCTTCAATCCAGTAATCTTGGGGTGTGCTGGACAGTTGTCCACAAAGAGTAACACATTTCTTTGCTGTCTCTGCATGCATGTGTCAAACTCTCTCACCCATGTTTCAAAGATGTCACTCACCATCTATGCCTTCTTGTTAAACTTGTAGACGCCTGGAAGATTAGTCACATTCTTGAAACATCTTGGCTTTCCATATTTACCGATGACGATAGGTTCCATCTTTTCTGTCCCTGACATGTTTGCACACAGCGCTACCGTCAGTCTTTCTTTTGACAACTTGCCACCGCTGCACTTTTTAATTTCGAAGCTAAGGGTCTTGTCAGTCATGAGACGGTAGAAGAGCCCAGTCTCATCCATGTTCAAGACATCTTCCTTTGGGTATTTCATCAGCAATGGCTCTAGAACCTCAGTTTTCCATTTGTTCCCTTCGGTCATATTCACGGCTGATGATTCACCAAACATACGTTGGCTACCCACCAAATGTCTTTTTTTCCATCTGTCTATCTATGCTCTGCAGACAGTACGGTCAAAACCCATGTCTCTCAGCAGCTTGTTGGGCTTCTCAATCAGTAGTGGGCCATCCACTGGCACGTGTTGATTTCTCACCTGCTTGAACCAAATCAGCAGACTTTTGTCCAAGTCATTGTGTGCTGTAGATCGCGCACGTTTGCTTCCAGCCTCAGTCTCAGCTAAGGTTCTGATGCTCTCCCTTTGTTTAAACCATGTGGCCACCGTACTCTTGGGACGATCCTCTCTGTTGCATATGATAGATGCTTTAACACCACCCTCTATCTCTTCAATAATATCGAGTTTTTGAACAGCTGTCCAAGCCTTTTCTTTGTTTTCTGGATGCCATGATTGCTCAAGATTGACCGGGTCCTCAGTGCATTATGGGTAACAGCGAGTCCATTTCACTATAGTGTATCCTATTTCCTGGCTAAACTTTCTAAAATTTGTGAGACATTGTTCTCATGTGACAAGGAAAGACTTGAGTTAAGCTTGTTACACAAGAATGTAAACACATCCAGCCACAGAAAAGGTAATCTGATGGCACTAACCACAGTTTATCAGTTCAAGTTATGACTAAAAGTTCGATATATACCTAGCCAATTATCATTACCCAGGCAAGGACCCTGAAACTTGGTTTGAGTTAACCGAGTTTTCAAGTTATCCGAGTTACACTGTACAACTCCATGTACAACTACAACTCCGTGTCCAACTCTATGTAGAACTACAACTCTGTGTACAACTCAGTGTACAACCACAACATCTACTACTACGACTTCGTATACAACTACAAAATCTACTACTACGACACGCCCACATTTACTAATATGGGCCATAAGTGAATGGTTCGTCTCTGGTTCGTTTCCATTTGATTCCAAGTCCAGACAAAAACTTTCGCGACACTCTCGTTGGTTTCGGGTCCTGACATTAAATTAAGGAAGCCCTCCCATAGTCACCATCTGTAGGGGGCCCGGGGGTGCGAGCAGAAACGCTCCAAGTGACGCACCCTGGGCGACGCCGAGTCTATGATTCAATAGACCAATTTCTGCGCCACTTGTGACAGCTGTCCAGGGCACCTGCAGGGCACTCGCACAACTCCTGACAGCTGTCCAGGACACCTGTGGGGTACCTGCACAACTCCTGACAGCTGTCCTGTCATGGAGATACGAAAAAGAGGACCGTCAGAATGAAAGAGACTCACCCATGCCTCTTCCTCGTCTTCTCCCTCAGAGAGGTTATCAGTTGCCAGCTTCGGTACCGGCACGTACTCTGTACTAGCAAACGGGTTTTTCCTCTTCCGTGTACTCTTCCTAACTCCGTCTATCAGTATAGTACCCGGTATAACAGAACCTGCAGGGTGAGGGCAGAGGCTAAGGTAAACCACACCGATTTCAATTATCCATCATACAATCAGACACAGCGACTTAGAAGCCACATAGAGCCCCCAACTCTTCATTCTATTTTATTCAGAAGGGGGTAGTGAGCTAAGGAGAAAGAGCAGATACAATAGAGCTTGCGCATGAGAGAACGACTCCGAAATGACTGCGATTACGGGATCTGGGTTACCGTAAAGGTTTAGTAATCAGAGTCGGAAGTTGTTTTACCCCCGCTTAAAACATGAACGAGTCACTAGAAAGCAGATGACTTTGCTCGTCACATGACCCTAGAGCTCTCGTAATGGTAGTCATTTCGAAGACAGGGCAGCTCAGTGGGTGGATCACTATATGAGATATTGGGATAGCTCAGTGGATAGAGTAATATGGGATAGTGGGATAGCTCAGTGGAGAGAGTAATATGGGATAGTGGGATAGCTCAGTGGGTAGAGCACTATGGCATAGTGGGATAGCTCAGGGGGTAGAGCAGTATGGGATAGTGGGATAGCTCAGTGGGTAGAGCAGTATGGGATAGTGGGATACCTCAATGGGTAGAGCCCTATGGGATAGTGGGATAGCTCAGTGGGTAGAGCATTACGGGATAGTAGGATAGCTCAGTAGGTGGAGCACTATGGGATATTGGGATAGCTCAGTAGGTAGAGCACTATGGGATAGTGGGATAGCTCAGTGGGTAGAGCATTATAGGATAGTGGGATAGCTCAGTGGGTAGAGCAGTATGGGATAGTGGGATACCTCAATGGGTAGAGCACTATGGGATAGTGGGGCAGCTCAGTGGGTAGAGCACTATGGGATAGTGGGATACCTCAGTGGGTAGAGCACTAAGGGATAGCTAGAACAGTGAAATAGGTACCTCAAAATGCCCGGCCCCACAGGTTCTATAACTTAACTTACCCGAGGAGTCAGTGGGTTTCTCGGGCAGATCAGCCAGTTTCGGAGTTGTCCACTCGGGCACCTCTATAATATCATCCTGTAGGTCAGCGGTGACAGCGGTAGCAGTCTGTTTAGCCTTGGTAGAACCTTTAGGTCTGCCCGGACGTCGTTTACTGGGACTGGCTTTAGTGTTACCGCTGATTGACGCTCCTTCATTGACATTATCTGGCCTGAAATCGCGATTAAAGGTTGTATGACCAGGCAAATTTTTTTTGACTGATCAGAATCAGCATGATTCTAAACCTACATGAATCAAATCACCGTGCAATAGGCACAGCATAAGTGCCCTTAAATCCGCGCTAAAGATGGCAGAATTGGCACCCCCTGAAAAAAATGTTTTAAAAAGGGCGGAGCCTAATCGACGTCTTATATGACATATAATATTCCGGCCTTGATGACTAGTCAATGGCCAGGCACTTAAAGTTGGTCATTTTCTATCTGGCCTTACGGAGAGTGTCCCAATATTTGGGACACCTCATCACCACTGACACATTCCTAAGGCTGTACACAAGCGCTGAGAATGGATCTAGAGTGGCAGCACTTGCTCAACATCTGTCAAAACAAGCGTAAAGTGAGGCATGTTTGGCCGATAGTGACCGGGAATCCCATGGAATGTACATGACCTGCTACAACGATCGTGCTAAAGGGTAGAGTTGATGCCATGGCTTCAACTGGTAGAAAACCGTACAGTTTGGCTATTAGTAACGAACACAAACTAAGACTGAAACACCGTTTTCAAAAGAGGTTAGTAAATTCACTCGGTCACCGAGTTAATGTCACTCACTTTGTGAGGTAGACTAGAGTTAGGACCAAGCTAAACTCGGTGAATTCATAGGTATTTGTTTTCGTTTTTGGGCCCATTTCACGCTCATACTTCGATCCCAGTAGTCAGAAATGTGACAAAGCTGTAGCAGTCGGAATTTGACTATCCATCACGCAGGCGCGCAAATGTAATAATGTTTATCCGCTGTGATTTCTTTTGCGACAATTTACACCACGCGGGAAAACTTCAACCGAATGAAAGTTCATTTGAGAATTCCAACATTTAACCATATTTTCTTACTACATTGCCTGCTCAGTATGAATTTTCATTCGACTCCGGTAGGTCTTGAGACACACTGATGCTGATATTCCAAAAAATTTGCCCCGTCCTCAAACCTTTAATGGAAGATTTACGGCGTCTGAGGAATGTCATTTGTGAAAGAATTAAAGTGTGGGTGAACTGAAAAACATGGTCTCGCATGGCGAGACTCACTACAAAAAGTAAATTTCTCCTATTTTGTTACAGGTTTGGTAGCACAATGTGGGCGCATGAACACTGAAATATCTCAAAACAGTGACTGATTCAGCTGAGCCAAAAATCACAAGTGGCTCCAGCCATTAGCCCATTGTTTGTAAGTGGCCCCAATCCTGAAACATGTTGGGCAGGTCTGCTCTAGATTACTATTCCCTGCGGAGTTTGGTCTCTGATCTTCTAATCAAAGTCCGAATCCCTTCCTACAACCATCATTGGGTGATACGAATCTCTTCCTACAACCATCATCGGGTGATACGAATCCCTTCCTACAACCATCAGTGGGTGATGTTCACGGCGAGGTTTAAATCTTCAATGACCGTGCATGGACAGTCACTCACTTGTTATGCAGGCTGTAGAAATATTGGATAGCGTCCTCGGCTGTATCCAGGCCTTTATCGTGCAGGATCTTAGCAAACTTTTGTAGCGCTTCGCCAGTCAAGTTAAGCTGCAACACACTCGCCCCTCTGCAAAACAGTCAACATTACATCAATCATGACAACTCGCCGGCCCCTCTGCAAAACAGTCAACATTACATCGAAAAGACAACTTGCTGGGCCATACTGCTGGGTATAATTACGAGATCCAACAGTGTAACAGAACTAAAGCAGGCTCATGGTAAATGTCATCGCATCTGGTCAAGAGGGAGGAGGGGAGGAAGGGATGATGGGAGGAAGTGAGGAAGGGAGGAAGGAGGGGAGAAAAGAAGGGAGGAGGAAGGGAGGAGGGGGAGGAAGGGAGTGGGAGGGGAGGAGGAAGGTGACAGTAACTTAGTGGACGTAGTAGTAAAACCAACGAGTGGTCACTGGAAAACACTGCCAGAGTGAGACATCTCTGAGTGAACGGTCATAAATCTCTGGGAGGGGGGTGGGAGACAGTAACAGGTAGTCAGTCATCCAGTGTTACCGCATTCATGGCCACTGGGGACCAGTTTTAAATTTAAACTCACTAATTTGCGACTGGTTTTCACTCTTTGTTTGCCGTAGGCTTCTCATGGCCTTCAGGAGACTGAAGGCTTTTCTCCAAAGGGGCGCCACTTCGCTCTTTGGTAATCCCTGAACTATGTATAAGGCTGCACATGGAAAAATTCCTTGAAAAACTCCGCCACGATCGGGAATTGAACCCGGGGCACAGAGAGGACAGACAGTGAGCTATCTCACTGAGCTATCATGACCCGGGACATAGGGAGGACAGGCAGTGAGCTATCCCACTGAGCTATCATGACTCGGGCCACGGGGAGGACAGACAGTGAGCTATATCACTGAACTATCATGACCCGGGCCACAGGGAGGACAGACAGTGAGCTATCCCACTGAACTATCATGACCCGGGCCACAGGGAGGACAGACAGTGAGCTATCCCACTGAGCTATCATGACCCGGGCCACAGGGAGGACAGACAGTGAGCTATCCCACTGAACTATCATGATCCGGGCCACTCATTGAGTTATTAAACTTACTCTGCTTTATCATCTGTGGTGGCGGTAGAGATGCCTTCATCCGTACAGGGATCTATCGTGATGACCTGCGAGTCTGTCTGAGGTTCAACTTCCAATACGCCTCCCTCCTCTAAAATAATCGGCAATGACATCATTACGGTGCCCTTACGAGTCAGAAGGTGATAGAGACCTTGCACAGGAGAGGGCAACTTTGTAACGACCACGGTAACGGGATTTCGGTTACCGTATTAGGTTTTTTGGTTTTACCCCGCCATCACAAGCCTCATACTAAGCTCTTTTTGACAGTTAATCTAGAGGTGTGCTTGAGCAATAAACATGTTTGGATGGTAGATAAGATGATACGCATCATATGTGGTACACTGGAACTGTGAACATACGTAACAAATGGTACTAATTACAAGTCGTAGCAGCCAATGAGAAACGAGCACCTTTTTCGTAAGATTTTGACGACTCGTGACAAAGCAGACAACTTTTTTGGTCACCCGACACTAGAGCCCTCATAAAGGTGGTCGTTTCAGAGTCGTTCTCTCATGCACCAGGTCTGTACTCTTTTCAAAAGTCATAGGAGCATTATATCCATATGAATCCTGGATCTGGCACAGTAGATGTCACTTTTGAATGAAAACAGCAGAAAAATCGCAAACTGTGCTCCAGACTGAAAACGGTGGGCCAAGCAAATAAAAAGCGCACACAACCCATGTAAATTCTATCTATGGAACAGACAAACCATGGCTAGTATGGCCAGTGGTTCAGTTAAAAAGATTTATTAATTTCATGTCGCATTGTTTCAGTGCAGGCGGGTACGGATGATGAATAACCATGTGCGACAGCTCATATACTTCTGTCAGTCCTTCCAACCGGAAGAGGCCCAGACACTTTATAAGGAACCCTTGCTTTTGGCAACTTACATACCAAAGCTGTATCAATACCGCGTATCGGGCATACCGAGTCAGGGGTCTCGGTATGCCCGATACACAGGGCAGTATCTAACTGTTGAGGCGGATCATGGGGAGTTGTCCTGAATTACGCTCCAAAACAACGCCTGACCCATGATTTTCAGCTGATGGCCCGCGTATCGAGCAGTGGATGGCTACCACTGTATGCATCATCTATATTTGACAGCTTACCTACTAAAGCTATATCAGCAACATTAACCTCATCATCATCTTGCGACATAGTACTGTGATCCATTATGATACTCAATGTTAGCGCCAACAGTACACAGGTTTAAGGAGAACCAGGCATGTAGAACGATGAAGATTATACTCTGCTATAAGTGAAAGTCACACAAACTGATTAGCATCTAATGAACTGATCTCACTGCGGTCAGAGTGCGTGCTCAGAGTCAGATTAGAACTCCAAAAGGATTTATTTAATTATTGAAACCAAAAGACCAAAGGCAGATACTCACTACTCAGTCATACTGAGAGTGACATAATTTTGACTCCGAAAGTAGACTCATTCATTTTGATATGTGATAACTGATATATTGTCATTCACTAACTCACTGAGTTACTAACTGACTTAGACTAAGAGCTGCTTACTAGCTTAGTGAGTTAGTGACTTAGTCACTGTGCATGTGACTCACTTACAGTTAGTGAGTTACACTTACAGTAACTGTAATGTTGTTGACTTATACTGTTAGTGACTAGGTTATTCACTCAGTCACTCCACAACGGATTGGTGTCGGTGTTGAGTGACCTGAGTATTGAGTTAGCTAAACTAGTCTAAAGACACTGACTATGACTCACTAGTAGTAGTATAGTATATCACTATGTGCGTGTCATGTGCCATATGGTGACTAGTACTACTACTAGACTGGTAGTGGCAGTAGTGTGGAGAATCAAACGCAAATAATTTTAACAGTTCACGAGGATATAGGCACCCATTCGGGACTGAGTTTAGGCATATGGATTGCATATTGGTCGACTCTGCGATAGCCTTTGACCACGAACTGATCCAGTACTCAAATCAGAACTGAAACCGAAACCGGTTGTTTTTCGCGGAACTGGAAAATGTCCGAATCTACTGCTGGGGAAGAATGCGAATTCGAGAGTGAATTTTCTACCGATATGTTCAAGCTAGCACAGCATTTACGTAATCAAAGCGTAAATAAAGATCATACATACACAAAAGATTCACAAGATGACAATGGATGCTGTTCCGTGGCCAGATGTCTCACGATTTGAGTGGTATCTAAATTTCGAAAAGAGACAAAAATGGAGGGCAGCTAGATGTAGCTATTAATAGCAAACCTAGGGGTACGCGTAGAATATCAAACGCCTGGGTTTCACAAAAAATCGTAGTGTAATCAGTCTGAGAGAAACACCAAGTACCATAAATAAGATTGATTATTTTATTGAATATTTAAGTTAAAAGCGAAACCTCTCCATTGAAAGATATTTAGTCCAACCATCAGGTAACAGTGGACACACACGTGACGGTGGCGGCGCCTTGTTTTCACTTCTCCGTCTAGCCTGTTGGAAGTTAGTAGTTAGTAACTCGGTGTAACACTAACTGTAAATCAACAAACCATCAGCCTGACAGCGTTTAAATTGTAACTACTAACTTAGTGACTACTACTAACTAAGCGCAAACTTGACTTGAGAGTTGAGTTGAACGTGGACTTGGAGTTGCACCAAATGGCAAAACTGAAGTGAAACTCAAACTCACTGCAGCAGTGTAGCTCACTAAGTGACCAACTCTGTAACTTACTCTTACAGTTACACTGTAACTCACGGTAACTTGTAACTGTAAGTTGTTAGTAAGTAACTCTAACCGAGTTGCTTAGTTACTTGTCACTTGTAACACTAACAGTAAGTTGTTACTGTTAGTAAGTAACTCTAACCGAGTTGCTTAGTTACTAAGCAACTCGGTTAGAGTTACTTACTAACAACTTACAGTTACAAGTGACAAGTTATCGTGAGTTACAGTGTAACTGTAAGTGTAAGTTACAGAGTTAGTGAGCTACACTGCTGCAGTTTCGGTTTTGTCATTTGGTCCAACTCCAAGTCCACGTTCAACTCAAGTCTCAACTCTCAAGTCAAGTTTGCGCTTAGTTAGTAGTAGTTACTAAGTTAGTAGTTACTACTACTAGTACTAGTGTTAGTTGTTATTCATTTATTGTCACGCCTATGGACGGTGATACTACGGTATGGGTATGTGATTGTGGGTATGTGTCACTCTCACTCAGTCACTCACTCACTGTCAGTCATTGAGTTACTGTTAGTGTAAGTACAGAACACGCTAACATTGCTAACTTATTTATTTGCACACCCGCACACTCAGTCAAACAGGGTGAGGCCGTGAGGGTTGCATGCTTTTCAATTTCATCATTTTTATTTTTAGTTTTAGTACAACTACTAGTGGTTGTACTAGTAGTATAACTATAGCTATAACTAAAAAGTAAATAATTCGTTTGTGGATGTTTTTTCTTACATTTTTGCTTTTACTATTTTAGTTTTAGTGAATAACGTACTAGGACTACACTACAGATTACACTACAATTTACACAACACCCGAGTTATATTTATAATCAATATTTAATGCACGACTTTAAAAAAACGTAATAAATTGTGATAATAATATAAAAACACAAGTTGAAACGTTTCACTTCAGTTTCTCCCTGAATTATTTGTATTCGCGTGACTTCGGTCAGACACAAATAAAAAATTTCAGACGTCATCACGCGAACAGATAGTTCGCGCGATAGAATTCACTTTCAGGCGCAGCCGAGGTACATAGTTTGTAAAAACGCACTTTCGAGCATTGGAACTGAAGCAAAACTCGATCACACAAATGTACCTATTGTTTATCGTTGCTGATCATCAACGAAATAATTATCTTCAGCATATCTCCATGACAGGAGAGGTGCAGGTACCCTGGACAGCTGTCAGGAGAGGTGGAAAACTTGCCCTACTGAGTACTAGGCTCAGGGTTTCCCAACGCGTGTCCTAAGGATACTCTCTACTTGCACTCACGCGCCCAACAGTGAAGCTCACTCTATGGGGCTTCCTTTTTAACGTCGGGATCCAAAACCGCCGAGGGTATCGCGAAAGACAAAGTTTTTGTTCGAACTGGGAATCAACTCCGCGTCTAAGGCCCAGCACTCTATCCACTAGGCTATCACTTCACCCTAATTGTCGAGTTGCCTTTATAGGTTAATGAAAGATATGGATCTCAAGGTGCCTAAAAGGTTGAAAGTGGCCACAGAAGAGACAAACGGCACGTAGGTGACCCAGCATACTCTTATAACATGAGATGTCTTCTGGCAAGCCATCATAGTCCTCGAGTGTTTGGTTATCTAATTAATAAGAGTCGTTTTGTGATCAATATAGCTGCCCAAATGCGTTTTTTGGAATATCACATCGGATAGAAATTATTATCCGAAGAGCAGTATTTCAGCTAGTTTCAATAGGGAGCTACTACCAAGGGAACACAACTCCGAGGTGCATCTGCCATTGTATCACCAGCTACATAAAAAAAATGGTTGACAGATGGCGAGTGGCGTATACTAATAATGAGAATGTTATCTTTCAACTCGCATGCTTAGAAATAGGCAACATGGGCTCTCATGGGATTCGCATCCCTGCGACAGGCAGCCAAACTGCCGCCGAGTTGTCATTCTGTGCCGCAGGGTGCGCTACCGTACCATTGGCCTCCGTACAGATCTGTCAATTTTTCAAGTTTATAAACTGTCGGACAATAAATACAGTAACTTAGTTGGGCAGTTTGATTAGTAATCTATACTCAACGATCTAGCATTTTACACTACAGATCATTCCCTGACTCCGTCAGTCAATGATCCATTGACTGAGCCAGTGACTGAGCCAGTGACTGAGCTAGTGACTGAGCCAATGACTGAGCCGGTGACTGAGCCGGTGACTGAGCCAGTGACTGAGCCAATGACTGAGCCAGTGACTGAG
>Ga0224501_10003275_pt1 | contig 12746 bp, 8 predicted proteins | sample SF_Oct11_sed_USG_4_FD_169105 | JGI IMG/M metagenome (GOLD analysis project Ga0224501, IMG submission 169105) | Sediment microbial communities from San Francisco Bay, California, United States - SF_Oct11_sed_USGS_8_1 | ecosystem: Environmental > Aquatic > Marine > Sediment | place: USA... | reverse complement strand
CTCATTGCCGAACTGTCTTTTGAGATGACATATTTATTACAAGCAGTATAATGAAATATCTTGTTTGGCACTACAAAGTTTGATTTTGGAGTAGTCCCGAATATACCCAGGCAGATGTCAAAAGAATTAATCCATGCAGGCAAATCGAGATAAGGAATATGACCACGGAAATTAATATTCTTCATATTTTTCTGCCCAACAAATGCCAAAGCTTTTTCATATTCAAACCCATCTCCCAGCATTTCAAAACGAATATCCTCCCCCTGCAATAATTCTGCCGCCTCCAATATGGTTCGGGTACCATGCAAGGGTATAAATCCACCGTAAAAGCCCACCACGAAAGTGGATTCCGATTTTCTTTTACTCTCTTCCGGATAAAACACTTCCGTATCGACTCCCACGGGAACAACTTCAATTTTTTCAAGTGGAATATTAAACGTCTTATGAAAATATTCTTTGTGGGCTTCGGTATCGGATAACAACAGGTCGGCTCTGTTAAATGGGATTTTATCTTTAAAATAATTTTTTAATGCCCTGGGGGAAAATCTCCATACTTGCCGGTAGTCAAATACTTTCGTGAGATATTTCGAAACTAAGGGATCAAAAACGAGCGGCTTGTTGATCCACTTTTTAATGGTCGTGACATCCGCGTGTGTAAAGGGAGGCAAATACACTAAATCTGCCTTTTCTGAAGCTTTTAATATCCTTTCTTTAAATGGTGCCCTTTTTCCCTTTATGGGTAACTCCTCTACCTCCACTCCATTACTTCTCAATCCTTGCAACAAGATTAAAGTACGATTGTACCCTTCATCATACTGACCTGTAACAAGAACTCTCATCTGTCTATATACGTGATGGTTATTGCTATTGCTACTCCTGACCAGCACTCATGTGGTTCACGGCCTTTTAGTTCCTTCATATTTCACTTTTTGTCAAATATCAACCCTGGATAAATGTTCTGCAAATAAAGACTTTGATGATATACCCCGATTAATTAATTTTCAGCCTTTAACGTTATACGACATTTCAATCCGTGGGCTCTATTAAAAGCAAATTAGCACAATAACGGCTATAATTGGAATCAAATAACTTAAAAAGTGATTTACCGCTATTAACCAATTAACAACTATTTAACCTTTACTTCTTTCACATGGAACAAAAAAATGACCTTTGGATTGAATACCTGTTAAGATTGGGTGTTGCTTTTATTTTTGCAGGCCATGGAGTTTTTGCTCTTCAGGTACACCCACAATGGATTCTGTATCTTAACACTGTAGGTTTTTCACATGAGCAAGCTTCTATGATCATGCCCTTTATCGGTGGTCTGGATATTTTAGTGGCTTTGCACGTACTTTTATTTCCCAAAGAATACATTCTCATATGGGCAGTATTGTGGACTTTTTCAACAGCCACTATCCGACCATTATCAGGAGAGTCCATTTGGGCCTTTATCGAAAGAGGAGGTAACTGGGTAACCCCCCTGGTTCTGATATTATTTCTCAGAAAGAAAAAAAGTAATAAATCCTAAAAGAATAACCTTTTTATACGAGTGATCCTTTTCTACATCGGGTACAATCTGTATATACCTGATCAATTAATCGACGTGAATTACTTTTCAAAAAATGTCAGGTAAAATATATTTCACGATAAAAAAATTAAAGGAAAGGTGAAAGATTATTACTAGCTTTGCATGATTAAAAAGCGGGAGTAGCTCAGCGGTAGAGCATCAGCTTCCCAAGCTGAGGGTCGCGGGTTCGATCCCCGTTTCCCGCTCTTTTTCTTCACTAATTTAGTAATAACAGGTTAATTCGAATTGAGTATTTGAAATAGCTCACCCAGATCGGGGGTGATAATGATCTCGGTTCTCCTGTTTTTTTGCCTTCCCTCCGAAGATTCATTCGTATCAAGAGGACTAAATTCCCCCTTTCCTGAAGCTGATATTTGCTGGGGAGAAACACCTGCCTCTGTCAGGATTCTGACGATGGATGTCGCTCTCATGACACTGAGATCCCAGTTGTCCTGCATATACTGTGATGTCCTGGAAATAGGAACATTATCCGTGTGTCCTTCAACCATGATATTGATGCCTTTCTGATCTTTTACCGCACTAGCTAATTGTTTCAGTGCCCCTACTCCCTTTGGATCGACCGTTTTACTACCCGATTTAAATAATAGCTGTTCCGCTAATGAGACATATACCTTCCCGTTTTTTACTTCAACCGTTAGGTCACTCTCTTTAAAATTAAGCAGAGCATCGGTGATTTTTTTCCTTAAAGCATTTACCGCGGCGTCTTTTTTAGCCAATATATCTTCCAACTCCTTCACTTTTCTCTCCCTCTCTTCAAGATCCCTGGCCAATTCTTCATTTAATAGTTTTGTTTCCTCCAGGTTTTCCTTCAATGACAACAAGTGCTCCTGTTGCTCGGCCATATCCCTACTCAACTTTCCACTATTGTTCAATAAATTGTTGTAATAGGTTGTCAGCTTGCTATGCTCGTCCTGAAGATCACTTAAATTCCGTGACAACTCTCTGATGGTATTTCCCAGTCTTACCGTATCTTCCACCAGGGTTTGATGTCGGCTGAATAGTTCGTCGTATTTTTCAAGTGATTCTGCCAAACTGTCCTGACTCACACTATAATCTCCTTCCAATCTTACTTTTTCAGCAAGAAGTTCGTTGTATTTTTTTTGTGTTACACATCCTGATATCAAAAAAACTATAAACAGCGAAAAAAGGATATTCTTTATCATAACGTATTGGTTCCAGAAAACAAACAATGCACAAATATGAGTATTCCTGTCTAGATTTAAAGGTAATGAATTAAATCTTTTACAAAAAACTCATTTCCTCATGTGTTTGCAAAATCTATACCACAACCGTAATACCCTGAACATTAATCACTGAACTATCGTTCTTTTGATAATAAAAACCATTATTATTGTAGTACGATGCATATATCGAAGAAACAATTAATCGGTCTGATTTTTATCTGCTCTTTTTTGGGGGCTGCCCTGGCGTTTATCCTTCAGTATTCCCTGATTTCAGTAAGCAATACAGAGGGGAACAACTTTTCTATTACCAAAAGTCAAAGGGTTTCATCCTTTAAAAACCAAAAGGACACTAGTTTTATTGTCCCTAATGGAATGAATTTTTTAACCGCCTCCGACCGTGTGGTACCCGGAGTCGTTCATATACAATCTACTTACGGGGTCATCGGTGGTTTTAGTAATTTTGACCACTCATCCCAATCGACAGGTTCAGGGGTCATCCTCACGGCAAATGGTTATATCGTCACAAACCACCACGTGATTGAAAATGCTTCCACCATTGAGGTGGTCTTGCATGACAACAGGAGTTTCAAGGCCAAACTAATTGGCTTTGATGAAACCACGGACCTTGCCCTGATAAAAATCACGGCAAACAACCTTCCTTTCGTGGTATATGGCGATTCAGACAACGTCAGGCCGGGTGAATGGGTATTGGCGATCGGTAATCCTTTTAACCTGAACTCTACTGTTACGGCCGGCATCGTGAGTGCAAAGGGCCGCAACATAAACGTTCTAAGCAGAAAGTCAAGACTTCACATAGAATCCTTTATTCAAACTGATGCAGCGGTAAACCCGGGAAACAGTGGAGGAGCGTTGGTAAACCTGAAGGGTGAACTGATTGGTATAAATACTGCTATCGCGACTGAGTCTGGTTCCTACGAAGGGTATTCCTTCGCGGTTCCCGTAACACTGGTACAAAAAGTGATGGACGATCTGTTGGAATTTGGGAAGGTGCAAAGGGGGCTTTTGGGAATCAGCATAGATAACATGAACGCTGAAATTGCCGATATTCTTAACACTGATTATTTAACCGGGGTATTTGTATTACATGTAGCCCCAAACAGTGCCGCGGATGAGGCCGGTCTTTTAAAGGGAGATATCATCGTTGAAATTCAGGGAAAGCCCATAAAAAACGTGGCTGAACTTCAGGAATTAGTAGCGAGAAACCGACCTGGTGATTTAATTGAAGTAGGATATATAAGAGCTGGAATCTCTCATAATACCAAAGCTACCTTAAAAGACGTGGATGGAAATGCCCATGTTTCATACAGGGAATTTGACAACAATTTTCATGGAGCCGTCCTTAAAGACCTAACGGAGGAAGAATTGGAAAGGTATGACCTTGAAAATGGTGTTAAATTTTATCAGATACAGGATGGTAAATGGAAAGACGCGGGTATCGAAGAAGGATTTATCATTATTCAAATAGACAAGATTCCCGTGTTAAATTTTAACGAGTTAATTATCATGATGGAGTATAAAAAAGGGGGTATCTTGATAGAAGGCATCCAGCCTAATGGAGAGGAGAAACTCATGGCTATCGACTGGTGATAATAAAAACACTTCATAATTATTGATTAAATATCTACTGTAGTAATGGATATCAAAAAAATATTAATTGATCTCAAAGTAGCCGAACATAATGCCGGCACCTCTTCCGGTACAACTTGTTTTGACGGACCTGATGTTATAAAATCATTTAGCCCGGTAGATGGAAGTCTTATAGGATCTATCTCTGTCACTACTGCCGAGCAGTACGACAAGATTGTCACAAAAGCAAATGAAGCATTTCACCTGTGGCGCATGAGACCTGCTCCTCAACGAGGAGAGGTAGTGCGACAAATAGGGGAAGCACTACGGGCCAAAAAACAGCAGTTGGGAACGCTTGTCTCGTATGAAATGGGGAAATCCCTGGCAGAAGGGCTGGGTGAGGTTCAGGAGATGATCGATATTTGTGATTTTGCTGTAGGTCTTTCTCGACAATTATATGGCCTTACTATGCATTCTGAAAGGCCTAGACACCGCATGTACGAACAGTACCATCCCCTGGGTACCGTGGGAATCATCACCGCTTTTAATTTTCCCGTCGCTGTTTGGGCGTGGAATTCCATGATCGCCTGGGTTTGTGGAGACACCTGCGTTTGGAAACCTTCCGAAAAAGCACCGTTGTGTGGAATAGCCTGCCAGAATATCATTCAACAGGTGTTCACCCAGAATGAAGTTCCCGAAGGTGTATCCTGTCTCATCAATGGGAATCATGAAGTAGGGGAATTCCTTACAAGAGATAACCGAATTGCCCTAATCTCTGCCACGGGATCTATACGTATGGGAAAAATCGTAGCTGCAACCGTGGCCGCCCGGTTAGGAAAATCATTGTTGGAATTAGGGGGAAACAACGCTATTATAATTACTGAAAAAGCTGACATTGATCTCGCGGTGAGAGGGGCGATGTTTGGAGCCATAGGAACCTGCGGGCAACGTTGCACCAGTACAAGAAGACTTATTATTCATGAGCGTATATTTGACAGGGTGAAAAATTTATTGATATCAAGCTACAAGCAAATAAAAATTGGAAATCCCCTAAATCCGGAAAGTCATATGGGGCCCTTAATCGACTTGCAGGCTGTCTCCCTGTATAACGCGGCCATTGAACAAATAAAACAACAGGGGGGGACGATCCTCACGGAACATGGTATTCTTACAGGGGAAGGGTTTGACTCGGGGTGCTATGTGAAGCCCGTCATCGCGGAAGTAGAAAATACCTATGATATCGTGCAGGAAGAAACATTCGCCCCCATCTTATACTTGATAAAATTTAAAACGCTTGAACAGGCAATTTCCCTTCAAAATGGAGTAAAGCAGGGGCTGTCGTCAGCCATTATGACTACCGATTTGAGGGAAATGGAGACTTTTCTATCACAAGAAGGTTCTGACTGTGGTATTGCCAACGTGAACATAGGCACTTCAGGAGCAGAGATAGGAGGTGCTTTTGGGGGAGAAAAAGAAACCGGTGGCGGGAGAGAGTCGGGTTCGGATGCCTGGAAAATATATATGAGAAGACAGACTAACACGATTAATTATGGAACGGAAATACCCCTTGCCCAAGGCATAAAATTTGTTTTGGATTAAATATTTTTATTGTTTATTTCCTTGATCTTTCCTAAATAGTTACTCTTTATTAAATTTGTTAACCAGTATAAAATTTAAAAACCTGCTAAATATCTTACATGCCCCTATAAAATAGTATCATGAAAGTTTTCTTTTCAGTTGAATAGATTACATTTGGTACATAAAATCTGGAAAATATGACTGAAAGCAAAAATCATTGCGTAATGCTCATCGATGACAATGAGATTGATAACCTGATCAATCAGAAAACCATTGAAGCTTCAAATTTCGCTAAAAATATATATGTTCATTCAAGTGCCAAAAGTGCTATAGAATTTTTAAGGAACGTTGAAAAAATAAAAGATCTTGCTGAACAGGTTTTACCCGATATTATTTTCCTTGACATCGATATGCCTCTTATGGATGGTTTTCAGTTTATGGATGAGTTCAACAAACTTTCTAATGAGACGAAATCAAAGAGTAAAGTAATTATCCTGACATCCTCTGTAAATCCCCAGGATATGAACAAATCCATGAATTACGAATCAGTCATGAAGTATCTCACAAAACCTCTTACGCAGGAAAGTTTAGGCAAAATTTAAGGATACGTATTAGCCCGTTAATTTTCTAAAATGGATGAGCGGGTCGTGAGGATTTTATTATCGCATAAAAAGGTTATGCTCGTGTAGCTAATCGCCTGACATTTTAAATCTAGTGTGGTGATTGCTAAATTCTCTCACTATTTTCACAACTCTTTTTCCTTTATACTTCGTTATAATTTAAAACCGTAACGCTGCTACGCTTTAAAATTTTGCCTTGTATAAAGAAAAAATGGCAGTAAAAATTTAGTAAGACAATTTAACAATCACCACACTAGCAAAGTCTCTCTAAAAATGACTCGTCCATCTTAATCAACGTCGTGGGAGCAAAAGTATCCGGCTTAATCTTATTAAATTTCTCCATCAGTGGCTGTATCTTTTCAACCTTTTCCTGTTTCACCTCACTAATTGAAATTTTCAGCATTTTTGTCAGGAGTAAGACATGCTCGCAATTTTCCTTTCCTAAAATCCTAATCTGCCTTTGAATACTGTTTATTAACTGATTAAATAGATCAAAGTCGTTCATCAGGCAGTATTGAAGCACGAGAATAACTTTTATTTCCAGATGTAACAAGGGATACTTTTTCAGGCTGACCTCGTTCAACAAGTTGTTGATCCAACGAGCGGCCTCCTGATATTTCCCCACGTAGTAACAAGACATCGCCCTATACGTTACATAGTAGATGTACTGGGGTACATCTTGCATATCTGGCTCATATTCATCGAACAATACTTCATTTTCCTCGTACATTTCAGCTTCTATACCCATTCGCAGGTGTCTTCTCATTTTTGTTTCCAAAAACTTAGAGGGCCAGGTAAAGTAGCTGTAGTTTGTCAGTAAATTAGAAATAGCATCATTTACCTCTTCGAAATATTTTTCGGCTTTACGGTAAACTTTATAATGATTGTAATATTCGAGTTTTAAATATTCAAAAACCAGATTGAGATGATAGTATATCGGATCGAGTTTATATTGCTCAAATATCTCTTCTACCATTTCAATAATGTCTTCTACAGGCTCCTCGGAAGTATCCACTTCTTCTTCTGTTTCCACGAAAAGCCTGTGAAAAATCACCATACAACTCTGATACACGTATAATCGATGTGACTTATAGATTGCTGAAACATTCTTCATCTCCTTGACGAGCAGGTCAAGTCCCATTCTTTCTCTCTCATCGTTGGTGAACAGGTATATCCCATATTTCTTGAAATATTCCGTGAGCATATCTTCAGCCTTATCCACCGCGAGTGTAAAGGCCACGTGCTTGTTATAGAGTTGAGAATAGTTAAAATAATCTGGTGAATGAATGTTGAGCTTTTTTAGGTATTTGTAGATCACGATCAATTCATTGGAAAGGTCATAATCCAATAACTCTCTCTCCAGTTTTTTAAGGGTCGCTACAGCTATGGCGCGTTTTTTTGTGAAAACTACTTCATTGATATTCGCTACCTTTTTCAGGATATCAGTCCTGGGACTTTCTATCTGCTGCAATAGATACTCTTCTATTTTTTGGTTTAGCCTACTTCTCAACGTGTAGTAGGCATTTGTATTAACCTCCAACTCCTCCATTATCTTCGTATCTGAGAGCTGACGTTCTCTCATAGAGCTCAACAAATAGGCAGACTTATCAGCACTGCTTTCTACTAATTGGGACTGTATCGCCTTGTAGTCCTTTTCCGAAAGTTGTTTGATGATATTCTTTAGTTTAGCCATATAAAAAAATACTTATGAATTTTCAGTAGTGAATGTATAAAAATAAACTAAAAAAAATACCATTGAAGTAAATAAATATGACTTCCCTTTGATTAAACCACCTACCATAGACTATAAACCTCTTTATTCGTAAACTAAAAACCGTGGAGCATATCGGATTCGAACCGATGACCTCTACGCTGCCAGCGTAGCGCTCTAGCCAACTGAGCTAATGCCCCAGAATTTTGTAAAGATATTCTAAATATTACATTTACCAAAATTATGCATTAGAGTATTATTCTTCGTGCCTTTCTTAATTTTTTTATATAATACTCCTTAAGTAAATCTCTTTCCACTACTCCTACAGAACTGGAGGCATGGATAAACATTATTCTATCCTTATGTACTTCTGTAACCATGCCCACGTGGGTAATTTTTCTCTTCTTTTCACCCATGGCAAAAAATAGTAAATCCCCGGGTCTGAGTTCTTTCACCTCCACTTTCTTCCCCAGTTCACTTTGATCTTCAGAAGATCTTGGCAAAGGATATTCTATGGCTTTAAAAGACTGTAACATCAATCCGGAACAGTCTATACCACTGGAGGAAATCCCTCCATATTTATAGGGAGTACCCGTGTATTTCCTCGCGGTCATTATTACCTGTTCAATTTTCGCCTTCCTCTCGGCCAGTTTTTTTCCAGAAGCACAAGAGGTTAACATCAATACCACGAAGACATAAAGGATAGTGGGAAATTTTATAGGCATACTCAATTACTTCAAAATTAGGGTTTATCTTTGCAGCCAATTCAGACCCTATTTAACTACCTTGGTATACGGAAGTGGCTTAATAGGGTTCAAAATTATAATATCCGATCTGATTTCAATGGATTTACAGGAATTAAAACAAAATCTTTCAGGTGACCTTTACCTTGAAGAAGATATTAGAACGTTGTACGCGACAGACGCTTCTGCCTACCGGGAATTGCCCTTGGCTGTTGTTATCCCTAAAGATGAGGAAGACCTCGGCAAACTAATTGCCTACGCGGCAAAAAACCACCTTTCCCTGATCCCCAGAACAGCAGGCACGAGTCTGGCAGGCCAGGTAGTAGGCAACGGGATCGTGGTAGACGTTTCAAAACATTTCACGAAAATACTGGAGATCAATACCGAAGAGCAGTGGGTGAGGGTACAACCGGGAGTAGTACGCGATGAACTCAATTTATTCTTAGAGGAATATGGCTTTTTGTTTGGCCCTGAAACTTCGACTGCCAACAGGGCCATGATCGGGGGTATGATTGGCAACAATTCATGTGGATCGAATTCAATCGTCTATGGCAGCACGCGAGACAATCTGCTTTCCGTGAAGGCCATCCTGAGTGACGGTACAGAAACTACCTTTCAGGAAGAAACCCCTGAATCTTTCCATTACAAAATGTCTGATAGTACTCTCTCGGATAGGGAAAGGAGCATCTATAAAAATATTCACGATATTCTGTCTGTTCAAAAAAACAGGGAATCCATTTCCAGGGATTATCCCCGAAAAAATATCCCCCGGAGAAATACCGGGTACGCCCTTGACCTCCTGATGGAAACAAAACCCTTCGGTGACTTTGAGGAAAATTTTAATTTTTGCAAGCTGCTGGCAGGTTCGGAAGGAACACTGGCATTTATTACCGAGGCCAAATTAAAAATTCAGCCTTTGCCCCCTAAACATACGGGATTATTGTGTGTTCATTTTGAATCAGTCCATGAGTCCCTGTTGGGAAACCTGGTGGCCCTTCACTTCAATCCCAGTGCCAGCGAACTGATGGACCATTATATCCTGGAGTGCACCAAGGGCAATAAAGCCCAGCGTGAAAACAGGTTCTTTATAAAAGGAGATCCTCAGGCACTCCTGGTCGTGGAACTAAAGCGTGACAGTGAGGAAGAATTACAGCGCGATGCCAAAGCCCTCACCGAAGCGTTGAAGGAAAAGGGTTATGGGTATCATTATCCCCTTGTCACCGGTCCGGACACGAAAAAAGTTTGGAACCTGCGAAAAGCAGGTTTGGGACTTCTTTCCAATATGCCGGGAGATGCCAAACCCGTGCCCGTGATTGAAGATACCGCGGTCGATGTACAAGACCTGCCTCAATACATCCTGGAATTTAATGAACTCCTTAAAAAACGTGATCTTTATTGTGTACACTATGCCCATGCCGGTTCGGGTGAACTTCATTTGAGGCCTATCATCGATTTAAAAACAGAAGAAGGGAACAAACTCTTTAAAACCATCGCTGAAGAAGTCGCCTTACTCGTGAAAAAATACAACGGTTCACTGAGCGGAGAACATGGTGACGGCAGGCTTCGCGGGGAATTTATCCCCAAAATGATCGGTGAGGCCAACTATCAACTGTTAAAAGCCGTGAAGGAAAGTTGGGATCCGGGAAACATTTTCAACCCGGGAAAAATAACCGATACCCCTGAAATGAATACCATGCTCCGGTTCAAGCCGGGACAAACCACCCGGGACATCAAAACTATCCTTAATTTTGATTCTACTCTGGGATTTACCAGGGCCGTGGAACAATGCAATGGCTCCGGGGATTGCCGTAAAAGCCATTTGATGGGAGGTACCATGTGCCCTTCGTTTATGGCCACGCGCAATGAAAAGGATTCCACCCGGGCCAGGGCGAATATATTAAGAGAGACTATCACGAGAAGCACGAAAAGTAATCCCTTAGACAGCAAAGAGGCTTTTCAGATTCTCGATCTGTGCCTGTCGTGCAAAGGTTGTACCTCCGAGTGCCCCTCCAACGTGGACATGGCTCGAATAAAGGCTGAATTTTTACATCAATATTATCTCAGCAACAAACCCTCGCTCAGGACAAGACTTATCGCGGGTTTCTCAGGGGCCTATCGCCTGGGTTCCCTCGCTCCTGCCCTTTTCAACGTGGGGATAAAGGTCAAATTTATTTCCAACCTGGTAAAATCTTTCCTGGGCATAGCCCCTCAACGTACTTTGCCTGTCCTGGCGAGCGAGACTTTAAAAAAGTGGTATGAGAAAAGCAAATCGACAAACTTCGGGGTTAGCCCCGCTCCTCCCATAGGTGCCATATACCTCTTTATCGATGAGTTTAGCAATTATAACGACGTGGAGACCGGGAAAAAAGCCATACAACTTCTCACCCGTCTGGGCTATGAAGTACGCGTGGCTGATAACGAGGAGAGCGGCAGGACTTTTCTCTCCAAAGGATTTCTCAAACAAGCCAGGGAAAAAGCCCAATTTAATGTAACCCTTTACAAAGAGTTGATTTCTGAAGAGGTACCCCTTTTGGGAATTGAACCCTCGGCCATTCTTAGTTTCAGGGACGAGTATCCCGATCTTGTAGACAGGAGTAATCGATCAGTTGCCCTTGATCTTTCCAAAAACTGCCTCCTGATCGATGAGTTTATTTCTCGTGAAATTGATAAGGGCCTGCTTAAACAAGAGCTGTTTACTGACAAACCGCGACAAATTAAACTACACGGCCACTGTCACCAAAAAGCACTATCGTCCCTGACACATACAAAGAAAATGCTCACGCTGCCCCAACATTATACCGTGGAGATTGTCCCTTCGGGTTGTTGCGGAATGGCGGGATCTTTCGGGTATGAAAAAGAGCATTACGACCTCTCTCAACAGGTTGGGGAACTGGTGTTGTTTCCTGCCGTGAGGAGTTCAGGTACCGAAACGATCATCGCGGCCCCCGGCACCAGCTGCCGTCACCAGATTTATGATGGTACGGGAAGAAAAGCCCTGCACCCGGTGGAGATTTTGTGGGAGGCGTTGTTGGGGTGATGATGGGTTTATGGGTTTATGGGGGAATAAGGGAATGGGGGAATGAGGGATGATATTTGCTCGCTATAGAAACCACTTCTTCCACCACCATTGGAACACCACCATTCCCCAGGCGCGGGCCTGAATATCTCCTGATGCATGGGAAAATAAACTTTTGCGCAATTGTCTTATCTTTTTTACCTCAAATATTCCCTGGTCGTGAATAATATTATCTTCCATCAATTCATTTTCTATCCTGGTACGCATGGCACTTCGCAGCCATTGAAGCAGGGGAACCTCAAATCCTTTTTTAGGCCTGTTGTAGAGAGAGGGTGGTAAATCTTCCCTAAAGGCGTCATAGAGGATCCTTTTCCTGTATTTTCCTTTTATTTTATAATGATCGGGAAGGGACATCGCGTACTCTACCAGTGAATGGTCTAAAAAAGGCACTCTTACCTCCAGACTATTCGCCATAGACATCCTGTCGGCTTTCACGAGCATATCATTGGGCAGCACCAGTTGAATATCGGTTGCCAATACACCATTAAGTGTCGGGTTATTCCTGACAGGATCAAGGTAGGTTGATTTTACCCTCGTGTATTCTTCCATGGCCAATTTTTCCCTCATCTCTTTGGTGAGCAGGTTTAGCGCCTGCTTTTCATTTATAAAAGAGGCCCAGCGCCAATATCTTTCCTCCGGGGATAGTGACAGACCTTTGG
>Ga0224501_10003273_pt1 | contig 12749 bp, 10 predicted proteins | sample SF_Oct11_sed_USG_4_FD_169105 | JGI IMG/M metagenome (GOLD analysis project Ga0224501, IMG submission 169105) | Sediment microbial communities from San Francisco Bay, California, United States - SF_Oct11_sed_USGS_8_1 | ecosystem: Environmental > Aquatic > Marine > Sediment | place: USA... | reverse complement strand
TCAGTCTTTAAGAACATCTTATTTTACATGGATAGCACCACTAAGCCAACGCGTTGTGTTTAGGATGGTCTATGGTTTTCCCCAAAAGGTTGGGGCTCTATGGTTGGGGCTCTTTAACATCACAAACCGAATTCAAAGAGCCAGAAAGCATAAAGTGACGCACAAGCCTGAAAGTAAACCCGAGTCACCTGGTCCAAAGGTGAATGCGCTACCCACTAAAGCACCATTTTTCCCCATACCCGGGTTTTCTTTGGTTTAGCTTATGAAGTCTTAGGCATCCCAGGTCGAGATGCCTGCGAGGATTATCTTGTAAAACGTGATATGATTTCATTTGCACAATTTTAAACAGCTAAAACTTTGCATGTGTGGCGGTTTTCAGTTTAGCTCGCATCGCGTGAAGTCAAAAGACACTGGGATGATTACGGCTAAAAAAAGACTGTTGGGATCACCTTTATAGAATTATTTGGTTAATCTGCACGGGTGCTCAGTGCTGCTGAGATCATGTCATTACATTCAGACCGAGCGATACCATTCATGGAAAAAATGGTAATGGGCTGCTCAAGCAAGACTGACACCGTTTAACGCATGGCTCATTTACAGAGAATACACAGTTTGTGACACTTGATAAGAACCATTTGGATTATCATTAATCTCATTAGCAGCTGAATCGATTCTACAGACCAGGTTGGATTAGTGCATCCACTGATCGGTGTGTAGTAATGCATTCGAACTTATTGCATGACAGGTGATAGAAAGAATGCCAGGGGACTATCGCTAACCTCTGAACTTTTCGCAAGTAGATTTGCTGTATACAAAAGAAGTGCACAACAGTATACCCAGTTTGAATCAAGTGTACGCAAGGTGCTCCGTTTGCTGCAAGTTGTTATGGGGTATAAACCGTAGGCACGCTGTCACCACTCTGAACTCGATCTATGAACTGGAAATTACTCAAAAGCTAACCAGTCAACTCTGATATTGAATAACAGTCTAAATTCAGTGTATATGAGATGCTCCTTTTGCTGTAAGTTGTCAAATGCTAGGTATAAACCTGTTGCTGACGCCACTCTGAACTATATACATGAACTGGAAATTATACCCGAAACCAAGCAGTCAACTCTGATATTGAATAACAACATTGCGTTATAGCCTCGATTATCTGGAAATCACATCCGAGCACAGGGGAAAGGGAGCACCGACCTGCCAACAGATGATCTATTGCAGCAATTAAGAGACATCACCACGGGTAAAGCAACAGTGGAGATGAGGATTATTTCCAACCAAATAAAGGCACTGGTTTCATTGATTTTCAAACCAGGAGGGTTTGAGTTGTGCAAAGATTATACCAAGATAATAAACTGAACCCGTTTGTTGGAAACACATCACTGCATTTTACCACCTCTGGGTGGATTAGCCTGGCTCTAACTAGAGGGACCACCACAGACGGTAGACAATTTAATGTGCCAAGAGAGAAACCAAACAGGGCGACGTTACAGGTGCTTTTGTAAAGATGGAAGAACTGGGGTCACTGTCTGCAAAGTATTTCGATCCGTTACCGAGCAAGCAAAAGTATAGTCTCACTGAGTCCGGGCTCTAAAGTATTACCCGATTAGTCCACCCAGTCCCTGATTGGCCGTTTGGCTTCCAATAGTTATATTAAATAGTACTGATGGTAGCCACTCAGCTGGGTGGACTAATCTGACGAACGAGCGCAGGGACGGGCACACCAGGCCCCACACTTCACCCTTGCCCGTTTCCGTTGGTTTGAATGGGAGATAGTTAACTTGGTATAATCCTTGAGCTGTGTAAGAGAACAGTGGCTATGACGATTCAAAGTTTTTAACTGTACACCTCGTCCATCAGCTAGGTGCTGCACCGTTACATTATTCAGGTTATGATGCGCTGAATAGATCACCTTGTGAACATATACTTCCTTACTACATGCGTATGGGATATTCACTTGTTTACATGTTTGTTATAGACTAGTTTCTATTGATGTGATTCTTGGTACGCCTATAAGCAGCATTGGTAGAGGCTTGCTGCAGATGCACATGTATACATTTTCCCAATGATGTTACCTGTTTGAATTGCTCTTCATATGTCCACTGTCCCCCCGCATCTGGAGACTGTGATTCCACCTGCAAGGACATGTCAGAATATACACTCTGCTACATGTTATATTTCATCGTGCCACGCTGTAGTGAAATATTTGATAACGTCTATGCAGTTTGTTTAAGCTCTGACGGTTGTCCATATCACAGCTCAGGGTATGAAAAGCAAGAAGACCAGAAGAGTTTCTCCCAATTTAATATCTCAATAGTCTACAGTATATCTATAATACCGACGTATCACTTTCACACTGGCCACCAATAACACAGAGCCTGGAAAACAGTGAGCACTGAGTCGGTTTTTACAATCTACATGTAGTTGAGCTTTTAAAGCAGTTCAACACATGTACCAGCATCTATCAAGAGCTATAAGTGTACAGTGTAACTAAATAGAACCAGGCATATTGCGACTCACCCTTTCACGTTCCTGGGGTTCAGGTTGAGGAAGTTTTGGGCCTTGTCCTTGCATCATGACAAGTTGGTTCACATATTCTAGTTTACTTCTGCCGAGAATGTGTGCATCTCGTCTGTAGAGTGATGGCAGTGCTGCGGGCAAACCCTTCTGCAGAGAAATAGAGAAATTACCAGCACAGTTTTGAATGTGGACCACTTACTAGTTCATGTGATAAATTTTCAAAACAGAACAAGGTCTATGATCTGTTCTGTTTTGAAAATTTATGTTCTGTAAAAATGTAATATTTAGAAAAACACCTTTTTCAAGGGACTTCTCTGGTACTATTGCCACACAGAATGAGGGTAGGACACCAAGTTTTGATTTTATCTATAATCGTATGAGTGTATGACTGAATTGGTTCTTCAATCGAGTAAGTAGTTGCATTCAGCCATGGTGAAACACTATTCCCTCACCGGAGACAGGAGAATGTTTGTGTCACCATGTCCATACCCTGGACAAACTACAGTTAGCTGAGAGTTCCTGTGGCTTGGTCTGAATTTTTGGTGGTGGCTCAGTGGACACTCTGTGGTAGGCATGCAAGTCTTGATTAGAATAGAAGGAATCTCTCCAGATTTGATTCAATCTTCACGGGTATCAAAATGGCCACACCGTGACCGTGTATAAATTATCTTAGTTTTGTAGTGCTTCATGTACCTGACCATGTTTGGATGCATGGGAAGCAGTATTAAACCACCTTTTGAGTATGTGTGGCATAATTTGCCTAATTCGTGTGAACATTTATTTTGGGTATGCACAGCTTGTTAGCTGGACAAAAATTTTTTTAAAGAGCTATATCGGTATAAATAGATAGAGAGCAGATCAACTTGAAAGTATAGGAAATGATTTCTGAATTAGAAAAATCAGAATAGGAAAAGATTGAAACAGTTGTGAAATAGAAGTTTTTCGAAATCAGTAATTCAGCAGCGCCTTCCATTTAGCTAGAGACAGCGAAATTATTCTATTACATTAAACATTTAAATAAGCTGACAATGATTATCTAATTGCTGTACTACTGAATATTCTATGTGGAGCTGGTGAGTTCGGCTTTTCGATTATTTATAAGATTGTTGAATAACAGCTTGGTTAGATTTATGACTGAATAACACATTGAATAAGCTCCTCAACCTCCATCATGAATATATGATCCTATTCCGCGTGTCTCTTTCCATTGGCTTATTCTATCCTATTTTGGGTCATTAAAATTAACATCTTTAGGTAACTTTCAGCCCCCACCCAACAGGAAACAGACATTACGGCTATCATGTAAGGAAGAGCCATCATCTTTCTGACCACCAAGCTATTACAAATATATATAAGATAAGTCCCCATGTATTGAATGAAAACTAATAGTATTGGCAGTTATGTTTCTGCTTGAGTGACTGAGCGAAGGTGACAAGAGGTTTTCTCCTGAAGGATATGGGAGCCTATGCTATTGATGGCTGTTGACCTAAAACTGCGTCACAGTTTAAATTGTCTAGGTACCATTTCCGCTCTTCATAACCAGTACCAGTACTTTGACAGTGTGTATACTTTAGTACTGCGATATAGTTTTCGTACACTTGTACTGTGACCGGTTGCCTTATAAAGCAGGCCTGTATAACTTCACACCAAAACCTTTAATTGCTGTACTATACAGCTCTCTGATATCTCCACTGACATAGTGAAACTGTCAGATTAGATACTTATTTTTGTATCAGATACGGTTTAGCGTGGAGTACCACGAACGGGTCAGCATTAATGCTCCACCTCATAGTGAGGCTTGGCTTTTTTAGCTAAGGTTGATTTGAGGAGCTTATACTCACGAAAGCGCAACATGACAGGGATTAGAAGCCCAGGGTCTCATGGAAGCGAGCCCGGAGATCCTGAGCATATATACCTTAATATTGCGCTATAGCTTTTGGTACACTTGTATTACTAGTTGTTGCCTTTTATAAAACAGGTCTGTATAATTTTATAACCGAGCCCTGAACCTACAAAACTGTGCAGTTACACACCTGAAGAGCGAGTTGATACGCCGCCTCACTGAAGAGAGAGTGTCTTCTTTCCGAATCATCATGACGCAATTTATCCATAATTTCTCTATGTACAGAGTTCATAAGATCATTCTCCTTGTCTTTTTTAACATCAATACCGGGCTGTAGAAAGAGAGAAGGCTATTATGTACAAGTACGTGAAATACGTTCAGCCATTATTTCGATCTGAGGTACGCTTTGTGAGTATATGCATTGAATTAAGTTGAAAATGTTGTTTTCTAAATTTAACCCGACTATAGTGATCAAATGATGTGATTATGTTGAATGAATTCATTGGTTATAACTATAGTATATAACTAAGTGTTCTATGTTCATTGGACGGTTGGAACTATAGCTTAGCTCAGAGAGGATGCCGGTTTTTACCCATTTCATGTCATTTTTTGTGTTTGAGGTCAATAGAAATTGTAATCATTACAATTTTAAAGTGTATTTGCTGTTTACTTCTTGAACCTAAAAAGTGTGTAACTGGTGCTAAATGAGCTTAATTTATGGTATTAATGCTAATATCTGCGATAAATTTGAACAGCGACAAATCCTTCACTGTGTAATTCGGTCTAGGAGGATCTATCTTGACAATTAATAGATTACTCAGATGGACCAGACAGACTATTACGAATGCCCTGGTCTTAGGTGAAAAGCACCAAACAACAAGAGTGGCTCCTGAAGACTCGATTAGGTTCAGGTTATGTTTCAATCTGGCAATAACAAGTAAACACATTCAATAGCAATCAGGATAAAACATTGAGTGCCTAGCCATAAAAAATACACCTAGGGCTGAGAAAGAGAGAGAATGTGGTCCGAATAAACCATTAATAAATAACAAAATTAAGCAATCCGGTGTAATTTGACAGCAAATTGGATGCACCAGACCAAAAATGTGATAGTTAAAACACCTCATGTGACAAATTGTATGATTACAGATATCCATTCTGGCGGTGGTTGGATGACCATATTAGCCATAGGCATTTGCATGATTTGCGTTTGGTCTCTAAGAAAGCACACCAACTAGCACTGTAGAGCCTGCTGGAATATCAACATGGAAGTGGTTTTTAATTTGAAAGCTTGTTGGATGATCATTCGTTATCAGTGATTAGTCAAATAAGCTTATACGAAGGGTTATTTGAAGCGACATCCACTGGAAACCGACCGCCCTTTGAATTGAAATTCCTTTAGATTGAGTTATTTTGTGTCTTACATTGTATAATAGTAAACAACATGTTCCAGTTTAATAACTGTCCTTTGAATTGAACCTTCTTTGATTAGTTCTTAATTCCCGGCACCAGATAAGCTATGCTATGCACCATATCATATGTGCGAGTGACCCTCAGGGTGTTAGTGTTACTTATGGGTGAGCCAGGATGATGAAAGCGATCGACAACTATGCAGTGAATTGACTGACAGACCAAGTCCGTGATGCTGTGCAAACAACTTACAACTAAACTTTTTGGTGCTGACTAAAAAAATCAGCGTTGCTGACTTAATGACTGACTTACCGGAACCTGTAGAGAAGCCATTTCTGATCTTGTAGCTGTATCAAGTCCCAACATATCCGTCTGTTTTTTAGAGCAGATGACGATACAACAGTCCTACCCACCTTTGTATATAACAATGATTGTAGATAATGGAATGTAGATTTGTAGCTATTGCTAATCTAGCGTACTAAAGTCATATCTCAAGATACTATTGGTCGATGAACAGACATAATCTGCATAATTGCCAATATCGCCAAACAGAGTAATACATGGGCCAACACCGAAAGTTTAGCCAATAGAAAGCCAGAATGTAGTGAAGTGGCACACCGCTTCTGATGATTTACTATCTGGCTAAATTTTGTTATGAAGAGTCCATTTGGTGGAAGTGACTTTTAGAAATATATATAATCAGTGTTTATAATCTGGGGTACAGGGTCCTAAAGTATTATTTGGGGACGCTGGGTGATTAGCATTTCTAATTTTAGCTTTTCCCAGGGGAGTTTTTAAGGCCCATTTTCACACTTACCGAGACTCTATGTAACTAACTTACATGTATAGCAGTCCCCCATCTCAAATTGTACACTTATATAAGCCCCTGCATAGGATCATACTATAGCGTCATAGGGTCACACACATTTATGGCATTAAGATAGAAGATTACAAAAGTCTTACCATCATTAGAATAACAATTGGTGTTCAGCAGGAACCGAACTACAAACAGGATTCCTACCACAGCACGTGTATATGGTAGGGTTGGGCTGAGTGTAGGGGCCATCATACTGTACATAGATGACACCAATTATCATATACAGGTTTAGCCTGCTTCCGTGCAGCGGTGCAGTGATCAAATATTTTTGTGGACTTATATAACAAGTAACAACGGCATTCTGTCTTATCCAAGAGACATTGTCTGGTTTGTTTGCGTTGCATACTTGCAGAAATAGAGGCGCGCTTCAAATGCTTAGGTCCAACCAAATCATTTGACTCTCTTATTGAATTCGACATAGACGGTGCTCAAATAAAGCTCGGAATAGTTTGTAATTATTGCATACACCAGAACTGCAGATGCCATCTATACCACCGTTTAGAAACACTTTTAACTTGAATAAAAGGATTTGGATCCAGCAAGACAAAAGTGCTGGTTTTCAATACTGATAATAAATCACATTGAAGTAGAATAAACACATCAAACCAATCCTGTGGGTAAAATTTAACCATCAGTCATCTAGATGCATATATTTCTCCCGAACAGTAGCAATTCTATCCGAAGTTGCTGCGGAATACATCTGTCGCATCGCATCATCCTCAGCCTTGGAGTAAATGTAACCATTCGCTTTGTCGACATGAGCCATCACATTACCCATCATGCTCTGCTCCTATAAGGTAAATGTTATTCTTTTAGCCAATGGGACCGTCGGGAAGAGGCTGTTAGAGAGCCAACATGTACTAGCAATGCTATAACTGAGGTAGGGTGCCACTTCTCTTCCTCACAGCCTTCACCTTCCCCAGCTCTGAAGAGAGCCGAGTACATACTCCCTGCTGACTGAACAGAGAGAGCTTTTAAAAAATCTCGCACATACATGTACGCAGGTGCACCTTGGTCAACATTCACAATACCTGTGAGACCGAGCGCAATCTTCCAAAATCTTGTCACCATAAGCATGTTTTGGGGAGAAAATATTATTTGATTGTCAAGAATCATTTGTGAGTGTATTGAAAACAGGCCTATAATTCTAATATCAACAATGGATATGCTCAATTTTATACTAGGCAATCTCCTTACAATCAACAACGATTTTTAGCCTGCTAGAGAATGTCTCTGCTCTTAGAATGCCCAATAAGAATGCTATTGTTTAATACACGTAGCATCTAGTTATCTAAAGAGGTTAGGGCACACTAAAATGTGTCGTCGCATGTTATTAAAGTCTGAAACCTTCTATGAACAATTGGGCGCAAGATCCAGCCCAAGGCAGTATTTTACAGCTAATGCCTTTACTTTGCTTTTCAGCTTCACAAAGATTCTGCTCGCAATCATACAGGTCAAGGTCATATATATATACTTTTGTCATTTAGACATCTATTGGCTGAATGTGTGAACGTGAGCTAATCAAAGGCGAGATACCGAAATTGGGAAAGAGGGAAAGACATTGCATTTGTAATCAATATATATTTCACCATCAGTACGAAGAGAACAATTACGATGTACTCCGAAAACTTGAAGTAGCTGAACTCAACGACTGAACTGCGCAGATTAGGGAAATTCTGACACATTTCTAGCTGTTTTTTGTTGGAACAACCAGGTAAACTGAATCCCGGGAGGGTTGCAGGAGGTCGGGAGTTGTGCTGGAGATTAGCCTGAATCCCGGGAGTGTCCCGGAGAATGCTTGAGACTTGGCAAGTATGAACCATTCCCTGATGCTGGACAAAATCTGCCAAGGGAACACAATTCCTAAATCTATATCTCACTATATGTCAGGCAGGTCAAAGGTTTATGCATCGGGTGGCTTGAGGGGGAATATACTGTACAAAATTTAGGACACTTCATACACTATAAAGTGAAGTATTTTTAATCGAAACCGTACCAACATTACACAATTTTTCTTATTAGCGGAGCACAAGGTCCAGTGCCGGGCCACTTGAAAAATGAAAACACATCACAACAATTTTAGTCTAGGTCAGTAGCATTGAGATTTGGTCATATTCCGCAAGCGAGGCTCCATTTATTTTAGACAATTCGGCCTATAATAAGCCAGCGATGCAGGCAACTGATCCAACAATAAGCAAATGGCATTTTCTAATTCGTTTTTTCTTTACAATTTTCTTCAGCTAACAACTACTAGGCTGCGGAGTTGGACATCCTCTACTGAAACGAAATTATTGTGATTGTGTACATACAGAATGTAAAGAGACTCACTCGAGAAGCTGGTCGGTGAAACCAGTGCTTATTTTGGATCTGCAGCGATAGCGAATCACTGCAGGGAATAGTTGGAGACGAAAAACAATAAATCCTGTATACTATGTTAGTTCATACCAGAGAGTTATTCTCCCCTCTACACCACTATGCTACATACCACCTTGAAGTTCTAGCAAGTTGAATAAAATCGCGTTCAAAGGTGAATGGCTCAATTCATTCTATAGCCCGTGGAAACTCAAAGCATATACAGTAGATATCTAGAATGGCCAAGTACATCTGACCTACCAATGGATCATCATTATCTCAGAGGAGCAATGATATAACCTTACCTTCACTGAGAAGGGGAGAAATGATACAAGGCTATAGTCATCCACCAAACCGACGATCTTCTCATTCAATGACTTGTACTTCTTGCGAAATGCATCTTCCTACCAAAAGACGGGTTAGATACTTGCCTTTTCACCAGTTACAACTTCTATATGTTGGGGCACATGATGACCAACCAATAAATACGGGTCTTTTGAGTTTCTACAGTGATTGATAAAAATCAAACTGAACAGAGATTTAACCCGAAGGGAAAGCATTTGGTCTTACCTTACATGTACTAAGAAGTTGCTCCAAATCGAGAACCTCTGTATAGAAATCTATATTGAAATCTAATCGACCATACTGTTCCACGAGGTCGACTTTAGATAACACATTGATGTGCGGCAGCTCCATTTGTAACATAGAGCAGAGTGATGTGAGAAGAACGGATATAAATTTGGTTGCTTCTGTGCAATAATAAGAGTCTACTAAGTGAACTGCGCAAAACCGAAGGTCAAGAGTCTTAGAAATGGCTAAAATCATATTCCTTACAGATTTATGGTGGGTGTAGAGTTCAACCTGACCTGGTAAGTCAAATAAAATGTATGTGGTTGGTGGGAGTTTCTTGGTTTTCGCCACGAGCCAATCAGAATTTGTTTCCAGATATTCCATACAGTACACTAATCCACCATTGGGTCCCATCTGAAGGTTTTCCATCACATCTTGTACAGTTATAAGCTCTGATATATCGATGGCACATTCATAAGGTAAACAGTCATTAGCAGGATCAATATTCGCAATGACCACCTCTCGCCCCATATTCGACATGAAGTCCTGCATCGCTTTGCAGTAAGTGCTTTTCCCAGAGCCTGGTGGGCCGATTACCAGCTGAGCGAATCGGGGAGAAGATGAAGCCATCTCGCTGCAAAGATTAGAATACATCGGATGAAATAATTACAAGTATATCCTTGATATCAATAGTTATAATTATACATAGGTCAGACAGAGTTAATCGGGATCTAATAAAAATGACCTCGTTAAATTAATTTAATGAGTAATTCACTAATTCAGTAATTGTAATTTTTGTTATAACTAGAGAGTAAATCGTGAGTCGTGACTGAGTATCACTTAGTAAGATTAGCAACACTGATTAGTGAACTCACGCGCTGGGCCAGTCTACGACTACAGTCCACAATTACAAACTCCCGAGGCTGACACTCAGTCAGTGAACGACTCACTCACTGACTTAGTAGTTAGTGACTGGCTAAACTGATCACTGATGACTGGTGATTGAACTTTGAGTTTGAACTTGAAGTCTGAAACTGAAGTGAATGAATGGCAAACAAAATTACTATAACTACAATTACAGCGAATAACCTTACCGTTGGTTTTGTGTTTTAGCTCAACCAGTGTACCGATCTAGCCTGCCAAAGCGTTGAAAGCTTGCGAAGAGTGCACCCCACCGTTGTAGTTGTACCAAATATCTTTGGAGCTAAGTTGCCTATCCACCGATTTTAGATGTGTGGCGGAAATCGCCTAATACGAATAAAACTTGACTCGAGACAACTGGCGGCTCCACGGAATATTCCGGGTGGCTCGCCCGGGTTGTGGTAGAGCCCCCCCCATTCGCGGGCTCTAATCCGTAACACTGGTGTAAACAAAACAACAGCGGTTTGACTGAGTTTGAATCATCGAGGTTGACAAAACTCCTGGTGTCAAGCGATAACCACCATATCAACTGGACAGACTGTGAGACGCGATAGACTGAGGATGGTGAGTGACTTCATTTTGTATGAATCAATGACGGTTTAGGTAACCCGAGAAGAGACTATGAATATCACACTACACCAGGGAGCTGGACTTGGAAACGTGCACTCCGCTCCCCTCCTACTCCTAGTCCTTGTCTTGTGCCACACTCACACTGAGTGACAGTTTCAGTCTGTCAACTGCTAGTTATTGGTAAAATAATAATATCAAGCAAAGGTAATACGCCCTATTCTATGTATCTGACTGCGGCTCACAGCCACCACTTATGAATATGTTTCCGACATTGGTTTCGCTTAGGTGGAAAGAAAATGGCTGGAACTGAAATGCAGACACCAAATCAAAACCCGCTACTTTGTGGTGTTTTGCCATTGCAGGAGAGTACCATACAAGGTCGCGCATTATATCAGCAAGTCGAGTCAGAGATGGAAAGGGAAAGTCTAGACGCCAGACGAGTGCGACATCTGAAGGCTCAAATAGTGCAACTTGAAAGACAGGTAAACACCTTGATGTGAAGTGGCTTCAGGTGATCAATCAGTCGATGCCGTGCTTTTCCCCAGTGATGTGTACTTTTTCCGCAGATAAAGAGCATAGGTAACATAATCCTATTGGCCTCGAGGTCCTGATATCAACCCAAATAAAGCCCTCGCATGTGTTAGAGCCTAAACTAGTACATGACCTATGAAGACCACTTCGACTCCGAAACCGGGAGTGTATACGGCTCACCTTCTACTCCTACCAGGAAAACCCTGCCACTTCTACATTTCTACCATTCACTCACATAGACTAACTACAGTTTAGAGTGGAGCTGGCCAACCTTTTCAGGATAGGGGCCACTTCCGAAAAATAGGCTAACAGCTGGGGCCGCATAGGAACCTAGTCTGAGCGGAGTCAGTTGCTGCATGTGTTATAGCAATTTATAAGATGTTGTGTTTATGTGTACAAATATTGTATTACCAACTCTGTGACAAAAATGGCAGCATTTGTTTTTCGCAGTGGGTCACCGCATTTGTTTCAGTGTTTTGCGCCATTTTCAAACCGGTAGAGTCACTTCAAGTGAGTGCTGGGGCACTCTCTGGCCTAAAGGTAAGATACCTCTACCAGCCCGTTTACAGTGTAGGTATTATTTATCTCTGCAGGTTGTGTTAATGACTGCTACATTGGGTGGCTATCAGGAGAAGTTTATCATGGCGGAAGGAGCGCTTAGTAAATGCAATGACTTCATTCAGTGAGTGACTCATTTCATTCTCCCATATAACCGTTACTGGTTGACCGTTGTGAAGGTATGGGACTTTTTCGTATGTGACCAGCAGTCAAGAGATCTTGGTTGCCTTGGATGTCTGGAGGATTGCAGCTTGTAAACATAACAAACTAGAACCCAAAGTTATACGCTTGAGATGCCATACTATGCCCATGTCAAGATTGAAAGCTCCTGGATTCAAGTTCAAACTTCAGTAACCACTGTGAGAATGAGCTCCTCACATAATTCCTAGCACCAGCAAGTCTCAGGCGGTCAGTTGAATAGGATGACTGAGTGACCGAGTAAAACAATAAAAATAGGTGATAATAGCATGTCCATTGTTAAGTTACCTTAAGGAACTTGTTTCACAGTCAGATAGTTCTCACCCAGATTTTTTGTGTGATGTAGAGCGCAGGTCAGGTCAGCGCAGGTCAGCGAGCAGAAATCTTCATCCATTAAGT
>Ga0224501_10003272_pt1 | contig 12751 bp, 5 predicted proteins | sample SF_Oct11_sed_USG_4_FD_169105 | JGI IMG/M metagenome (GOLD analysis project Ga0224501, IMG submission 169105) | Sediment microbial communities from San Francisco Bay, California, United States - SF_Oct11_sed_USGS_8_1 | ecosystem: Environmental > Aquatic > Marine > Sediment | place: USA... | reverse complement strand
GGGTTTGTCTTCCCAAACGAGTACCGCTCAAACTCAATCTCCAGACATGGTACACCGGGGTCATTGGTGGATGAGACTACAAAACAGCATCTCTCTCCATGGGGCCGAGTTTAGTTAGTCATAAATGTAATAACGCTGTCCGTCCTTCGGCCTTGAAAAGGGCCAGGTACATGCATAGGAAACCTGCCTTGTACGTCAATTGGTTTAAAAAGTAAGTGAACTGAAAAACATGGTCTTATAATGTATCCTTGATCTCATCAAGATCTTGCTCAAAACCTGCTGCCTCAAATGCCTGACAAGGTTTGACACATTATGATGGTGGGCGGGGCGGAGCTTAGCGATTCCTGCCAGTTTCGTCCCTATTTAAACACGGATCCGGTAGTCAGGTAAAATAATTTGGAGTCAGCATGGCCGCCGATTGATCTAATAGCTTAGCAAGGCATCGGGTAAAACGGTCGTTCGCCGTGAGAGAGGGCTATTGCGTACAAACTGTCATCGGTAGGTATTACCAATGAACTAACTAACCAGTAACCATAGGAAACTAATCCCCCTAGCCATCAGACAACATAAATGCCTACCCATAAGTGGCAGACAAAACATCGCCAGCTTGCTATGTCAACAACGTTTCGACCGGAGATTACGAAAAGTTTGACTCACTCCGGCCATGCGTTCATCGACGGTCTAAGGTAAGGTAAGGTAGATCCAGCGCGACCTCCGATACACTTTAAAGCGAGGGAGAGTTGGACAAGGGTCAGCCTTGCTGGCTCAAAAGGGATGGCGTCAAATCAATGACAAGACATTTGGATGCCGACATCCTGGGCGTTAGGGGTCAATCAACCTAACCACTATATTTTCTTTTGATCACTGTAGACCGGTTTGATCTATAGGCATCTCATCATCATCATGAGATTAAGGGTAATGTTTAAAGGGTGCCACTAAAGAGGGTGAAGGTTAAAGGGTACCACTTCACTCTTAACCACTGCTTCAGCTATGGTCCTAGATTTTCCTGATTTTCATTACCCCAGATTTTGAACCTGGACTGTTCACTAAATTCTTATTTCAGAAATTTGCTTTTATTAAACTCTAGAATTTCGATCAGTCTGACTTACGTTCGGTGATTAATGGATTTAATGGCTCATCGGTAGTAGATTGAACTAGCTGAACTTTCCTTTTATCTGCAGCCAGTCGATCCATGAAATCAAACAGGTTTACATTGCCCCAACACAAGGACGTCACAATTCTCTACAAGTACGGTAAATCCAGACTTAATGGACTTAGATCAATGAGCGAGAGGGCACCTGCAGTAAGAAGTCGTTAAGCGACAGGGCACCTGAGCTGAGGGATTAAAGAGTGTCCGACCACCTGCACTGAGGGGTCGGTGTAGACACGGCACCTATAGAGAGGAATCATTGAGCAACAGGGCACCTACACTGAAGGAGCAATGAGTCACAAGGTGCTATCAGTGAATAATTAATGAGTGACGGAACAGCTTCAGTGAGGGGTGGGCCCTTGACAGCGAAGAATCAGAGTGACAGGGCACCAGCAGGGAGGAATCACTGAGTGAGAGGGCACCTGTTGGCATTGATGATAGTGACCGGGTACCTGTAGCTTGTAGTACCTGTTTATTTTTGGTTCGTTTTCTCGACACAAAGCAGAGTCCCATACACAGTTTGGCTGCGCGGGGAATGTCGACGAGTCGTAGGTCGAACTCGATCAGCTGGTCCCACTTGGGTCGCTCAGAGTCTTGATACTTGGTTTCCTGGACGGGGCAGACGGGCTCCAGGCCATGATACACCCCCGCTCTCACAAACAGCTGCAAAACGGTGGTAGTCGCCAATGATGCAGACGAAACTGGTCTGCATTGTCCACAGCTCAGCAACAAAAACAATTCCTGCATAGTTTACGTCTATAACCACTCGGGGCTGTAACTACTGGGGCCTGTAACTACCCGTGGCTGTAACTACTCAGGGCTGTAACTACTGGGGGCTGTCACTACCCGTGACTGTAACTACCCGTGACTGTAACTACCCGGGGCTGTAACTAGTCGGGGATGTAACTACCCGTGGCTGTAACTACTGGGGGCTGTAACTACCCGTGACTGTAACTACCCGTGGCTGTATCTACTGGGCGCTGTAACTACCCGTGGCTGTATCTACTGGGCGCTGTAACTACCCGTGGCTGTATCTACTGGGGGGCTGTAACTACCCAGGGCTGTAACTAGTCGGGGATGTAACTACCCGTGACTGTAACTACTGGGGGTTGTAACTACCCGTGGCTGTAACTACCCAGGGCTGTAACTACTGGGGGCCGTAACTACCCGTGACTGTAACCACCCGGGGCTGTAACTACCCGTGGCTGTAACTACTGGGGGCTGTAACTACCCGTGACTGTCACTACCCAGGGCTGTAACTACTCGGGGATGTAACTACCCGTGACTGTAACTACTGGGGGCTGTAACTACCCGTGACTGTAACTACCCGTGGCTGTATCTACTGGGCGCTGTAACTACCCGTGGCTGTAACTACTGGGGGCTGTAACTACCCGTGGCTGTAACTACTGGGGGCTGTAACTACCCGTGGCTGTAACTACTGGGGGCTGTAACTACCCGTGGCTGTAACTACCCGGGGCTGTAACCAGCCGAGGCTGTAACCACACCTTGCCAGGCTCCTTGACAGTAATGAAGGTGGCGAGTTTTATTCTCACGCTAAACATGGCATCGATCGTCCACAGACTGATGGTCGTTTTTTTCTTCTCTATGTCCATTGCGCTAACGCCTGAAATGATAAAAATAATGCCATTATCTGGCTGCCGACAAACCACCACAGCGAGATGAGCAAGGGCGACATGACCCTGGGAATCATTTCCCTGTCATGGGCTTTTAGTACAGTGAGGGTGTACACTGTGATATTTCTGTCACAGAATCTCGGTGGTTGACCCGGCTAAGAGAGAGACCTCTCGGGTATAGGATGAGCACCATCAACAGAACATCAGATGTTAACATTGATAACAACCTCGTTAAAAACTGCAGAAAAAAGTGAAGCGATAGCCTAGTGGATAGCGTACTGGGCTCTAGACCCAAAGTCCGTGGTATGGGGTGAAGCGATAGCCTAGTAGATAGCGTACTGGGCTCTGGACCCAAAGTCCCTGGTATGGGATGAAGCGATAGCCTAGTGGATAGCGTACTGGGCATTGGACCCTGGAGTCCCTGTTATGGGATGAAGCGAGAGATTAGTGGATAGCGTACTGGGCATTGGACCCGGTTCCTGACATTAACTAACGAAAGCCCACCCATAGAGCCACCTTCTCCGTGGGCACCCGGTTGCAAGCAGAAAATCTACCAATGATTCACCCTGGGAAACACCGAGCCTCATACTCAGTAGCCCAATTTCTGCACCACTGCTGAGACAGGTCAGGGCACCTGCCGGGTACCTGCACCATGCCTAAGAGAGGCCAAAGAGGGTGAACCCGTATGGCGTGTCAGGTTTCATTGGTCATGTATTCGTTGTGAGATTCGATCAAGTTAACGTCACTTTATAAATCCAGCATCCAAACGCGCTTCAGACAAGGTCATCAAAGAATATACCAAGAAAGGGCCCAAGCTCTATTTTCCGAAAGATACCACCAACCTCCGACAGGTCTTTGTAGGGGCTCTAGTTACAAGGGTCTATAATACTCCATTGCCTTAAGTGATTCAATTTTAAGCTAGATCGCACGGAAGGCCAACTCTGTGCGCCGTGCCAAACCGGAAGCGCGATATGATGCTTTTAGTTAGAAGCGGGTTCACTTTTGCGTGTAAAGATCTTGCAAGTTATACATGTATCGCTGACATCATCTAGTGATCTATGCATGGCGTCACTAAGCAAACAACGGGTGAGTGACGGAATCCGACAGCGGGTAAGTGACGGGATCCGACAGCGGGTAAGTGATGGAATCCGACAGCGGGTAAGTGATGGAATCTGACAGCGGGTAAGTGACGGGATCCGACAGGGGGTAAGTGATGGAATCCGACAGCGGGTAAGTGATGGAATCCGACAGCGGGTAAGTGACAGACAGCGGGTAAGTGACTGAAACCCGGGTCACCATCACTACGATGAATTATACCATTTCCCACTGACCTGTTCGGCAGTAAGCTGGCAGGATAAACTGAGGTTCATCAGTCTGCAGGTCATTGTGTCTGTGGATTAACATTAATTGAGGAGTTCTCTCCTCCAGAATACACTTCCGTATATACTACAAAAAATAATCATTCTATACGTGTGATTTCAGTCTGTCGCAATCACGCAACACACTGTCACAGTCAGAAAACTTGAGGTCTCAATCGCGTTGGAGTTGTCCTCTGTCAACTTTAAGTTGGCAATTAGAGCCAAACAATCATTCGCGATTTGTTTGGCAATCAAATCTCTTTGCGGTAACCTTAAAGGGATAATTGCAAGTACCCGACCAAAGTTGGCGTATTACTACATAAAGATATTACTCCCTTCGCTGTGCCGATCGGTGTACCCTCGTACGGTGTACAATCATTCACATGAAAAGCGCTCTTTGTGAAATAAATACATCAAAAACAAATGATGAAGGAATGAATGGGGTTTATATCCGTTTATCTAAGACATAGCCACCTTTAGAAAGATAAAACAGAAATTGCCAAATGCATTTCAGTGATTAATAAACCGAAAACGGCCCAGGGCCATTATGAACACTAGTCACTAGTGCAGTTATAAAAATGTTAGTCTTGGTCGTATTAGGATTTTAAATCTTCAGTCATGGATATTCGAAGTTCAGACCTAGAAGTTACAAAGAATTGACCCTTCTGTGGTTTGTAACTAAAGATCTGGGCAATGCATAGAGCTTAAAAATCTGGACTGAAGATGAAGCTATAGCAACAGTACTGCGAACTTAGAGAATCACACTATTTATGAGTGGCTAAGCAATCCACGTACTTCCGTTTTTACCACATTTTGGTGACTCGAAAAGCTGCCGACTTGCGCCATATTCCTCGCCAAAGTACTGAAATGTGTGGTAAATATACTGAAAAGTATTTCTGTTAAAAAGATTTTAATGGGAGGGAATATCAACAAAGATATTGACAAAATAACACATGATCCCGTTCACTAACGGGAGGCAGAGCCACGACTCCCGTCACGCCAAATTTTCTCATTGCTAGCGTGTAGTGCGGAGCGTGTAGGCAGGGTCAATGTCACATGGGACATCTTGCTCTTGATTTCAACCGGTCAAAGCATGGCTGTGGCATACCTACACTGAGAGGTTGGTGTCTGACCAAGGGATGGTGATTCAACTAGGCAGATGCAATTACCCCTTTAACATTTGCCTAAACTACCGAACTAAAGACAACTTTTGATCGCGAAATTCTGTTCCCATGGTTTCGATGTCCGCAAAGGTATTACAGTCCCCCTCCCTGGCGCTGTCCGCAGGGGTATTACAGTCCCCCTCCCTGGCGCTGTCCGCAGTGGTATTACAGTCCCCCTCCCGGGCGCTATCAGCAGTGGTATTACAGTTATCCCTCCGGGGCGCTGACCGCAGCGGTATTACAGTTCCCCCCTCCCGGGTGCTGTCCGCAGCGGTATTCCAGTTCCCCTTCCCTGGCGCAGTCCACAGTGAGGTTACCTTATACTGGCTGATAGGACACTGTCGTAACAGATATTCGGCCAGGCCACATACTCTCAGAACATAGGTAGATTTATACTGAAGGCAGGTCTCTTCTGAATCCTGCTCACAGTAACCTGCGGAAACAAAAAACTGTCACACATTACTGTGACTGCCACACATTACTGTGACCATCACACCCATTAATGTGACCATCACACCCATTACTGGGACCATCACACCCATTACTGGGACCATCACACCCATTACTGGGACCATCACACCCATTACTGAGACCATCACACCCATTACTGGGACTGCCACACCCATTGCTGTGACTGTAACACATATTACCAAGGTGGTCACACTCGTTACTGTGACGGTAACACTCATTACCGTGACGGTTACACTCATTACTGTGACTGTAACACTCATTACCAAGATGGTCACACTCGTTACTGTGACTGTAACACTCATTGCCGTGATGGTCACACTCGTTACTGTGACTGTAACACTCATTGCCGTGATGGTCACACTCGTTACTGTGACTGTAAACCTCACTACCGTGACTGTTAACCACTGTGTCGCCTTAGCTTACCCTGTCCGGCGAGTTTCTTTCTTATAACGGCCATGATAATCTCTTCCGGAGTGGCGGACGGGTCCATCTGTAGACGGTAACTCTGCTTACCGATCCGAGCCTCCGTCGGTACTACCCAGACGAGGATGTGCAACCCGCCTCCACTGGTAGCTAAAAAACCCCAACCCAGAGTTACCAAACTGTAAACAGCTCCAACCCAGAGTTACCAAACTGTAAACAGCTCCAACCCAGAGTTACCAAACTGTAAACAGCTCCGACCCAGAGTTACCAAACTGCAAACAGCTCTGACCCAGAGTTACCAAACTGTAAACAGCTCCAACCCAGAGTTACCAAACTGCAAGCAGCTCCGACCCAGAGTTACCAAACTGTAAACAGCTCCGACCCAGAGTTCCCAAACTGCAAACAGCTCCGACCCAGAATTACCAAACTGCAAACAGCTCCGACCCAGAGTTACCAAACTGCAAACAGCTCCGACCCAGAGTTACCAAACTGTAAACAGCTCCAACCCAGAGTTACCAAACTGTAAACAGCTCCGACCCAGAGTTACCAAACTGTAAACAGCTCCAACCCAGAGTTACCAAACTGCAAACAGCTCCAACCCAGAGTTACCAAACTGCAAACAGCTCCAACCCAGAGTTACCAAACTGTAAACAGCTCCGACCCAGAGTTACCAAACTGCAAGCAGCTCCGACCCAGAGTTACCAAACTGTAAACAGCTCCAACCCAGAGTTACCAAACTGTAAACAGCTCCGACCCAGAGTTACCAAACTGTAAACAGTTCCGACCCAGAGTTACCAAACTGTAAACACCTTTAGCCCAAAATTACCAAACTGCAAACAGCACGGTGTACAATGCATCGAGGCCACGCTGATATATGGTCACCAAAGCTCAGCTCGGATTTAACCGCTGATCGTGTTACGTACCCTGTGTGGTTATGGAGGCTAGGCAGTATTACAGAGCCATTCACAACGCTCGCTGTGATGGTGGGGCTCTGTGACTAGGAAAGGGGGCTGTATGGTGGGGCTCTGTGACTAGGAAAGGGGGTGTGTACTCACAGCGAGCGAGAGCCTCAGCTACATGTCGGGGTAGATGAGGACTGGACTCTATATTCGGTGGATAACGGTACAGCGACAGTCCCGTCTGCTGCGCGCTATCCTCTCGCAGACATATCGCGTCCTGGCAGACGTCCAGAATCTCACGACGGAATGTCATAACATCGAGTTGCTTAATATCATTAAACTCATTCATCGACAGGTTCATAGCCAGACCTGCGAAAAAAACAGAACAGTCAGCAATAATCTAGGCAAGCGGGCTGGCGCGGTGGTAAAAGCACTGGGTTCGCAATCACGAGAGCCTTGGTTAGTATCGGGGACACGATGGGCCACGATGTGAGTATGAGCGCCTCATATTTATCCTAACTCATACCGGTCTAACAAGCCTCAGGTTTAATAGGTCCGCTAAATAGGATGGCCAAGTGCCCGACTTGAAAAAACCCGAGTGTGTTTATTTTCCGGTTAGTGTTAACACTCGCTGAGATCAACCAAGACTGACCCATGAGCTCTCGCCAAGTGCCCAGAGAAATAGGAATCAACACTCAGCAATCACTAATCAGTCCGACCCCCGCTGCGGGTTAAGGGGCGTGCCACTAGCCCGACATGCGGGTACTCACTGATATCGGAGTCAGCTAACCCGTGACATCACTCGGATAAATTCCTGTGAGGGATTATCACCGACTGCGGGTGAAGGGGCGTGTCACTAGCCCGGAGAGCGGATACTCACTGATATCAGAGTCGAGAAGCTTCTCCTCTCGGTTTCCCTGTGGCTCGACGAGTTTCAGCATCGGGTGAAACATCTTCAGATCGCAGAGTCGCCGAGTCTCATCATAAAACTCCTCCACCTTCAAGAGAAAACTGGCAAGTCAGGTTAGGGAATCAGAGTGAGGAGTCGGGCATAGGTTAGGGAATAAGAGCGAGGAGTCGGGCATAGGTTAGGGGATCACAGCAAGGAGTCCGGCAGAGGTTAGGGAATCAGAGTGAGGAGTCGGGCATAGGTTAGGGAATCACAGCGAGGAGTCAGGCATAGGTTAAGGAATCAGAGTGAGGAGTCGAGCATAGGTTAGGGAATCACAGCGAGGAGTCGGGTATAGGTTAGGGATTCACAGCGAGGAGTCAGGCATAGGTTAGGGAATCACAGCGAGGAGTCCGGCATAGGTTAGGGAATCAGAGTGAGGAGTCCGGCATAGGTTAGGTTAGGGAATCAGAGGGAGGAGTCCGGCAGAGGTTAGGGAATCAGAGGGAGGAGTCCGGCATAGGTTAGAGAATCAGAGTGAGGAGTCCGGCATAGGTTAGGGAATCAGAGTGAGGAGTCAGGCATAGGTTAGGGAATCACAGCGAGGAGTCGGGCATAGGTTACGGAATCAGAGTGAGGAGTCCGGCATATGTTAGGGGATCACAGCGAGGAGTCGGGCATAGGTTAGGGAATCACAGCGAGGAGTTCGGCATAGGTTAGGGGCTCACAGCGAGGAGTCGGACATAGGTTAGGGAATCAGAGCGAGGAGTCAGGCATAGGTTAGGGAATCACAGCGAGGAGTCCGGCAGAGGTTACGGAATCAGAGTGAGGAGTCTGGCATATGTTAGGGGATCACAGCGAGGAGTCGGACATAGGTTACGGAATCAGAGCGAGGAGTCAGACATAGGTTAGGGAATCACAGCGAGGAGTCGGGCATAGGTTAGAGGATCACAGTGATGAGTCCGGCATAGGTTAGGGAACCCGCGGTTTATCCGTTCCCATCACTCACCTCAGCATCCAGTGTGACCGTTTTAAAGATATAACTGTTAGGTGCTCCCAGCATCTCATAGAGCGGGTAACACTTAGCTTCCTTCCATAGATCCTGCTTTATCTGAATAACAAGCATAAATAGCACGAGTGTGGCAATATGAAGGGGATGGTACCCGACTTATGATTTACCTAGCGTTAACCTACCAGCTTCTGGGAGCACATTACTGTTTAATTAGAGAATGGGCTTACAAACTCAAGGAGAAACTGAATAAAACTGAGAGTCTGAGATTCCTTTCTCAGCCCTTCTGATGAAGGCACTAGAGAGGCAGATACTGAACGATTCAGACCTCGCGAGGTTATAGTAAACTAAATACCTCCGTTAGGGTTGACTCCCGTTTGCATCTCTGAACGATTAACACTCCCGTGGGAAGGAGGCAATCCACATCCATGAACGTAGGCATCAGATGGTGGTTCCATAATTCACCCGAGTGAGGTGCCATGGTTGTTGCCTGTAATGAGACAAGACTCAATTGAATTCTTACAGAAAAACTCCATGTCTCCGTGACAGAACAGCTGGCAGGAGTGGTGCAGAATTCGAACTCAACTCAGCGTTTCCAGGGTGAGTTATTAAAAGAATTTCTTTTCTGCTTACACCAGCTTTCCAACTGATGCCGTGATTGCCCTCCACAGTGAGTCGCCAGTGTGATTGAATGACTGCGACTGACTCCAGACATAGTTTCCATTACTGACTGATATGATAATGGGACATTCACTGAGTGACTGAATCAGACCGACAGTCAGAGAGTGAAGGAATCATATTCCAGTCCACTAATCACTCAATCAATAAAAGATTTGATTCATTCATTGAGTGAGTGACGCCGATGGACTATATCTGGAGAGAGACAGTGAGTAAGTGTAACTGCGACTCATTTTACACTGTCACTATCAGTGTTAACGCTGTAAATGTAAGTGTAAGTCGCTAAGTGACCAGTGACTGGTGAGTAAGTCAGTAACCGTGTAACGTAAATCAGTGTAAGTTTAACTGCCTCAGTCACTGAGTCAGTGACTGTACACTCAACACTGTACAGTGAGTGTATCGTGTACTCTTAACTCTACTCTGACTGTAGCCTGTAGGATAGTGTAATGCTGTAGTCAGTGACAGTGACTGTGAGTGAATGACTCAGCGACTGTGAGTCAGTGACCGTGTCGTGTGACGTGAGCAGTGTTAGTGTAGACTGTACTGTAGACTGTAGACTGTAGTGTAGACGTAGTCTAGACTGTAGTCTAAGGGGATATTGTAATCGTGACTCGTGTTTGACTTCTTAAGTGTTCCTTCGGCCACCTTCACAAGCTGCCCACCTTTTATATTGCTAGCGCCTTGACCTATCTATAGCAGCGCCGAAATCATCCTTTTGGATTAAAAAGAAGTCTTTGCATTTTTGCAAGAAAAGCATTCAGAGAAAAAGTTGAACTAAAAATGGGAAACATCCGGTCTGCATAAACTAGGAGCATGATTTGTGATTGGACTGAGGTATCGTCGAATCAGCATCGCGAACTCAACATGATCTGACCAATCGAATCACTGAACTTTGTTTATCGGTCACTGGGAGATACTGTAGCCTGGTCGGGATCTTGGCGATAGATTGGTGTGTTTATGTCGGCCGCCAGATTGCTGATCAGACTCCACTAGCGACATTTTGCCACTGCAGACCGCCGGTCGGGTAAGATTATTTTCTACGCGTAAAAAAGTCGCAAAGACCTAGCAGAGTCCCTGGAAGTGATTAGTCGGTAGACTGTTCTGTTATTCTAGTTGCAGTGGGTTCATCCAACAGCTTACCACGTACACTAGAGTAGTTGCTAGTGGTTTGGATTCTCAGCTAGTGATTACTTACCATGATTAGTTAATCCGGACTGAGGCATCAGCAGTAGAGGGCTCATAGTAACTCCCAATTTGTACACTACTTTCTCTTTGTTCATTCACGTGGTTAGACTGACCTGGACCACAGCAGGCGGTTGGTCCACCCATTACGAAAACCTTCTCTAATACATGGTGTACTGATGCCATGCATATAGAACTCACTGCTTATAATATGTCCTATCTTGCTCATCCATCATTTAAATTTTTCGGTCCTCACTCGCTTGATATTTAAGTGAGTGAGGACGTTAAATTCAACTGATGATTGACCAAGATACGGTATATAATACAGTATAATACAGTATAATACAGTATAATATAGTATAATACAGTATAATATAATACAGTGTAAACAGGTAAATATTTATTTAATAAAGAGTTAAATCCCCATTATCTGAACAACTCTAACTCTACGAGATCGAGACGACGACCTCGGTTTGAGCCGCCGGATTCTCATAATTTCTTGGAGGGTTTGTTTGACCATTATACTGGAACAGCTTAACCTTTCAACGCATTATGGTTACATTAGCCCAATAGGTAGATCAAAATGTTTTGGCATACTGTTCGCATCTTAACCTCTGTATTGTGTAAGGGCAATTTCCTTACTCCGCATATGTGTGACTTCCACATCCAAATTTTTAGAAAAACCGCTAATTAAGATTAATGAATTGACCAATAAAATCATTACAGACTCAGTGGTTCCGAAAAGAGGGCAGAAAACTCCCCTCTCTCCCGTGTGTAAGGAGTACGGAAAGTGACGTGTATGTGAGGGGGAAGATGAGTGGGACCAGTGAGGAGGGCGTGGCAGTACAGGGAGAAGAGAGGATCAACCCGGGCATTGATACCAGGTAAGTTACGCATAGACGGCCATGGGGTCGGTGCTAATTGATGGGTAAGATCCGAACTAGCTGGCTCACAAATAATTAGGATATTGGAGGGATTGTGGGTTTGTTTGTCGTGCCCATAAAATGGAAAACGGCCCCGAAATGATGTCATTGTCGGGCAAATGTCCATGTTCTTCCTGATTCCATGCAATGATGCCAGAAACATTGATTTCGTTTTTCTTGTAAGTCGATCTGTTGCAGTTTGTTACCAACCATCAATGTTATGAAGCAACACAATACCTATTCACCACTAATGCCACTCCACTGACTGAGCAACCGGCTCATTGAGTGAGTCACCGACTCGCTGAGTGAGTCACTATACGCTATGCATGCGAAACCATAATATTCCACTTCATCTCAACTCTTCAATCTCTCTAATATCGTGGAGACTTGATAGTATGCATCCATAACATCCTGATGGGGCAGTCAATAGGCGTTTTCCGACATGCTAATGCTCGCTGCGCGTAGCCCTCCAGCTAATCTGATACACCGGTATCGGACCTCACTGGCCCATGTACAGGTTCGAGTTTTCTGCTCAATTGAATGCAGCTCTGGGCCAACTATCCAATAGCAAGAAAAACACATTGACTCGCTATCACGGTTTTTCGGACAGACAAACGTATTGGATTATTTATCCCCTGTTATTTAGCGGCACATTTCAGTTTATTTAGCTGACGAGTGGGGCACCCAAATTAAAATACGGATAAAGCCCTATTTCACCCAACACTCGAGGGCTATGCTTTATTTCAGTGTCGCTGACAGACAAAGAACTGAGTCACAGGTCTCCTTCGAGATGAATTTTGGTTCCAGTGAGAAATCTCTGCAGCAATCATTTCTGGAATATAAGAAGAAACGACAAGTTAGTGCTACGATCATATTATATTATATTATATTATATTATATTATATTATATTATATTATATTATATTATATTATATTATATTATATTATATTATATTATATTTTATTATATTA
>Ga0224501_10003271_pt1 | contig 12757 bp, 7 predicted proteins | sample SF_Oct11_sed_USG_4_FD_169105 | JGI IMG/M metagenome (GOLD analysis project Ga0224501, IMG submission 169105) | Sediment microbial communities from San Francisco Bay, California, United States - SF_Oct11_sed_USGS_8_1 | ecosystem: Environmental > Aquatic > Marine > Sediment | place: USA... | reverse complement strand
GGGGTGGTGGTGATACGGGTAAACCATTTAGTTATAATTTGAATATGTTGTAATCATGTCCGAATGTAAAAAATACCTCAATGGGTTGTGTTCACGAAGGCATTTATCCAGTTCTACAAACTCTGAGTATCTTCTGTGTACTGTAGAGGTGGTTTTGCAGAAAGCCATATCGCTAGTCTGTGACATGTAACCAAAAGCAGAATTGGCAGCCCCTGAATGCGATGGGAGCCTATTTTGGCATTTAGAGACAGGATTAGACGGTGCTGATAGAATGAGGTGGGTGTCAGTATATTATTATATAGATTATAGCCGGGCACTCCAAAGTAACACAGAAATCACCTGGTAGATTTGAGATTCGGAGGGGCACACCTGTAATACCTGGTAATGACTTCACAAGCCTTCAAAAGATTTAAGATGTTCCGATTATGATTTTGGAGTACAAAAAAGCATTGCATGGAAAAGCATGCATCTACAAACCGAATCGATATGCCTCCTATTCAGGAGATGATCAATTCAAAAGTATTTTCATAGGTATAATTCAAGCAAGGTCCACACTTTTACACAGGGAACAGGGTATTACGATATTGTGTAATTAATTGAAAATCCTGAATAGACTTGTATTTCGGAAACCATTGTCTAGTCTACACATATTTTTCACATGGTGAATTAACTTATGAGTAACTACACCTTCCTTCATCATTACGAGAACCCAGAGGGGGACCAGGGCAATTCAGCAAGAAAGAATAGATGATCTACTGGGTTAGCATTAACATACCTCAATGTATATTTCATACAGAACGTATGGCTTGTTGGTACGATCATCATATAACGTTGCTGGATTTTGTATATGAATTGTTGTACCCTGTAAGTTTAAGGATAAACATCTACTCTGGTGGAACCCTAGATAGGTATCTCTTTGATTCATATGGTAATTTGTATAGGGCTTTCTCGTCATACATTCGAATAACATTTTTAATTCATAATAAAAGACGATGCCTTTCTGTCACAATACAAGTTTTTGAGCAGATTCCCATTCATAATGTACTGGACTCTTTCTAATTCCTGCGAATGGAGACTGGGGCTTATTGAAATCTTACATCACCACAGCTGATGCCCAAAGACAGACTTCAAAGCAGATTGGTCATTAGATAACCAGACAAGATCAAGGAAGACAGGTATAGAGCAAACTACGGATAGAAGCAATTCTCCGTGTCCACGCAGTGACACATTCGATCATTCTTACAATGCATTGCTGTTAGGGGACTTGAAAATTATGAATGCAAAATCAGTGTATACACGGTCCCTCAATGAATATGCACTTAAAATCGTCTGGTTAAAGACCGGTAGCCTCCCGGTCTGAAAAGATTTGTATTTCTTTTTGCAAATTTCAGCAAATCATTTAGAAATTTCACAGCGATCTGATTTCTTAACTACACTAACATCCAGTAGTTATTCGACATATGTTGTGCATTTGGGAGCTCTCCCCAAATATGCAATGCCTCATCGATACTCCTGCGATGGACTTCCTACACTGTATTAGATGGATGTCAATGAGCTGGCACACCACCACATAAAAATCGGGCAACTCACCTCTATAATATGAATGTCATCATCAAGCATGGTGGTGGTAGGACAAGAAAGCGTTAGATTACAGCGCAGACCAACAAGCTCGATATCTACCGAATAAAATAATACAGAAACATCTTAAAAAAACGTGTTTATATAAGAGCTAGGCTCTACTTTATCATGTTTAGCCACTGTATATTATATATAGCATCATGAAGTGACAGATAGCAAAGCGCAAAACATTAAATCTCTCGGCTTCGTTACGTTTAACTAGATTCTGCTATGGAGCTGCAATGGAAGTGGACAACCCGTTTTTTGCTTTCTTTACGCTATAGCAATTCTCACAGCTTCATTTTGTTGCTACGCTATAATACACTGTACCATAGTGTAGGATGCTGTACTATAATACACTGTACCATAGTGTAGGATGCTGTACTATAATACACTGTACCATAGTGTAGGATGCTGTACTATATTATGCTTTACAATTGTGCTACAATGCTTTGCTATTCATAACGTACTTTGCTGTATTATATGCTACAGTATGATGTGTTATTTTTGGTTATTCACATTGAGATCGTCTTTGTAGCCCTATTATAGGCTATTTAGCGAAAACCAGTGCTTTACCCACAACGTAGGGCAAAAATAACATTTATAGCCACCTACACAGCAGTACAGTCTAGAAGTTGAGTAGAGCTTACACGAGCAATGACAACCACCCGGTATTCTGCCCGAAGGCAGGCTGCTTTGACCTGGCTTGTCATGGTGTCATGGTACAGTACTGAGGTGGTTTTTTGTCGCCTTCCTCGGGTTCTTGGTTTGGGATCAGTCAACCTTAGCCATTTGTTTACACATCACCCGCCGAAAATTCGGCTACTCCTAACGAGAAGGGAGAGGTGGATCTTCGACAACATTATTCGTAACACGGTGTTCCGAAGCCACGCTAGCAATTTGGAGTGAGGGGCTCGTTAACGCCCCATACCAGGAAATTTACTCCGCCTCAGTAAGCGAGGCTCAAACCTGCAATCCTTAAAATGCAGACCAATTGGGCTACTCTGGCCTGCGCCCGGTTGCCACTTAAAAACCCCTCAAAATGACTCTCAAATGGGTGTCAGCTTCCGGTGATCCAGCGGCAGAACACTGATCCTGCAAGCGCTATTTTTGGGCGTTAGGCAAATGGCCGCTTTACCGAGTTCACCCTTGGCCTAAACACCGCGAGCAAATATCTATCTGAAGTAAATAAGATTGATGCTCTGATTGGCCGCTGCCTATGCCGCTTGGAAAAATAGGGCGTGCGGCGTCGGCTCATAGCGGCACTGCGCCGCTGGATTGGCGGAAGTTGACGCCCGGTTGAGCAGCACAGACACCGGCACGGACAGCAGTGCCACTCATGTAAACACCCCTGTGGCGCCGCTTACAATTCGAGTGTAAACCCGTTATTACACTTACAGCTTTTTGCATCATTTTGCAGTATGCTGAGCTTCTGAATTTTTTCAGTTCTTTTATTCAGCGAAATCACCTTGTCCCCCTACACCACTCCAATACAAGAGAGTGAAGGGGTACACTCCATTCCCTTACACACCCGCCCCTTGCCACATTCAGTCAATTTTGCATTAGCGGCTCTCCTCACTTATCTCAAACGCTATTGAGTAGAGAGGGTAAACAGAACTAGAAACACTCCAACGGTGCACTATACTATACTAGAACTCTAAGAGCAACTTTCATTGAAACAGTGACTATCAAAAATGTAGCTTACGGTGTGACAAAACCGCTATAAGACACCATTCTTAGCGGTGCTGCGTAGTGTGTACCTATGCAATTCTTTTTCGTGCAAACTCAGGGAATCCTACGAAACTGTAAAAAAAAGTCTAGGCTAGTCTTGCTCATCTCATCTGTGGGAATCTTTCTTTACATCCCGAGTCAAGACTAGGCTATGCCCTCACCTGAACTCATAAACTACTCAAAACATCAAATAACGTTAGCTCACATAGCATTGGTATGGAGCAGCCGGTACATGCGTGGCTTATACCATTACTTCATTGATGAAAGCGCCCGATCCAATTTTACGCCCACGGAACTTCAACATTCGCCATGTTAGTATCATGTGACTGAAATTTATCCAATAGAAAAAGCGCGGAAAAAATGTATGTCAAGATCATGCGCCTTGGATACCGCTAGTAACCGGTAATCACTCCTCATCATAATCCCAGGGCAGTCTTCTCTCAGGTTCATCAAACTTATCTTCTCGTCTCGAGATTCTAAATGGCGTCTTACTATCTGGGACCGGAGATCCCCAAGCCATTCTCTTGTATCTCAGAGACTTATCAACAGCTGCTAGATATCCCCAACTACCCCTATGAAGATCAGTATAGGTTTGGAGATGTCTACGAGGAGAGTATGTTCAGTTTGGTTCACACTCATCTGGAGCTGGGCACCATAGACAGGTTCTGCTATGTTGGTGAGGATAAAGGTTCCTTTGGTCCTTTGATAGAAAGGAAGTTCTGCCTCGCATATCCGGCCAAATGCGTGTCACCGGGAGTGAAGCAGATACCTAATCAGGAGACGAGAGGGCTAAAGACCATCACATATGGTCCAGTGAGCTCTGATGCAGAGGAGTTCTTCAAAAATACAGCTAGTCAATGCTCAACGTATGGCAAAAGTATGTTTGACAGATTGCTCATAAAAGACTGTATTCATATGCTGAGCGGAAACCTGTACAATCTCTTCTCCCAAATGAAAGCAGTACTTAACCCGGAGGGCCGGCTACTCATTGTTCATCGACCGGGCATGCTTAACACCCTCCCTCTCCCCAGGGATATGGTAAAGACCTTTGAAGCTAAGGATATTGACATTGGACCAATTCTCAATGCATTACAAGATGCGGGATTCGATGTGAAGTGGGACATTGAAATGCTGCCGGTGGTGATGCCTAAGGTAAAATGGCTATCAATGATTCAGGAGAAACACCCGGCAGACCTGGAGTCGGCCGATGATCACAGTATCCGTTGCGCTATTCGCGAGCTCACAGAGGGTATGTTTAAATATGAAGGCGACATGGTGCAATTCACTGACAGGCTGCTGTTTATCTCAGCATCGCCCGCACTGAGAGCCCATGCACCGTCACTAACACGTTACGGCAGCAGTGGTTACAGAGAGCCGCCGGCATTGACTGAGGATGAACTCAAATACGAGATGCCGATTAACAGAGAGATCCAGGAAATCCTCAACAAGAAAGCTCGGGTGCCAAGAGCTAACATCGGCAGAACCAAAGCCAAATGGGACTAACTGTAAATTGGAACGCTTGCTCAATTCTACAACTCAACTCGTTTTGTCATTAGAAATACAGAAAAGTTTCTGTGCAATACGAGGTTTATTTTTTTCATTATAATGGTTCTTTTCTTGCCATACTAAAAATGGACAATCAAACCTTTTTTCAGCTTTTTTAGCTTTGTATTAATCTGTGAGTGATCTACACTTTAAATAGCAGAAATAAAGTCTTAGTATCTTAATAACCGGTATAAACTTTACTAAAGGGTAGAATAAAATGGTCAGTGTAAGACTACCCAAACTGAGTGAGTGAGTCCTCTGATATATGAAGTGGTCTACATGTGAAGCATTCTACGTATTCAGTCCGGGTCAGTAACCATCAACATGCCGCAGCCTCAGATCTGTGCCAAGAGCTTGGAATGAGGAAACCTGCCCCATGTCCTATAAGCAATAATGGAATTAGAAGCATTTGGAGTTATCATCTTCTACACACAGCCAACTCGAAACAATATTATTGCCAGGTAACGTCCCGCACCAGGTCCACCGAAAGCATGCGAGCAGGCTTAGTCACTATTAGGCATTTGATCAGGCGTCCCTCACAATGCAGATAGGACTCGCATCTTCTGTCCAAGCAGCTTTAATTGAAATGAGAACCTACCCTGTTGCACCAGTCAATAAATCTGTCAAATGTTATCACTTCATGGCCTCCCATCTGAAAAATCACATAACAGAGAGATTGAGTCGGATCCAAACTACAAGATAATAAGGCTGGAGTTGTCCACTTCCCAGGCAAAGAAAAGGTAACTCACACAGAAGAAAATAACTTGATATAGTTTTAGCAAGAATTTAGTCGTTGGCTCCTTGCCTTGCTTCATAGGTCTTTGAGAATCTAAATGGGGAGGTTTGCTGAACAGCCAGACAAAATTTGCATGACACTGATGAGGCTTTATTGCGACAGTTTGAAAGAATAATAATTCCGTATGTGTTTGCTATTCTCTGTTGCATTATATATAATACATGCGCATTTATAGATTACATGTACACATTGGCAAACAACTCTTAGAAAGGACACAATAATGAGCGCTATTCCCCTGCTACCTATAAGCCGCACAGCCGAGACACACATACACTAGCTGGTTATAGTGCAGGCCTATCAGTGCTTTTCAGTAAGAGAAAAGATTGCAGAGACCTAATGAGAAATTCAAATCCTCTTGGGGCCGGCCGACAGATTTGCTGTAGGTTATATGTCATTATGAGGGTTCAGCTACAGTTATACCTGATTCAGTATTGAGTCGACATGGTGTTCCACTGTGTATTGGTCTACAGGCGGGATACTGTAATCCCCCATCATATCATAAATAGCTTTGACAATGGTAGTGAGGTTCTCTCTGGAGATTACCTCTGTCCCATCCACATCATACAGGCCGAACACCCAGCGCAGTTTCTCCTCTAGCGTACCATGAGTAAGCATGGATAGAATCTGTATAAACTCCTATAACGAGAGAGACAATACCGAAATGCAGGCATTTATCCAAAGGAAACCTACGAGTGAACGGCCATGGTAGGCCTAATGAACTTCTCCAATTAGATGGGAGGTGAATTATTGGCATTTTCTTTCGCATAGTACAACTGACACGTAATTCGCTAAGAATAACAACATTGTCCAGGGTCATATGTCAAAGTTGACGAATCCCGTCGTTGGAAGACGAACTCACCTCAAATGTGATGCTGCCGCGACTGTCTCTATCAAGGGCACGGAATACTAAGTGAGCATAGGCTGAGGAGTCTGCAAGAGAACCGATCACTGGTGTGATAGGAAATTATTGAGAAATCATTACATCATGGGCTGAATATTATGTCTATGCTTATATTGTTCTACTCAGGTTCTTTGGACTTCCTAAGCTCGAGGCTTGTTGGAGCGGTAGCCGCTAGGAAATATGTTTAAGGAGCTTATTCTCACAAAGGTCCTCAGTGTGAATAGAACTTGCACCCAAGATCTTTCTATCAGGAGTCAAGCACTTTAGCCATTGAGCCGTTCTCTCTCTCCCAATATTGATAGTGACAGATGTCACTAAATAGGAAAATGGGGCAAAAAATGTTGGTTAATCAGATACTGGCTAGACAATCTTAGATTGCAACAAGTATAGCAATGAGGAAGACAAAGGATACGGCTGACATATTGGTAGATTATTTATGACCCGCTACCTTTATGTAAGCACAGTATCAGCAAGAAAACAATAGAGCTCACACTCGTTTCTATCACACTCAATATAAGGCTGCTAGGGTCAACACCAACCTATTCATTATTCATGAGTAAAACAACTAGATACCCATTGGCTTATTATAACCCCACTACTTATTATAAACCTCACACAGGTGACACACTGTGCTCAAATGCAGCAGTGTTATGTTCCTATAGAAAGGTGAAAAATCTATTATACAGAAACCCTGTATAAACTCCAGGGTAGAAACACCAATCATGACACGCATATGCATGTGCACTGCATGTAGTACTCTTGGCTGTGGTACACCGTGCTAGCATTCCTACCTCCTTGTGGGAAGAACTGGCTGTATACATTTTTAAACGTATCCTCATTGGCAATCCCGGTGGGGCAGTCCTGTAGGAAAACAAACAGTTAAGACTGGCATGTGCCAGTTATAAAAAGCCTATAAACTGCTGATGAGTTATAAGATAGGAAGGGGTGATAATTTAGGAGCTGCCAATAGACCAGAATTAATAAATCTCTGGCACATTCCAGTTTCACAAGGCTGCTGCACTTCAGTATCATTATTTTGAACCCACCTTTTACTGAATAAAAATAGGTGTGGACTACATTAGGAAGAACCTAGAAAATCACATTACTATGATGGCTAGCAGAAATTTGGAATTTATTCTGTAATTTCAAGCCATAATTAGCCAATCATATCCATAATATGGTTGGCTTTGTGAATTATAGCCACTGATTAATGGCGAAATCCATTTCATACTTTTGCCAATGTGGCCAGCATGCACCTGGAGCCTTGATCTGCAGGCTGTTTGATAAACTAATTTAGCTTAAGGCGAGATGGATTTCATCAGCAAATCGAATGCTCTGACTCGCAGAAGCTTAGGTAACCCGGCGTGCAGTGAAATTAGGCTATACAACATGAAAAAATTAGGGCATACTACATAACACATGTATATATGTTTTATGTATTGCATGGGGTCTTACTGTTGTAATTTGGGATTTTTATAAAGGCTAATAAACAGATAAATAACATGTCTATAGGCTGAACCAGCCCTCGAGGCGGATATGATGTGGGCGTAAGTAAGCAGTGCGTGTATGAGACATTGTGACACCATATGCCACACTAAGTAGTCTACTAGGGCATAATGCCTCTCAGGGAAAAAACTTCAATCGCCTCTACTTAAGGACCTCTTCAAAATTTAAATGAAAGTCATCCCTCTAAGTGCTTGATGGATGTCAGCTGTAAATCAGTGATTTGAGTTGACATATTGAGCTGATAATCTATGAAATCACCACGAGTCAGCATTTACTGCAACTGTAATGCGTTCCGGCAGCAGCGGCTGGAGATATTGTGACCGGCACATCTTTAATCCAATATGCTCCATCACATACTCAGGAAGATACTGTTTATGTTTGATATCATCAAGTTAGCATCAAAGTGACCTCAGATATTCAGTAATTAGTGTACTACACAATATTCTATGAGTGTTCCTGCAGTGCAACACATGGGGATATAGCATCCTGTCAACATATGCAGCAGCTGGGATGGAGGGTAATACACACAGGGACGTAGCAGTATGAAGGTACATTGTCTCTCTAGTAGTATAACATCAGTGACCTTTGATTGATCGCATTCCCCATTCAGAGAACCTCCCCAAGTGGCCATACCTAACCCGCCTTCAGTTAACACGAACCTGAATAGCTGAGATGGCCTCGTTATTGACCGAATAAAGGATAATCGTGTTATAATCATATGAGATCCTCTTGGCAATGGTTGACTGACATCAGCAGAGTCAGGCTTAGGCTAGAGGCTATATACAGAAAGTGAAAAGTGGGACGGGTCAATAGGTGGAGTGCCTGGCTTGAGATATGAGATTCTGAGTTTTAAACTAATTTCAATAGTCCACTGACTGACTGGGAGGGTGCGTAGGTCCGTTAGATATGATGGCCAAGTGTTTGAGGAGGAGAGAAACAAATCGAGACATCAACCACAAGTTGTGAAGTGTGTAGATCTGTTCCTTACCTGTTTAAAGCCCCTGTACATAAGCTGTACCTCGCGACGAGTAAATTTAGTAGCCTTGACAATGCTATCTAAGCTCTGCGGCTTATACCTGCCTGGAATGATTTTCTCTATGGCTTGTACCTCATGAACATCGGCTAAAACATGTCGGATATGTATAAATGTGTGAAGATGGTGACTGGCATCCCGATCACACATTTCACTACGGCACTAGTGGAGAGAAAAGCAGTGAGGTATGAAGCAGAGACCCTAATATCAGAGCTAAAGCAGTCTCATCTACGGTATAAAGCGTCTACGGGTGTATACTCAAAAGCCAAGGGTCAATCATTGGGGCAACACAAGACTCTGCCAATATGGGAGCCACTGATGTGTTGTTTAAAAACATAAATTTCAACAATACCTAACATCACAAAAATAACTATAAATTATAGCGTATCAAAACAGAACACCGTGAAGTATGGAAAGACAACGGATTAACAATCTCTTTGAGTTCTCTCTACCTGCTGGTGTAGATGATTTGTTGAGAGCATTCTTACGACTAAAAACCGCGGCGGTTTTCTTGCTATTTATCTTGTCACCCATGCCTTTTATAGTAAGCAGGCTCATTACTTGAGCTTCACTATCCATGATGAAGCGGCTGCGCTCAACTTAACGTTTCAAGTCGGTCCCAACAAACTGCTGCCAAGCGCAAAATACTATTACCTTTGAAGCCACTCAGAATTACTAATAAAAATCCATGACAAGACTGAATGGCTGCCTACCGATTTATATAGCATAGAATGCTGTGTGTGTGTGCAGGTGTATTGGATTGTGTATTACAGGGATGGATCAATTACCCCTAACGAGTAATTTTAAAATAAATACTCAGTTGGCATCATACGCAGACAGTAGAGCATCTGACGCCAGAGGAGGGGCTCAGGGGAGACTTCGGTATACCCAACCCAGACGGATGCCTGATCTAAATTGATAGAATCTGAGTGGGTCTTCTCTATCCACCTACTCTCCCTCACTGGTCCTGAGATTTAGCACCACTCACCGTTGTTCTGTGTTTGGGATAATTTGTTAACCCTGGCCTGTCTACTGCACTCTGGGCTACTGCACTACTGCACTCTGGCATCCGCTTTCTGCACCTCTGATTTCCATGGATCCTAAAGTTATTAAGCTTATGGTCCTATTTAAGTTATTCATGTACACTAAAATTTTCAAGTCAATCAAAACCGCTGTCATATTATCACCTCTTCGGAGTAAGAAGCGTAGTGTGTAGGAAAAGGAGTTTGCGTTGTATGAGATGATGTATCATAATAATAATTATAGAAATTAAGGTAAAATTTGCGTTATTTTTTGTCTTGAGAGGAGAAAGACAAATATTAGCATTCATTATCGTAAATGGGCGATGAACAGATTGACCGTTGGGTGGGATTTTATTTTATTTCGTTTTGGTATCCCCACGAGCGTATCGGGTGAATTTACACCATTTATTGGATTTAAGTCTGGTGAATTGAATTATGAGATAATACGAGGTATGGGGATGTACAAGAGGTAAACACAGGTCTGTGGTATTGCATAAACTGTAATATCTACTCGGCTAATTATATAGTCTCTTTAATAACCCGGCATCCCCTTGGCACTTGCCTTCCGGGATGTGTAGCCAATTGATCTAGCCATGGATAATTAGCGGTGCAGTTCTGCTTGTCTGGTTATCACTCACGTAGGATGAGCTAGTTCACCATACGATTGATAATCACATTGATTTTTATACCCATCAAACCCGTACACTGACACGCAATTAAAATTAAATGATGAGCAAATAAATTCATAATTTAATCGGACACAGCCAAAATCCATATCTCGGTCTGCTAGCCATGGTCCCCTACACGGAATTTATCCGTGCAAACTTTGTGCTCGACCACTTGAGTCACTTACGTATTGACATTATCAACTATTTGGAGTTGCGCTTCCTTATCCAAATATGCTCCTAAACGCGTTGATTATTTATTCATTTTTGTATTACAACATTGACCTGAGCTCTATTAGCATAAAAATGTGCCCACAATAAATCTTTATAACTGACCCACGCATGTATGGGTGCAGACTAATCGTGCATCCATTTAGAAACAGTTTTGCATCTGTTTTCTATTCATATTGTCTAATTGCCTTTTTATTCTTTACTTGAAAATCCTCAGGGCTCATGTTAAGTTTAGTAAGATTCTATAGCCATTTGATATTTGTCAGACACCAGGCACAGACCCCGTATGGGCAGAGCAGGACAGCCGCACACGAGCTCGGCAAGCAACCATTACACACAAACATTTGACACAGCATTAGGTACCTTCCAGTTCCTCCTCAATGTCAGCCGGTGCTGGAGTGACACGTGAATGGGTGTAAGTGCAGCATGCAGGCCATAACATGAAAGCATGCAGATAGGGTGAAAGTCACAAGTCGTGCCATAACAGCGTGACTGCTAGTGGCGGCCAATAGGAGGAGAGAAGACACCGCAATAATAGTTAACACCAACCCAGAGCCCATGGGTTTATATTACAGCCTATACAAGACTGCTTTCCCAAATGAGGCCCAGAATACTTATCTGTCCTCAAAAGTACGCAGTTAAAACATCTCGATAAAGTATTTTAGTGCCTGAAGTGTCACAAATCCTCACAGATGATTGAATTCAAATCCCAACATCAGATAAAGGAGACCCACCCATGCATACCTTGTCTATGGGAAACACCAGGAAGCAAATTAATGGTTTAGTGATGTATGAGAGGACGACCTAATCTATGTATGGAAGTGGATTAACCTATTATCACCTAGCAAACCACCTCTCTACAGTAAGTATGGAAGTGGTGGTGATGCTATCCCTGTAAGAGGCGCTATAGGAAGATCGAACCCAACCTTCAATGAGACTGTGAGATGTTTGTGTCCGGTTTAACCCTCGGAGCCACATGCCGTAATTGGGCTCACTATAATAGTAATCCTATTTGAGTGATGCGTTCTTACCTTTGACACAGCAGAGCTTACGAGGCTGAGGTTTGGTCTGATTAGGAGTAGCAGCGGCCGATGGTTTCCTGCTAGCTGTGGTTGAAGCAGACATCATCTTGGAGCTGTGTCAAGCCCACTCGCCGAGCAAACTCTACTCATTAGTTTAAAATAAAGGCTTCTGTTACAGAATGAGCCTTATACCACGAACAAAAGCGACTGATTGTGGAGCATTAAATAATATTTGAGTATCACAATCACCTATTGAGGTTTTAGACTCAAAAGTAAACTGCCTTCTTTCTACATACCAAAGGTAAATCAAAGGCCATATTACATGTGCATGGGTCACATTATTATTGGTTGGAATAACCTATTCGATTAGACATATAAATTCACAGCCCATTCAAACAAAGTGTGTCTTCATAACACACTACTGCCAGAATTCAACCTCCCTGTTCATGATAATTTAATTATTAGTCATGGGTAGAGACTAGAGTAATAATATATGACTATATCTACATAGACGTAACTCAAACCCACACCGTTATATTTACTAAACCCCACCTCCTCCCACACACACGCACACGCGCACGCACACACGCACGCACGCACACGCGCACACGCGCACACGCGCACACGCACACACACACACACACGCACACGGCTCCACACACATACGGCTCCACACACATACGGCTCC
>Ga0224501_10003270_pt1 | contig 12757 bp, 4 predicted proteins | sample SF_Oct11_sed_USG_4_FD_169105 | JGI IMG/M metagenome (GOLD analysis project Ga0224501, IMG submission 169105) | Sediment microbial communities from San Francisco Bay, California, United States - SF_Oct11_sed_USGS_8_1 | ecosystem: Environmental > Aquatic > Marine > Sediment | place: USA... | reverse complement strand
GAAGCCGGCGGAGTGAGCAATACCATATCTGTAATGATACGAAGGCTCATGCTCAATCATTAAATGCTGGGTGAAACGATAGCTTAGTGGATAGCGTACTGATTGGGCCTTGGACTTGAAGGGATCGCAGGTTCCCGGGAAATCCTGAGTCTCGGGTCGATCTCTGCAAATCTCGGACACCGACCTAGATAAATCTCAAACATGAGATTGTCGCCGAGAAAACTGGTTGTTTCAGGTGGGCGGAGTCTTGTGATCATGATACACAGCCGTGAAAGCGCATTTTCGACTGCCAAGAATAAATTTTTCAAATCAAGCTAGCTTTTATCAGTTAGGGCGAGGCTGAGGCCAAGCGGAGATTAAGCCTGTGGTCAGCTTTGGAGTGGCAGCCTGGTGGGAGCAGCAAAATCACTTGGGGAGCTCCATCCAACAACAAAATTTATGTGACCGTGATCTTCGGGCTATCGCTTGCCTTCTCAATGGTGTCGTCGGAGAGGTTAGAGGACAAGTAAAAGCTTGGTTTTTCTCCTGCTGGCTGAATAACGGCTGTAATTGTCCCCCTTGCCGGTAAATTTCATTAAAGCATTGCCAAACAATAAGCTTCTAAACAGGACATCGCCCCCAGCACGATGCGTCGAGAGTTGCACGTTCAGATTCCCACGTTTGAAACAAAATAAGGTATTCAATCATCATAGTGGCCTGAATCAGCAATGACATACGTATGCGCTACGGAGACCCAATAGTTGGGAAGTCCATGCCATGGTCCCACTTGCGGCAGCACATCTGGTCCGTAGGTGATGGGTCCAGAGACCACCGTCTGAATGTTGGCGTGTTGAAGACATGGGACCAGGTTCATGGCTGCCTCAGAATTCTCCGATATCCGGTCGAGATTCGGTTGGAACAGCTCCTTACCGAAACCTACGAGATAACAGAAGGAATCTTTATTATTGAGAAGAATGCAAAGCCTATAAAATCGAGTGTCTAACGCTCATCATAAGATTGCTTATCATAAGATTTCCCGGGTTTTTGTTTAGTATTTTGATATAGTTACATCGGCATATGAACGAGGCAATTTACGGGTGTCTTTTGATTCCGCACTGGTTAGTAATCACAAAAATGGCACCAGAGATGGCTAGATTGACCTCTTCGTCCTGATGGTGAACCTGCCGGGTTGTAGTAATAGTGGTGGTTTATTCCACAAATATAAAACAAAAATTACCAACTGTTCATTATGAATCAACAAGAAGTGGAATCGGTAGTAACACCAGTAGTTAGTGATGAGTAGCTTGGTGGCTCTCGCAATTCTATGGCAGATTTAATGCTGGTTATCCGCACATCCAATAAGTCTCCTTAAATTTTCGTGTAGTGTCGATTGTCTACGAACAGTTTGCTCCACACGAACTTTTCTAGTCGATAGAGTTGGTCGTCGACAAAGGTCCTCATAGAAGCCCAACAAATGTGTGGAGCTCATACTCACAACGGGAGTATGCCATGCCCAGAGTGTAAATCCAGGTTCTCTCTATTGTGAGCACAGCACTCGACTGCTGAGATATCCCGCTATTCCAGCACCCAAATTTGAATGGTGTAAAAGGTGCCCTCTCATCAGTGGTACCTCACAGTTATCCCCGGCAAACTGGAAGATTGTATTATAAACTTATAATGAAACTGTCTCACACTATTTTTTCTACTAGAATCATCATTTATGATAGATGTGCCCAATTCCGAATGCTGCCATTATATGGCACACAAGGGTCCTTCAAACCATAGAGTTATTCTCCTTTGTACAATAACGCCAGGCTTCAAACTGCCATAAACCCCTCTTAAAAGATTGATTTGACGGGATTAATGAAATGTGTGGATACGTTTTCGATATGCGTAGATGAATGAATAATTTGCTCATTGAGATAGAGATGGTCAACAGCGGATTATTGCACAAACAGTTTTGTCACCCACGGAAAGTTAAAATACGCTGCCACCGTCACAAACAACTCGCTCTTGACCAATATCACAGAACAAACCATCGTCGATTGTCAGTATCTGATAGAGAAATTGTTGTAGATTAGAAGGGGTCAAGACATGCCAAAGCTTTTCTTCCCTTTAAGAATGGGGAGCACGATCCGAAAAGTGGGTTGACTATCAACTGTGGTTGACCTGTGAACTGTGGATAACCTTAAAGTTATATAAGCGAAGGGGTCATCTAAACTACAGGTGCTCAAAAGGGTGCAAAAACACGATCAAAATGGCCGTCAAGTGGACGTCAGCTTCCAGTGAACCAGCGGAGGAGAGCGTATCCTGCATACTCTGTTTTTTCAGTGGCAGGGGAGCGACAACCAATGATCACGCAGATTTTAATTTACTGCTGTATCGATTTTGTCCTTCACCTTATATACCTGAAGGGGAAACCTTGGGGAAGTAAATGCGATCGATGCTCTGATAGGTCGCCGCACGTGTGCCGCTTGAAAAAAATAGTGCATGCAGCATCGGCTCACAGTGGCACTGTGTTGCTGGATTGACGGAAGTCGACACCCTTTGAGAGGTGCCGCTTGTGTTAACATCTCAGTGTCGCCGCTTTCTGGGCCGCTTACCGCTGCTCTAGTGTAAACATACTAAGGGAATTACAACCAGGAAATGAAAAAGCCCGACCATTGATGGATAATACATCAAAAGACTCGCCGTATTTTGGACGGAAAAACGTTGGCTGGCCACTGCACTGCCATGAAACCGATACACTGGGAATACATTGTGTTGACCATAGAGTTGTCCTTCAGTATAGAGCCCCAAGGGAGGATAACTTCCAGGTGAGGTCCGAATCTGCATTGTTTAGTTTTTTGCTACCTTGAATAAGAGAGAAAATGACCAATCTGCCATATAGAGAAGTTAACTCTACTTTATTGAATATCCCAATCTAAAGCCGATGAGAGCCTTGCAGGTTTTTGCCTGAACCGGAAAACAAACGAGGAAGCCCCAGATCCCAGACCAGGCTATCCACTAAGCCATCGGTTCATGCGACACAAACTTGCCAAGTAACCCGACTGACCTTTAAAGCGTCAGAGTGCCTGAATGGGCCCGGTGTTACTGGCTACAAGATTACTCTACAGGGGAGATTATACCTTGAGGCGGGCCATTCTCCAGCCAGTCATCACAGAGCTCCATAGATTCTGGTTTCTCATACGGTCCGTATAGCAGGCCCTTTCTCTCCTGACGCAGATAGTATGAACCTGTGTAAAACAGAGAAAGGTCCGTGAGTGAATAAAGGCATTAAATCAAAGTATAAATAAGATGCAATGCAGGCCGGAACATCGGCCAACACAATTTAGAGCAAGTTTTAGACACTAGAAGCCCCCTGTTACTGCAGCGTACCCTGCAGCAACCTGAAAATGGTTGTGGCCATGGACAAATTAGTACATGTGACAGAAACTGATGAAAAGTGCAAAGGTACGTCATTTCTATAGCCAATGGCCAATTGCGGGAAGTAACTGTTACTGAGCCAACTGATGAAAGGTGATGATAAATGTATGAAACTTAAATAGGCTCTGAAGTTTCTCGTGAATTGATTGCAGTTGTTTACCCTTTCGGATAAAGACAGGCCGATTCATAGCGATTCATGTGTAGTTGACATTTATTCTCGTTGTCAGAGGAGAATCAGTTGTATGACCTTGAGATTGAGATATAGTCATATCAATGGCTATTGGAGACCATTAGAACTAGACAGCCCTTCTTGGAGTTATCCACCTCTGCTCACCGGCAAGATCCCGTATAACTGGTAATTCTGTCTTTAGTGCTTCCACTTCTGGCAGTGTAGAGGTCACCACGTACTGATGGTGGGCAGGAATGATATGAAGCTTTATTCCTGCCATTTTACCAACCTCACGGGCCCACAAACCTAACAGTGTGAAAACATAGTCAATGTTATGTGGAGAAGAAAAGGTGTTATGTGGAGCGCAAAGACATGAATACGTATAGCAATAGATTCTGTATAACTAAAACCAAGGTTTTTCATGTGGATTAACCAGTTCTGACGGTTAGGTGAGTGTGGAATACACAATGACCAAAGCATGGTGATGAACTCTGAATAACAAATTTTGGTAAATTAGCCTGTATCCCAGGTAGAAAACACCCCTTTGCTTTCAGTTGATATTTCTGGATTAATATTGACTAGAGCAAGATATTAATGCGGTTTAAAGCTTCAATTTTAAAGAACTTTAAGTAATCAATAATACTAACAATCAGGATATGCCAAATATCGGAGAAGACTATATTAATTTTATTTTTCGAGGCTAACTTAATTATTAAGGCGGGCCTTGTTTTCCAAATGGTCCAGGAGTAATGACAAGAAGTAACTGATTTTAGAAATTTTTAGGCACTGAACTAACCAGCTGCATTGACCACATTCTTGGCATTAATTGTGCCTTTGTCTGTAACCACATCCCATGTTCCATTCTCCTTGAGGGTAGTGGCTGTGACATCACATCCTTGTATATACTGAGCGCCGTATTTACGCCCAGCCGCTGCGTAAGCTTGGGTCAGTGAGTACGGGTCCACATGACCATCATCAGGAGTAAAAAGTCCCAACAGAATCTACATGTGAGGCACTGGGCTATTATCACCAGTGATATGAGTAGATGGATGGCCAATCGCCAATCCTACGGTCAATCAGACCAAGTCATTTCAGGTGTCATAAATTAATATAAACTACAAAGGGATCGCTACAATTACATTACGAGCTGTCTACTCTATTCTTTATGTTAAAGTGTAAACAACCTCCATTTGGTGCGCAACCGCGGAGTTGCCTATATTTTTCACAAAGTGAGTCAACCTGGCACCCACAATCGAGTTAGGAGAGGATAACTCCATGGCACTAACTTTGCATCAATTTCAGATGTATTCTAGATGATGTATAGTAAGCTCAACATATAGAAGAGGTTCATGTGTCTATAGACATTTTACCGCCCAATGAGAAGATAACTCCATTGATAGGACTCAATATGGGTAAAGTTTTTTGCCAGGAGTTCTAGCTATTATCAAGACCGAGTTGAACCAATTTTCTTCTTCAGAAAGATCCAGCAAATCAAGTGAACTCTAGCCAAAAACTGTTCTACATAGCGGCTTTGAGCAGGATATATAACCCTAAGTATGTTACCCTGTGTACCGGCCTTCTAGCACCTGCTATTGCCTGAACAAATAGAATCTTTGATTTTCATCGATTTTAAACTGAACCAGACTTATGGTTTTACTTAAGTTATTCATGTAAAAAAGATCTCTCAATTTAATCAAACCAAATATAACTAGCATATGGTCGGTTCAAACCAGGAACATTCTTTGTCAGAGGTCAAGGAACGGTCTTGTAGCACTAATCGGTCTTCCCGCCTAATGACGTAGCTCAGCATGTTATTGTTGTTGCCAATCATGTGATCACTGTTGCTAATCATGTGATCACTGTTGCTAATCATGTGATCACTGTTGCTAATCATGTGATCACTGTTGCTAATCATGTGATCACTGTTGCTAATCATGTGATCACTGTTGCCAGTGCCACGTAAAAAAATATGGCGACCTGACGCGAAATAGCTCGCACGGGCGATATCGTGATCTATTTGCAGTGGTTGGTGTCTCTATGAAACAGCGTCCAAAGCTTTATTGTTATTAGTATTCAAAGTACGACCCAAAAGAAGATTATTTAGCGTTCTTTTGCAATTATTGCAGGTTCGACCTGCAATAATCGCAACACTCTTGCTAGCCGCCTTTGATGTTAGCTCGTGCTTTGCCCAGAGAATGATCGAGCTTACGAAGAACGTTCTTAGTTTGAACCGACCAATATATGTGTATGCCGATGAGTTTGGTACCTGATCCATGTTAAGCAGTGGATGAAGCTCTCTGATTCTCTCTGGTCCCACCAGCTCTATTGGAGCAGGATGCCATTGAGCGCGGGTCATCTGGTATTTAAACTCATCAGCTCTGATCGGATCTGAAGCCAGTCGCAAACTGCCGGGCTTGTGGAAGCCTACTTCCTACAAATAATCACAATACGTAATGTTTGGGTAAGTTAATGATCCAGTACCAAACTAGAAACTCATTTTATCAGAGCTTATCCCACGTACATACAGAGATGGGGTAAAGAAATACTAGACGAGAGAGAATGACGGGATGTCCAACTGGGAGGTAAACCAAGACCCTGAGCCAGAGGTGCTAAGCCCACTGTGCCATTCATTAAAAGTGCTACTCAAGTTTTTAACATGTCCTTATATATTGGTCTCTTTCTGGAGACCTGTTATACATGCACGGTTCTCATCTGTACAGATGGAGTGACACCACCCAAGTGCAGCGTATTGCATAATCAGATTCCGTGTGAGAGGCTGCTAAGATTTTCATACAGAACCTAATAAGCCTCGTCCAATGATCGACATAATATGGAGCATTTGGATTTTTGATCGCAACTGATCATAACTCTTGGGCGGATGGTCTGATTGAGAAATGATTTCACAGGTGTCATCCTGACACATGTAGACACCTTTCAGCTAATTTTCAGCAAAATCAGAAAGATAATTAAACAGTCTATAGTTGTCAATGACCCAGTAGGCCCCCCATAATTAGTAAACTCAACTGCACATGACCAATCATGAACCACAAACCCCAGAAAGACATACACAATACTAGATACCATCACTCACTGTTCAACTGAGATCCATGGGAACTCTTTAAGCCGCCCTTTAAGCCGCTTCCTCACATTTAAAACCATGCTTGGGAGGCTTTAGTAAACAAAACACCAGGCAAGATGCAGCCTAGTTGTTTCCAGTTGCAGGATGGTGAGTGGAGAAGAGTCTTGGTAATCTTCCTCGTGATTGTAGATTAATTGGTTGACAAGATTGTCTTGTTTTTTTTAACATGGGTGGCATCACGAAACCATTAGCTTGTTTTAAGGATGGTGGGGTGATTTGCCCTATAGCGCTGGTGCTCTATAGCTGAGCGAGTAGTTACACAAAGCAAGCGGATAAATAAGCACAGACATGAAGTTGTATCACTAGTTCCTCGAAAATACAATGCCCTCTAGGTAAATCAATGTCAGTAGTCAGGACCATAGACATATACCGGTCAGGATCTCACCTGCCCGCTTTCTTCTTCTATTGAGTTGAGTAGCTGAATACCGCTATAATGGACCTTCTTCATATTAATCACTCCATTGAAATATGTTACCAGCCCCGCCTGTAAGGGAAAGATTAGGCTATCATACACAAATATCTCATCGCTTGAGGTACACACAACAAGCATCGAGTTACGAATCTGACCCGACCAAAGTCCATTCTGAACTCAACAGCGGTTCCTCACCGCGATCGAAAATTTTCCAAAAATTCCGAGCACGCGAATGCACCTAATGTTTGGTTGCGGCGATGTTCGCAAGACATGTTTCCTTCTATTTGAAGGTTACAACTTACAACCTAAAGTTAAATATCAGCACTATATTTGGTAAACAGCATGCGGTGACTGACACAGGACGCCAGGGTTGCATAGTGACAACATTCTGTGGATGACACCGGCCTTATCAACATCATTGACACACTTGATTCAGCTTGCAAAGTAGAGGTGCGCACTAACAAAGGGACTCTGCTTGCAATTCAGTACATTACATAATGTGACAGTCTAGTAGCATTAATGACTAGCCTCTCTAAAAGGCTGGGCGTTTTATACTCCTGCAGTCCTTGACACAGGCTGCAGCTTGCAGCGGCGTAGAAATAACTAGGTTGGGGCTAAAATAAAGTCATTTAGTGGCCACATCTTCACCACAAAACAGATTAATCCGGCTATATCCTGTTCTAAACAGTTAACTGTGGCTAGCTTTTATTTGTACATCGACCTGAATGATCTGGTCAAAAATTTTGGCGTAGCATTCATCCTGTTTAGACATATCAAGGCTTGTTTGCTCGAATAGCTGTTCCCTGGAGGCTTGCACTTTTAGGACCTACACAGTGCAATGTTACGTTCTTATACTAACACATCTACTGTGTAAAAATTGGGAAATTGTCTTGCATTTTAGCTGGGAAGGGGAGGCTGGTTTTGGCATTCGGGAACTTACAGCATGCCACGTAGATCCAGCTGTGAGTTCAGTTTTTTCCAACAGTACGACATCCTTCATGCCCTTTTTGGCTAGAGAGTACGCTAGTGCGGTCCCTACACATCCTCCTCCGATGATGACGGTGTCAGCTGAATCCTTCCACTCCACCTCAGCCTTCTGTCTAATATTCAGCGCTAGTTAAGGACAGTCCGCAAAGCTACTAATATTTTTTCTTCACTCGGTGACTTGGCCATCCCATATAACTGACCTCCTGAGGCTTGTTAAAGCGTTAGGAGCTAGGAATTATATGAGGAGCTCAGAATGTTTAGGGCCTGAAACCCAGGATCATTCGATTTTGAGCCAAGGACGCTAGCCATTGAGCTATCTCAATGTTTCATGTTATCACAGTGACCACTGGTCAACATAGTTTATGATGTAACAGTAATAAGACGGACACAGAGCAATAAAACAGTTCCCACTACTCTATTGCTGGTTTTATACTCTTAAGGTGCCTTTTCACTCCATCGGGTGTCCAATCGGCCTTGGACCGCACGTTCGAGACGGACGTTCGACTACCCACAAATGGAGTGAAAAGGCCTCGGACACTTGAACGTCTGCCTCTCGGAGATAAAACGGTCAATCAAATTGCCTTCTGCGGATTACCCAGCAATGTTCACTCATTTCCGGTCTCGTACTAGGATCATTGGAGACAAATTTATTTTTTGATTTCGCAACAATATTCGCTTAACTAACACTAACAGCACAATGTTGCACTGGACAGAGAGGCAACCTGTAGTGAAAGAATTGAATAACGGATTGACTTTCTTTTGAAATTATGAGCAAAAATGGTTGCTGTTTCCGAAAACACAGGTTCGGCACCATTGATTGGCTCCAAAGCAATCCGGGATCGCGCGTCCGACCGATCCGTTTGAAATGAAGAAGTGTCCTCGGATCCAAGGTGCGACGCCAAATCTGACACAAACTGCGGCCGGTCCAAGGTGAACCAGAGGCCTGATGGAGTTGAAAGACACCTTTTGTCTCAGTCTCACTCTGGCCTTAGTCAATGTTAACTCCGAAGTCAAACATACAACTACAAACTGAACCATTAAAAATGGTGTTCTAATCGCATTAGACTAACGTGAAAACTGAGTGAAATGCATACTATCATCATCACATGAAATAATTCACTTTATTTTTACTTCAGATTCAGTAGTATTTTGGTCATTCACCGATTTAGTGATGGGTGAAGCTGAAACTTAGTTGTTTGAATATCAATCTATCACTATCACTCAGTATCTTGTAATAACTAATAGTAATATGTTACGTATTGTTATTATTATCAATTATGCAATTACTTAGAGTTAGACTTAGAGAGTTAGGGCAGGAACATGGTCGCAGGTCGCAACATGGTGGACCATGACCAAATCACCAATGCTGATTAAATGATCCAACTCCAAGCCATCGATCACTAACTCAAATGGTGATTGATGTACTGATCGATTTGATTACGTTGCACTTGATTCGTGTAGTTACTTAGTAAACAACTTAGTTGCTCTCCGAGACATTGATGATTGACTGAGTGATAGTCATAGTGATAGTCAGTCAGTCAGTGATCGTGACTGTGCACTGTCGCCGTCGGCGTTTGCAGCCGTTCTACCTTTTGACTTGGTTGGTAGTGAGCTTCGCCTTCTGGGAAGTACAGGCCGAGGAGACATTCCTGGCACTATGAATCTTGCTGCACTGGAGAAAAACCGCCTTTAGTTTAGAGTTAGATGACGCTGGTAGGCGAAACATCTTGATCATCCGATCCTCTGGTACCTGCTCATTAGCAAAGCTCAATGTCTCTGGCAAACCTAGTCACAAAATCGACCACGTGGTGGATTGGTCGTACAGAGACAGTTGGAGTGTTTCCGCATAGCTGCTATACTGTATATTACACTGTCTATACCCAGGGCACTCATGGGAAGGGGCGGTACTGTTACATGATATTGCCGTCCACCCGTTGCTATAATGCCTACCGTGAATTGCAACCCTGTACACTTCCATCGTTACAACGGGAGAGGCCGTGACGGTCGCGGCACCATTATATCTGCGTCATGCATGGCGGACGAGGGCCTAATGATTTTGTAAACAAACTATTGCGTCCACCCACTGGCCTAATGGATAGCGATCTAACGGAGCAGTCTTTCGCACGGGGTTGCATTTCGATAAAAATTGGTAGAAAGCAAAGTATATCATCCGGTAGTGACATATTTTCAGATTTTGATAATCTAAAGAATTAAGTGCTGATTTGGTTTCGGGGTGTTTATCGATAACTGCCTGGCACTACAGTTCGATGCCTGATTTACCCCGAACTGTAGGAGGAGCAATTCCGGTTCAGTTTCCTACTGCGCTGAAGCAGCCTGTTCATTCATTCGTGCTAGGCTGAGTGATTCAGGTAATTTCAACTCATACTAGCAGTAGCACTATGGGAGACGTTTTCGATACAAACGAGGACAACGGATTCGAATCGGTTAACACAGCGGACCTTTTGTCAATGGACAACCCTTTGCCACAACCAACATCGGCGGCGGAACCGGTAGCGGTGGTAAGCTCCACGACCTCGTCTGATGATGGATTGGAGACCTTTGGACTCGGTGCTAAACAAGACGAGTCAGTCGAGGAAGATACTCAAGATAGTGGTATGGATCTGATGCAATCAGAGTCCGAAGGTCCAGCTGATACTCAAGATCTGTTACTCGATATTGGTAATCCCATTTCGTCTGAAGTTCTTCAACCGGCACCAGCGCCAGCACTTGATATGGAAGAGATCACACCAACCGCTGAGGAGCCATCCCCGCCGCCAAGCCCGGTGCGGAAGGCATCTCCTCCACCGGCTGTAAAGTCTGAGCCTATTCAAAAGACCGAAGAACCAGCCATGCCGATCAGCCAGGAGAAGCCTGCAGCTACACAGAAGGCTGATAGCACCACACTGAGTGAGAAACCGGTTGAGATGCCCAAAGCTACTATGGAACCATCTCGACCTGGCCGCTGCTCTTCGAACTCCTGCTCTTGTAAGTATTCAAGTGTTTCAACACTCTCTTTTGCTCTGGGTTGTGTCACTTTAAAGCAGATAAATGCTATCTCTGTCGCTATTTTCTGTGGACTGTGGTCTGTGGTTCTTTTGCGGAATTTAGCATACATGTGCGTTATGCTGAAGACAGTGAACTGGCAATAGCAAGCTTGGGCGGATTTTATAACAGGTGTAGCTTCCTGGTTATTGAGGTCAGCTTATCTGGAAGGGTTATCCCGGGGTCAGGTGGTGAGCTGTATCTATCATGTTTTCTGGGGTTTCTGGTTCGCTCTAATGCATGGCTTTCAGTGTGTCTCCTCTCCTTTCAGATTCTGCGTGGATCAGTTCACTTGATCACAGAGGTGAGTCGCTTTAATGTTATACGCTCATGTGCTCGCGTGTTACACTGTATGTATGTTCAGTCTACACTCTGATTCAATTCAGGCGTGTGGAGAACTGAATATGGTTGTTGACCTAGTTGCTGTACATTGCCTTTACAGTAATCCTACTCCGGCTTAATACGTAGCCTCTTGACCCTCTTAGATTGCTCAAACACTGGCACGACTACCTTCCCTTGTTGCTCACTAGGATCCAATGATAATATTTGCTGATACAGTACAGAATATTTACTATTGCTGCCACACTGCAAGTATTTCTTAAAAACCTAACAAGTATTGCTTTTATGCCATCTGTTGCATGATCCCAGCCAAATAGCTTTGATATTGATTATGCTGAGCATATATATGCGATTAGGGAATAGTGACTCATGTTGGTGAGAAATGGATTGGGGTCACAACTATTTACCATTCAAAACACTTCAATTCTGGATCTCTAGTTGACTTGAGCAAATACTCTTGTAGTTTAACACTTCTGCTACTGTTATATTTTAAATTACGCTGACCTCACTGCATGTACATGTACAATCCCAATACTGAGCGAATGTTTCAAAAGTTTTGAAACATAACAAAATTAAACCGCCGTTCACCCAGGCTGACCACAATGGTGGGTGACGCTGAAGATAGAATGAAGTTGAATAAAGTGCCGTTTGAATTGGGGTCTTACAATTCGAATCCTTATAATACCAGCGTGCTAAACATGTATCATTTTAAATCAATACTTTGTACAGCATAACCTAATCATGAAAGTAGTCTGCAATAGTAGGTCACTTGCAAGGCTTTTACAGCACAATGGCAAGGTGATGCAAGCTGAACGAATGCCATCACTTATTGAAAAGCTTCTTAAACTTTCGCCATGACTTGAGAGGCTGCAGAATTTTAACGTCTTCTATTTTAAATCTAACACCCATCGTGATTGCTGGAGTACATGAACCATTGTAATCTGGGTTTAACCAGACAGTGTGGAGTTATTCTCTTGATAACTGTATGCTAGACAGGCTTATCACCACCAATGATGTCACCTCTGTGATTCGATTTGTGATTCGCCTGGAAGTTCGAGCTATTTATGGCATTCAGTTGCTGGGATGATTTTACCAGTGTGAAGACAGTCGCTGGGAGTCGCTACTGAATTGAATAATCCCCCCCTCTTCAACTGCGTAGGCTCAGTCGCTGAGCCAGTACGCAGGCCATTGACTAGGATAAATTCTCTCGGTGTAGTTAAGCATTTTTTTATTATAACATTGTGTCTGCATTAGAAAGCCGGTC